>APMI01000484.1_pt1 | contig 38120 bp, 16 predicted proteins | sample 667938 | NCBI WGS metagenome assembly APMI01 (sample SAMN01084076, study PRJNA167559) | wastewater metagenome | biome: Wastewater | place: Denmark: Ejby Moelle, Odense | collected 2011-11-28
TAGCGGGGGTGGGTGGTGATCGAAGCCGGGTCGCCGGCCAGGAACTCTTGGGACATGAGTCGATGCTCTTCTCGGTGTGGGAGGGGTGGTGACGCGTCCGCTGGCGCGGACGACGCGACTGAGACGGCGAGCCCGAACGTGGCGGCGGCCTCGGTGAGCAGCAGCGTCGGCTGGGTGCGGTGCAGGGCGTGCGCCTCGCCGGGGACAGCCCGCACGCTGAGGTACGGCGAGATCACGGCGATCTCGGCGGTCGCTCTGGGCGACATGCTCGGGTCGTCCCTGCTGGCGACGATCCGCACGCGAGTGGTAAGCGCTGGCAGCCGGAGGGTGGGGCTCCGGCGCATGCACGAGACGATGGCGGGCAGGGCGCGGGCCAGGGCGTCCTCGCTCGTCATGGCGACGATATGCGCCTCCACTTCCGAGCCGGAACAGGGCCGGTCCACCATGCGCAAGCCGATCTCCTCGGCGACGGTGCCCTGCAGTGCGCTGCGGATCGCGTCGACCGTGGCGGGGTCGGCGGCTTCGTCGGCTGTGCAGTAGAGCGGGGCAACGAGCACGACGGCCGCGAGGTCGACGCCGCGTCCCAGCGCCTCCAGGGTCGCCCAGGCGCCGAAGGAGTGCGCGAGCACGAAGGCCCCGACGAGGCCGTGCGCGTCGAGAGCGTGCTCGAGGCATTCCCCAGGAGAGCTTCCGGCGAACCATTCGTAGTCGGAGCGTGGCCGCCATGGGAGGTCGAACGCCGTGACGCGAGCCACGTGGGCCAGGGCGGTCGCTACCTCGGTCCAGGTGTCGAACCGGTCCTCCATGCCGTGGACGAGCACGACATCGGGTCCGCCGTTCCCCATCCGGTAGGCCGGGACGGGGCCGCGGTCCGGGAGCCGCGTCCAGCCCGAGGGCCAGATCATGCGATCGCCCCCAGTGCTGGCGGATAGACCATGGCTGTCAGGAAGCCCGCCGTGTCGTCTCCGCACCAGATCGTGGCACCGAGGGCCCTCGACCGCGCGGTTGCACTGGCGATGGCCGTTTCGAGCACTCCTGCCGCCGCCGAGGTCTCGCGGTCGAAGCCCCGGGCTGCCGTGGGCCGCTCGCTGACGTGGCGGAACTCGGCAAGCTCCGGGCAGCCCTCGCGGTCAGCCTCCAGAACGACGCACGCCGCCGCCGACACGAGCCCGGGCACCAGTCGGGACGTCGATCTGTCGGCTGCCTCGCACCCGACGACGACGACGCGCTCGGCCCGACCGGCACGGAGCAGGCGGGCACCGGTGCGGGCGGCGTCGAGCCCGCTCGTCGGGCCGTTGCACACCATGATGTTGGGTCCGGTGAAACCGAACCGGATAGCGACCGAGGTGGCCACGATGTTGCTCGAGGCATTGGGGGCCTCGAGTGGCGACACCTTGGCGAGGCCGCCCTCGTCGAGGGACTGGGCGATGCGGCATACGGTGTCCGCGTTACCGAAATTGGAAGCGGCGACCACGGCGGTTCCCGCGGCCCACGTGGGGTGCTCCATGAGCGGGCCAGTGGGCAGACCGAGGGCGTGGTGAACAGCGGCCAGGGCCAGGCGCGTCGCGGGTTCCTTGGTGCCCAAGCCGCGCCGACCGAGTATCTCGTGGAGACGCTCCGGGCGGAGCAGGTCTCCGCCTGGAGCCCCTGGGAGCGTGTCGGGCGGCGCGTCCGGGACGTAGACGCACTCGGACGTGATCGAGATCTTCATGCTGCCTCCACGATGGCGACCGCGTTCACGCCGCCAAAGCCGAAGGCGTTGATCTGGGCGCGGTGGACGGGGCGAAGGGTCGTGGTGGTGAGCAACTCGAGCTGGGCTGCCTCCGGGATGGGCGTGTCCAGCCCCACGACGCCCGGGATCGCCCCCTCGCCGATGGCGCGCACCGCGACGATGAGGTTGACGAGGGCGGCGCTTCCGGACGTGTGGCCGATCGAGCCCTTGAGCGCCGTGACAGGCAGCGCCCGCCCCGACCCGAAGACACGGGTCAGCGCCGCCGACTCCGTCGGGTCATTCAGTCCGGTCCCCGTGCCGTGAGAGACGACCAAGTCGATGTCTCGTGGGCCCACCCCGGCATCGGCGTGCGCCGCCCGCATGGTCGCTGCGATGCCGTCGGCATCGGGGGTCGTCTCGTTGTACGCGTCGCAGCCGATGCCGACCCCACGCAGCCGCGGCATGCCCGGCCGCTGAGGCTCGAGCACGACCGCTGCCGCGCCCTCGCCCAAGAGCACTCCCGTGCGGTCGACGTCGAACGGCCGGACCCGACTCGTCGGTGTCTTGGCGACCAGCCCGATCATCGCGAGCATGCTCGCGGTGAGAGTGTCCACGCCGGCGACGATGACCGCGTCCGCCTCGTCCGCCAGCACGATGTCCTGTCCCATCGCGAGCGCGTAACCGCCGGCGGCACAGGCATTCGACACGGTGACGATGTCGGTAACCTCGGGGAGTTGCTCGCGCACGGCGGCGTCGACATCCAGCGAGCAGTCGGCGTCGAGGTTGCCCTCGACGGCGCGTCGCTCCAAGGTTCGAAGCTCACGCAGACCGGTGCCGATGACGACCGCGACGCGCTGGGTACGGGCGTCGAGCTTGGCGGTGCGGACAACGTCGCGGACGACCTCGCCGAGGAGGGCAGCCGTCCGCCCGTCTGCATGTGGAAGCCGCTCGTCGCGGATCCGGTAGCAGGAGCTGACGTTGACCATCTCGGCGGGCACCAGTTCCAAGGGGCCCACACCGCAGGCACCGGCGAGAAGTGCGTCCCACGTCTGGAGCTCGTCTCCGTGGCAGGTGCGCATCGAGGTGGCGCTTATGCCGACGGGCGTGCGGCTAGTCACGACAGACCCCTCGAAGAACCGATACCCCGACGTTGCCCTCAGGGGTGCGGGCAGTGACGATGAAAATCGAGCCCGTCGGGCAGGCACCACTCTTGTGGAGTGAGATGGCCGCCGCCAACTGCAGCGCGGTCGAGGCACTGCGGGCCTCGCCAAGCAGCTCCTTGATCCGTATCCGGCGACAGTGCGGGCCGAGTTCGGCTGTGATCGCCGCGTCCTCGTCCCGGTCGGTGTCGCTGCCGTTCTCGGAGGACAGCACGGCCCAGACGTCGTCGGGCGCGATCCCCGCTTCGGAGCAGGCGTCGGAGAGGCAGCGGCGCATCCGCTCGGTCAGGCTCCGTCGCCCGTCGTTGGTGACCACTTGAGTGCCGAGGATCTCGGCGTACACCTGGGTGTCTGGGCCGACGCTGTCGGTGCCTTCCACGACGAACATGGCCGACCCTTCGCCCGCGGCAACGGCCTCCGGGCCGTACGTGTAGTGGCTCTCCCAGGCCCACTGCGGGCTGAACTCCTCAGTCGCGCCGACGAGGAGCCGATCAATCCGTCCACGCGCGATGAGACGGCTGGCGTACCGGAGCACCGACAGCACGGCGGTGGCCCCACCGGCGATCGTCGCGTTGACACCTTGCAGACCCACCCTGATGGCGGTCTGGCTCGCGGCGCAGTTCATCACCGCGTTGGGGAAGATGAGCGGGTTCACCAGGTAGGGCTTGTCCTCGACGTACGTCGCCTTGCTGTACTCGCTCGTGGAGCGAGTGCTGCCGGCGGACGTGCCGAGCACCATGCCGAACCGCGTGCGGTCGGAGTCTGCCGGCCGCCCGGCTAGCGCTTCGAGGCTCGAGATCATCGTCAGCACACTCGTCCGGTCGAGCGTCGACACGCCCTTGCGGCCCAGGTGCTCCCTGGCAACCAGGTCGCTGACCATGTAGCCGTGCGTCGCGGGAAGCGAGTCCTCGAACTCGGCGGTGACGTCGCGCCGGGCAGGCTCCTGCGCCGTGAGTCCCTCCGAAAAGGACGAGACGTCGAAGCCCCACGGGCTGACGACGCCCCAGCCGGTGATGCTGAGGGTCGGACGAGTGGGGGTGATGGCGGTCATCACAGGCTCCCGAAGATGGTGATGGCGTTGTTGCCGCCGAAGGCGAAACCATTGACCTGTGCGACCTTGACGGTCGCCGGTCGGGCCTGGTTGGGGACGGGGTCGATGCCGGCGATGCGTGGATCGACCTCGGAGAAGTTGATGGTGGGGGGCAGGAAGGAGTGCTCGATCGCGAGCATGGTGGCGATGACGTTGAACGCAGACGCCGCGCCCATCGTGTGCCCGAGCATGGACTTGATAGAGCTGACCGGCGGAGGCGCACCCTCGAACACCTCGGTGATCGCGGTGCCCTCGGTGAGGTCGTTGGCTGGGGTCCCCGTCCCGTGCGCGCTGATGTAGTCGATGTCCGCCGCAGTGACGCCCGCGTCGGCGTGCGCGAGCTGCATGCAGCGCACAATGCTGTCCTTGTTCGGCGCGGTCATGTGGTCGGCGTCGCAATTGACGCCATAGCCGAGAACCTCGGCGTAGATCCGGGCGCCGCGAGCCACGGCGTGGTCATAGGCCTCCACGACCACGGCCGCGCCGCCCTCTCCGGTGATGATGCCGGTGCGGTCCTTGTCGAACGGACGGCACTGCTTCTCGGCGATGGCGCCCAGCCGGAAGAACCCTGCGTGCGACCACCTGCCGACCGAATCGGCCCCGCCGGCGATGACACAGTCGGTCTCACCGGCGGTGATCGCGTCGAAGGCGTAGCCGACGGCGTAGTTGCTGGCCGAGCAGGCAGTGGAGAAGGTGAACGCTTCGCCCGACAGCCCCAGTTCCTGGTTCACCGCGCTGGTGAGCCTGGATGACGGGACCTGGGCGAAGCGCGCACCCTCTACCTCCGCGAAGCCACCGGTGAGGGACTCGTGCGTCAGTTGTTCGAGAACCTGTGACTCGCCGCCGGTGGTGCCCATGCAGGACCAGGCGCGGGCGTCCCGGAGGTCGTCCTCGTCGAGTCCGGCATCGTGAACCGCGAGGCGAGCTGCAGCCGCCGCGAACAGGCTGGTCCGTCCCCACTGCTGGACATCCAGCCGGGTGAGGATCGATTCGGGGGCGAAGTCATGGACTTCGCCGCCCATGATGTGGGGGAATCCCGACGAGTCGAAACTTGCGATGGGACTTACGCCGCTACGGCCCGCGAGAAGACCGGCGTGGAAGCTCGCTGCTCCCGTACCGATACTCGAGATCGGTCCCAGTCCCGTGATGACGACTCGACGGGTCATGTCACTGGTCCCAGCCGGCGTACCGAGCAACGATGGCGTAGACGGCCTCGAGGTTGACCATCTTCTCGAGCTCCGACTGGTCGATGTCGATCTTGTACTGCTTCTCGACGCGAGCCAGGATCTCGATGGCGCGCAGGGAGTCGGCGCCGTGTTCCTCCTTGAAGTTGCTCGTCAAGGTCAGCTCGTCGTCGTCCAGCTCGAGGACGTCGAGGGCGATCTCGCGGAGCTCCTCAAGGCGCTCCTCGTTGTAGGTGATGGTGCTCATGTGGGTTTCTCCTTGGCGGTGGATCGGGTTGGGTGGGTTGGGTGTTACGCCAGCGGGGTTTCTCGCTGGACGACTACAGGGCGAGGGAGTCCTCCGCTCGCAGGAGGGCGAGGATGGTCTGAACCCGGATGATGAGACGGTCCTCGACCCACACTTCGCCGGTCATGATGGCGCTCTCCTTCCTGAGGGCGCTCGCCTGGACAACGTGGCGCAGAACGTCTCCCGGGTAGGCAGCGCCGAGGACCTCCAGCCCTCGGGCCGACCCGAAGATGAGCTTCTTGCCCGCCACGTCGTCCCGGGTGAGTGTGTTGAGCCAGAGCACGCCGCCGGCCTGCCCGAGGCCCTCGACGATGAGCGGGACCGGGTAGCGGTAGCCCTCGGGGGCAATGGCGGATGACAGGCCTTGGTAACACGCCTCGGAGCCACTGACGGCCTTGACCGCGACGATGCGCTCGCCCGGCAGGAGCTCGTCGACACGGTCGACGTGCAGCATGGGGTTCCGATGTGGCAGAAGCGACTTCAGCTCGCCGTGCGACAGCACGCCGGGTGGCCGGTATGCCTCGCGGGGGCCGACCGTCAGCCTCACCTCGGCGCAGGCAGAGCCATCCGCGCGCTCGCAGGTGGCGACGATGCGCGTCGCGCCGCCGGCGGCGGGACGCATCCGCAAGGTGGCCGTCGAGGTGTCCCCGGGCAGCAACGGCGCCTGGAAGCGCACCGACTCGATCGAACGGATCTCGAGGGGCGGGCTCTGCGGCAGGAGCGCTGTCGCGCCTTGGAACACGGTCTCGATGGTGAAGACGCCTGGGTAGATCGTGAAGTCCGGGTAGTGCCCTTGGAGGTAGGGGTCGGTGGGGACGATGTGCTTCGTCGCCACGGCCGTGCCCTCGTCGACCCACGCGACCTCGTCGCAGGCAACGAGCGGCGCAGCGGAACTCGGGCCACGCTCGACACTCACGCTCACAGCACGATCCCCCCGTCGACCTGGAAGACCTGGCCGGTGATGTAGCCGGCCCGATCGGAGGCCAGGAAGGAGACCATCTCCGCGACGTCCTCGGACTGGCCGAGCCGGCGCAGCGGGATGCTCCCGAGGACCGCCTTGCGGCCTGCCTCGTCGAGGAAGCCCGTCATGTCGGTCTCGATGAAGCCCGGTGCGACGACGTTGACCCGAACGCCGCAGGAACCCAGTTCCTTGGCGAGGGACTTGCTGAGGCCGACGATGCCCGCCTTGGAAGCGGCGTAGTTCGTCTGGCCACGATTGCCGTAGACCCCCGCGACTGAGGAGATGTTGATAATCGAGCCACCGCGGCGCTTCATGAAGCCGTAGCTCACGGCGCGCACGGTGTTGAAGGTCCCCGTGAGGTTGGTGTCGATGACGTCGGTCCAGTCGGCGGCACCCATCAAGACCATCGGTCGGTCTCGGGTGATGCCCGCGGAGTTGACAAGGGTGTCGATCTCGCCCAGCGACTCCTCGGCCTGGGCGACGAAGTCGTCGACCGCGGCCTTATCGGAGACATCGCAGGGGGCGGAGTACACCTTCGCGCCCCGCTCTTGGATCAGCTCGCTGGTCACGGCAGCGGCCTCGGAGCCACTGCGGTAGCAGAATGCGACGTCGAAACCGTCCTCGGCCAGCTTGAGGGCAACGGACCTCCCGATGCCCCGAGAACCACCGGTGACGATGGCACGGCGTGTGCTGTCCATTGCTGAGACTCCGACTTCGTGGGTGGCGGTGAGTGGACGTGGTCCGCGTCGCGGTCGCTCTGGCGTCCAGCTCGTGTGCGTTCTCCGGAAACGTAACCGGGGTCCGCGACTGTCTCCCAGCGCGTTGCACCTTCCTGCACGCCCCCGGGCCCGACTTCTCCTGAGCGGGTGCATTCCGCGGACGTCGTTGCTGCCGTGTGGTTTTCACGTGTCATGGCGAGGACGCCCCGAACGCCGACGAGCCGGCGGAGTGACGACCGGTGGTCGCCGACTTCGCCGGCTCGATGGCCTGCAGAGATCCCTATACGGGCGTCAGGTCGGGTACGTCCCGGGCCTGGCCCATCGCCTCTACGAGGCTGTTCGGCCGCATGTCTACCCACGTGGTGGTGATGTGGTCGAGAGCCTCTGTGCGCGTGCCCTCCGCCATGATCTCCCAGCCCTGCGGTACGAGGGCGAAGACGGGCCAGATGGAGTACTGGCCCTCGGCGTTGCGCAGGGCATAGAAGCGGTAGGACTCATTCTCGAACGGGTTCATGTGATGTCCCTTGCGTGCGTGGTGGTCGTTACGGACTAGTCGGTCGATGTCAGCCGTGTCGCAAGCTCACCCCCGATCGTCCGCAGGGCGTCGGGCGAGGCCATGTCGTTGTGACGACACGCCACGTCCACGCGGGTAAGCCCGCCGCGCAGGAAGGGTTGCCAACGGTTCTCGCTGGCAGGGCTGCTCTCGTCGAGAGTGGCGACGAACAGCAGTGCCTCGGTGTGGCACGGGCGTGGCCGGTAGGCCCGGGCGAGCGTGGTGTTCGTGGTGAAAACCTCGTAAACCCCACCGAGCTGTTGGGCGGTGAGCGTGCCGAGGACCCCGCCGTGCGCGCGGAGGGCCGCTACCGTGGCTGCCCTGTCGACGCGCTCGCCGTGAGGGCAGTCGACGAGGTGAGGGTCGTAGCCGGCGAGGGCGAACAAATTCTCGAAGAGCAGCTTCTCGCTGACGTCGAGGCCGTTAGCCTGCTCGTCGGCGGTCTTGGGGAAAGAGTCGAGAAGGGCGAGGAGCTCGACCCCTTCGCCGGATTCCTCGAGCTGGACGGCAATCTCTTGCGCGACCATGCCGCCGAAGGACCAACCGAGCAGCCGGTAGGGACCGTGCGGCTGGACAGCCCGGATCTCGGTCAGGTAGCGAGCGGCGAGGACGGGGATAGACTCCACGGCCGGCTCGGTGCCGCCCAGGCCCGGCGACTGCAACCCATAAATCGGCTGGTCAGGTCCGAGGTGACGAGCCAGCCCGGCATACGACCAACTGAACCCGCTCGCCGGGTGGATACAGAACATTGGCGCCTGTTCACCGTTGGGCTGCAGCGGGATGAGCACCCCGAAGGAGTCTTGGTCCGTCTCGCCATGTCGCACCCGCTCGGCGATGCCGGCGACGGTGGGTGCCTCGAAGAGGGTCCGGATCGACAGGCTGACGCCGAGGTCGCTCTCGAGCCTGGCCATGAGTCTCGTGGCAAGGAGCGAGTGCCCGCCGAGATCGAAGAAGCTCTCGTCGATCCCGACGAACGGGGTGCCGAGGGTGGCCGCGAATGCGCGCGCCACCCGGACTTCGGTCGCGTCCCGCGGCGCCCGACCACGTACCTCGGCGGCGGGCTCGGGCAGCGCCTTGATGTCCACCTTCCCGTTGGGGCTGAGGGGAAGTGCGTCGATGAGGACCACGAGATCGGGCACCATATGCGCTGGCAACAGCGTCGAGACGTGCGCCCGCAACGTGGTAGCCGCAGCGTCGGACGACGTCGGCGTGCCGGCGGCCACGTAGGCGACAATCTGGTCGACGTCCTCGACGGAGCGCACGAGTACCGTCGCCTCGCGCACGGCGTCGTGGGCCAGCAGTGCGGCTTGGATCTCGCCGAGCTCGATGCGGAACCCGCGAACCTTGACCTGATCGTCGGACCGGTGGAGGAAGGTCATCGTCCCTTCGGTATTCCACCGGACGATGTCCCCGGTGCGGTACATCCGTTCGCCGGGCGCACCGAACGGGTTCGGGACGAACCTGGTCGCGGTGAGGTCGGGTTGGCCGAAGTAGCCCCGGGCGAGGCCGTTGCCGGCCATGTACAGCTCGCCCGGCGTGCCGACGGGGACCGGGTGGAGCCGCTCGTCGAGGACGAAGGCCCGGTGGTTGTCGAGAGGGCCGCCGATGGGCAACGGTCCGGTGGCAATCTGCTGCTCCGGCGAGATCCGGTACTGCGTGCAGTTGACTGTCGTCTCGGTCGGCCCGTACATGTTGAGAACGGCGACGCCGGGATGGCGTTCGCGCCACGCATCCACAACCTCACCCGTGAGCGTCTCACCCCCGAGCAGCAGCTCCTGGGTGGGGGCGTAATGGTCCGGAAGCCGGTCGAGCAACGGCAGGTGGCTGGGGGTGGCTTTGAGGAAGTCCGGCGCCGACGCGAGCAGCCGCGCCGAGACCTCTGGCTCCTCCTCCTGGATCGTTCCGACGAGCACGGTGCCGCCGACCGTCAGCGGGACGAGCATCGTGGTAACGCTGAGGTCGAATGAGACCGCAGAGTGGAGCAGCGCGGTGCCCTCCACCCCGTCGTAGGTGTCGCCGGCGAAGGTGAGGTAGTCGGCGAGGGCAAACTGCTCGATGACCACGCCCTTGGGCCGACCGGTCGACCCCGAGGTGAAGATGGCGTATGCCGGGTGGCGCAGGTCGGGTGGGACAGCTCGCTCGTCGTCGCGGATCGGCCCGCGCTGTCCATCCGTCTGCACGTCTTCGAAGCGAATGGTCAGCGTCGTGTCGGGCACCTCCGGCAGGGTGTGCGCGACATCGTCGGTGGAGATGAGGACGCGCGGCCGCACGGTTCCCAACAGCAGGGCGATCCGCTCTGCCGGGTAGTTCACCTCGACCGGTAGGTATGCCGCGCCGGACTTGCCCACCGCCAGGACCGCGCAGACGAACGACCACGACCGGGGCAGGGCAACGGCGACGAAGTCCTCGGCCGTGACACCGGCGGCGATGAGGTCGCGTGCGAGCCGGTTGGCGCGCTCGTCGAGCTCTCGGTAGGTGACCTCCCGGGTCCCGTCGACGACGGCGACCGCGTCCGGCGTCCTAGCGGCCTGCGCCTCCACCATCCGCCAGAACGGCGCGCTCGGGTCCGCCGTGCGCGTGTCATTCCAGTCATAGAGCACGAGGTGCCGCTCGTCGACGTCGAGCACGTCGATGTCCTCGACGATGATCTCGGTGTCGCTGACGGCTGCGTCGAGTACCCGCGCAAGGCGGCGGCCGAACGCCTGGATCTCCTGGGGGGAGAATAGGTCAGTCCGGAACTCGATCACGCCGAAGACACCGGCGCAGTCCCCGCCGGGGGTCCGGCTCTCACCCAGCTTGAGCGAGAGGTCGAACTTCGCCGTCGTCACGTCGGCTGGCAGGCTCTCGACCTGGAGGCCGACGAGGTGAAGGTCCACATCTTCGGCCGACTGGAAAGAGTAGGCGACCTGCGCCAGGGGGTGGCTGGCAAGTGACCGGACCGGATTGAGCGCCTCGACGACCCGCTCGAACGGGACGTCCTGATGGGAGAAGGCGCCGAGGTTTGTCGCTCGGACCTGCCCGAGGAGGTCGGCGAAGGACTCCGTCCCGGTGAACCGGTGCCGGGCCACGAGAGTGTTGACGAAGAACCCGACGAGGTTGCTCAGCGCCTCGTCGTTGCGACCGGAGACGGGCAAGGCGAGCGGGATGTCAGCTCCGGTGCCGCTGCGCCGCAGCGTCGCGACCAGGGCCGCCTGGATGACCATGGCGAGGCTGACGCCGTGAGTCTTCGCGACGGTGTCGAGCGCAGCGTGCAGCTCGTGGTCGATCTCGAACGGTTCGGTCCGCGCGGCGAAGTCGCTCGTCGGCGGCCGGGGAGTCGTCGTCGGCAACGAGGCCACGGCGGGGAGGTTCGAGAGCATCTCGCGCCAATAGCCGAGCTGCGCCGCCTGCAGGCTGCCGGGGTCATCGTCGGCTCCGAGCATCCGCTGCTGCCAGACTGCGTAGTCCGCCGACTGAATCGGCAGCGGGACCCACTCGGGCTGACGCCCGCCGATCCGCGCGGCATACGCGACGCTGAGGTCCCTCGTCAGCGGCGCAAGCGATCCTGCGTCACACGCGATGTGGTGCATCGTCAGGGCGAGGACATGCTCCCTTTCGCCCACCTTGAGCAGCGTCGCTCGGATCGGCAGGTCGGTATCGAGGGTGAAGGGTCGGGCTGCGAGCGCCGCCAGCCTCGCGTCGAGCCGGACCGCGTCGATCGTCTCCACGGGGAGGGGGACACGCACGAGTTCGGCGTCGATGACGTGTTGGTAGGGCACCCCATCGTGGTGCGGGAAAGTCGTGCGGAGGATCTCGTGGCGCACCACGACGTCACCGAGCGCCAGCCTGAGGGCGTCGCTGTCGAGCTCACCCCGCAGTCGGAGGGCGATGGGCACGTGGTAGGCACTGCCCTGCTCCATGGTGCTGAGGAACCACAGTCGGCGCTGGACTGCCGAGAGCGGCACAAGGTCTGGGCGTGCTTGTGAGACAAGGGGAATGGCGCGGTGTGCGCTCCCGCTCTCGATGAGCGTGGCGAGGCGCGCCACAGTGGGGTTGTCGAACACCGTCCGGACGCCGAGATCGACATCGAGCACCGAGCGGATTCGGTTGGTCAGTCGTGTGGCGAGCAGGGAGTGGCCGCCAACTGCGAAGAAGTCGTCGTCGATCCCCACGGCGGTCCGTCCGAGCACCTCGGCAAACAGCTCCACGAGCAGATGCTCGGTTGCCGACGTGGGCACCCGGCTCTCGCCGGAGTCGAAGGTCGGCTCGGGAAGGGCCTTGCGGTCGATCTTGCCGTTCGAGGTGAGGGGGAAGGAGTCCAGGACGACGACAGCGCTCGGAACCATGCTGGTCGGCAAACGCAGGCTCAGTTCGTTGCGTACCCACTGCTCATCGACGGACCCCACGGCATATCCGACGAGACACTTGTCCCCGCTGGGACCGCGGCCCACAGCGACGATGGCGTCACGGACGTTTTCCAGCGCCTGCATGCTCGCCTCGATCTCGGACAGCTCGATGCGCTGACCGCGGATCTTCACTTGATGGTCGTTGCGTCCGAGGAACTCCAGTTGCCCGCCACGGTTGTAGCGGACCTGGTCGCCGGTGCGGTAGAGCCGGGCACCGGGCTCCACGGAGAAGGGGTCAGGGACGAAGGCGAGCGCGGTCTTGACAGGGTCGCCGAGGTAGCCGTGGCCAACCCCGTGCCCACCGACGCACAGCTCGCCGATCGCTCCCGGGGGCACGGGTCGCAGCGACTCATCGAGGACGTAGAGGCGGGTGTTGCGGATGGCCGTGCCGATCGGGACGCGGTCCGCGCCGAGGTCGGACTGCGAGGTGAGCAGAGCGTGGGTGACGTCGTCGCTGCACTCGGTGGGACCGTAGGCATTGACCAGGGGGATGCCGCGGTGCCTCGCGAACCAGCGGTGACACAGTGCCGGCGGAAGCGCCTCTCCGGTCACCACGACGTAGCGGAGCCGGTCGAGGTCAGCGGACGTGCCGGTCTCGTCCCAGTGCTCGAGCGTGGCCCGCAACATCGAGGGCACAACCTCGGCGATCGTGACGTCCATGGTGGAGATCTGCGAGAACAGGGCCAGTGGGTCGGTCGCCGACTCTCGCCCGACGACATGGGTGCGGCCACCGACGAGCAGGGCCGCCAGCATCTGCCAGAGGGAGACGTCGAAACTCAGCGGGGCGTTCTGGAGGACGGTGTCGCGAGCCGAGAGCCTCAGTTGCTCGACCTTGGACATGAGGTGGTTGTGCATGCCCCGGCGATGGATCATCGCGCCCTTCGGGCGGCCGGTGGAGCCGGAGGTGTAGAGGACGTAGGCCAGATCCAGGGGGCGGGCGAAGACCGCGTCGACGTCCGCTTCCTGCCCGTCGAGGACGACCACCTCGAGGGGACGCACGCACCCGGCTGCTAGCTGCCGGGCGAGCTGCTCGTGCCGCGGGTCGGTGACGAGCCACCGCGCACCGCAGTCGGTGAGTAGCCCGACCGATCGCTGCTGGGGAGCGTCGACGTCTAAGGGGGTGTAGGCGGCGCCAGCGCTGAGAATCCCGAGAAGCGCGACGGGTGCGGTGACACACCGGTCGAGCAGGACGGCGGCGATCTCGCCCGGCTGGACGCCGGCGCCTCGCAGGTGACGCGCGAGCCAGCCGCTGCAGCGACTCAGCTGCGCATAGGTGAGGCGCGCTCCCTCGTCGTCGGTCAGGGCGGTCGCGTCAGGGGTCAGCCGCGCATAGCTGTGCACGCTCTCGACGACATCCGCCAAGATGTCGTCGCGCGAGGTGTCGTTCCAGGCGTTGAGGATGAGCTCGCGCTCGCCCTCGCTGAGCAGGTCGACCTCGGAGAGCGGCACATCGGGGTCGGCCAGGACGGCGTCGATCAGTCGAAGCAGGCGCGTGGCGATCGCTTCGGCCGTGGCCGGGTCGAACAGGTCGCTGCTGTAGTCGAGGCGGACCCGGGCTCCGCCCTCGTCCGCCGCGCCCTCGGTGACGTCGAAGGACAGGTCGAACTGGGCCGCGTGCGCCCCCACCGGGGCGACGTCGACATCGAGCCCGGGCAGCACCACCTGGGAGGAGGCGTTGTTCTGCAGCACGAGCATGACCTGGAACAGCGGGTTTCGACCCTGGAGGCGCACGGGGTTGAGCAGCTCGACGAGCCGGTCGAAGGGGACGTCCTGGTTCGCGTATGCCGCGAGCACCCGGTCGCGCACGCGGTCCAGCAGCGCCGAGAAGGTGGGGTCGCCGGAGGTGTCGGTGCGCACGACGAGGGTGTTGACGAAGAAGCCGACGACATCGTCGAGTGCCTCGTCGGTCCGCCCGGCAATCGGGGAGCCCACCGGGATGTCGTGGCCCGCGCCGAGCTTGCTCAGCAGGCCGGCGAGGGCCGCCTGCAGCACCATGAAAGGGCTCGCGGCATGCTGCTGGCCGAGGCCCTTGAGCGCCTCGTAGGTGGCCGTGGGGATGGCGAACTCAGTGACGCCGCCGTTGTTTTCGGAGCGCAGCCCCCGGGGGCGATCAGTGGGCAGGGTGATCTCGTCGGGCAGGTCGGCCAACGTGCCGAGCCAGTAGGAGAGCTGACGGCTCATCGAACTCGTGTCGCTTGTCTCCGCGCCCAGCAGCGCCCGCTGCCACAAGCTGTAGTCCGCGTACTGGACGGGAAGCGGTTCGAAGGTCGGCTCGCTGCCGACCCGCCGGGCGGCATACGCGATCGAGAAGTCCTTCGACAGGGGCCCCATCGACCACCCGTCACCGGCGATGTGATGAAGGACGACGAGCAGGCGGGCTTCGTCGGGGCCGGTGCGGATGAGGGAGGCCCGAAGTGGCAGGTCGGTCGCGAGATCGAACGGAAGGGCCACACGCTCACGCAGTAGCGCGTCGAGTTGCTCGTCGGAGGCATCGATCCGCTCGAGGGGCAGGACGACCTCCGCGGCGGGCCGGATGACCTGCATCGGCTCGTCGTCGACCTCGACGTACACGGTCCGGAGCACCTCGTGGCGGGCGACGATGTCGTCCAAGGCGGCCTGGAGCGCGTCGGAGTCCACCGCGCCGCGCAGGTTCAGACAGATCGGGATCTTGTAGGGGGAATGGACCGGGTCGAGCCTGTTGAGGAACCACAGGCGGCGCTGTCCACACGAGGTCGGGACGACGTCCGCGCGGTCGGCCCGCGCGACCAGTGGCTCCCGGACCGCGTCGTCACCCACGCGCTCTGCCAGTCCTGCCACGGTCGGGCACTCGAAGACGTCGCGGATCGCCAGCTCGATTCCCATGGAGCCGCGAAGCCGACTGACCAGCTTGGTCGCCAAGAGGGAGTTGCCGCCGAGACTGAAGAAGTCGCCGTCGATGCTGACGGTGGGGACTCCGAGAAGCTCGGCGAACAACTCGGCCAAGGCGGCCTCACGGGCGTTGCGCGGCAGCCTGGCGAACGTGTCCTCCTTGAGTTCGAGGGCCGGCAGGGCGCGCCGGTCCAACTTCCCGTTGGGGGAGAGGGGAAGCGCCGGGATGCACATGACGCCGGTCGGCACCATGTAGTCGGGCAGCTCCTTGGCGAGGTTCGCCTTGAGACGATCGCCGTCAAGTGGGCGCGTGCCGTCGGGCACGACGTAGCCGGCGAGCCGCTTGTGTCCCGGCACGGGCTCAGCCACGACGACGGCAGCCTGCGCAACCCCCGGTTGTCCGGCGAGGACGGCCTCGATCTCCCCGAGCTCGATGCGGAAACCGCGGATCTTGATCTGCTCGTCGGCGCGCCCGACGAATTCGAGCACGGGCTCGGCGCACGGTGCGGCGGTGTCGGCGGTGTCGGCCGCCGTCGACCAGCGGACGAGGTCGCCGGTGCGGTACATCGTCGACCCGTCAGCGGCGAACGGGTCGGCGACGAAGCGCTCCGCCGTCCGCCCGGGCTGGCCCCAGTAGCCGCGCGCCACGCCGGCCCCGCCGATGTAGAGCTCGCCGACCGTGCCGAGAGGGGTGGGCCGCAGGAACTGGTCGAGGACATAGCAGGCCATCCCGTCCAGGGGCCGGCCGATGGGCAGCGACGAGCCCAGGGAATCCCGCGCGGTCACCAGGTGCGAGGTGGCGAAGGTCGTGGTCTCGGTCGGGCCGTACCCGTCGCCGAAGACGAGGGTGGGGTTAGTCTCCAGGACACGCGCGACGAGATGGGCGGGAACGACATCGCCGCCGGACCACACCTCGCGCAGACCGGCGAAGCAGGTGGGCTGCTCCTCCGCGAGCAGCCGGAAGAGCCCGGCGGTGAGCCACAATCCGGTGATGCCCTCCGAGTCGATGACGCTCGCTAGGTCGTGGACGGCGAGGTCCCCCGGCGGCGCGATGACGAGCCGGCGTCCGGTGAGCAGCGGTACCCAGATCTCGAACGTCGACGCGTCGAACGCATGCGGAGAGTGCACGAGCACGACGTCGTGGTTGTCGTTCCAGGCGCTGTGCGCGACGAGGTCGACGACGTTTTGGTGGGACACGGCAACCCCCTTGGGGACTCCCGTCGAGCCGGAGGTGTGCATGACGTATGCCGTGCCGGCCGGGTGGACGGCGGCGGTGGGCGGAGCTGTACTCGTGTCGTGGGCGTCGGTCACCATGACTGCGGTTGCCGGCAGGATGGCCGCGCGCTCGGCATTGGCGGCATCCGTGACGACGACGGTCGCCGACACACCCTCGATGATCTCGACGAGCCGCGAGTCGGGGTTGCGCTCGTCGAGGGGGACGTATGCCGCGCCCGCCTTGAGGATGCCCAGGGTGGCGACCAGCTGGGCGAGTGAGCGCTCGGCGAGCAATCCGACCCGGTCGTCGGCTCCGACACCCAAGGCGACCAGCCGCGCGGCAACTGCGTTGGCGCGAGCGTCCAACTCGGCATACGTGACGTCCCGGTCGCCGGCCCGGACCGCCACGTGGGCAGGCCGCTCGGTGACTTGGCGGGCGAAGGCGTCGACGATGGTGGCCTCTGGTAGTGGAGTGAGCGGTGCGCCGAAGGTCGCCGATCGCCATTGCGTCAGTTCGTTCGACGTGGGGCTCAGTTCACCCACGAGGGTGCCCGGACCGGTAACGATCTGCTCGAGCGCATGGCGAAGAGCGCTGCCCACGTCGGCCACCAGGAGTGGGTCGAGCGCGGACGACTGGTACTTGAGGGTGAGACTGAGCTCGGCACCGGGGTTGGCGACGACCGTGAGGGCGTAGTGGGTCGAGTCCTTCGTCGCGGCCTCGGCCACCGATAGTCCGGTGCCCTCCAGACATGCCAACCGCCCGGACAGGGGGTAGTTCTCGAAGACCAGCAGGGTGTCGAACAGCTCGCCGCCTCCCGCCGCGTCCTGGATGCGCGCGAGCGGGACGAAATGGTGCTCGATCAGCTGCGCCTGTTCGTCCTGCAGGCGCGCGGTGAGATCGCTCAGGGACTCGGCCGGATCGAGGCGGACCCGAGTCGGCACGGTGTTGATGAACAGCCCGACCATCGTCTCGACGCCGGGCAGCTCGGCCGGGCGCCCCGAGGTCGTCGTCCCGAAGACGAGGTCCTGACGGCCGGTATACCGACCCAGGGTGAGCGCCCACGCGGCCTGGACTAGGGCGTTGACCGTGCAGTTCCGGAGCCGGGCCGTCTGGGCGAGCCGCGCGGTCTCCTGCGCCGACAGGCGCACCACCGTCTCGGCCACGTGGCCGTCCGTGTGGGAGCAGTCGCTGAGCCGGGTCGGCGAGGACACGCCGTCGAGGCGAGTGGCCCAAGCAGCCACAGAGGCGGCATGGTCCCGCGTGGCGAGCCACGCCAGGTAGGTGCGCAGGTCGGCGCTTCGCTGGGTCTCGCCGCCGCCGTAGCGGGTGAAGGCCTCGCCCATGACGCGCGGCATCGACCAGCCGTCGACGATGAGGTGATGCATCGTCAGCGCCAGGATGTGTCGCTCGGGGGTCAACTCAATGAGGGTCGCCCGAACCAGCGGCGGGCGCGAGAGATCGAATCGCGTGGTCCGGTCCTGCTCGAGGATTGCGTCGAGTTGAGCCGTCGTAGCGCTCAGGTGACGCCACGGCAGGCCGATGTGCGGCGGGATGAACGCCAGCGCGGTGCCGTCCTCCCCCGACCAGAACCCGCAGGACAGGGCCGGGTGGGCTCGAACGGTGTCCGCGAGGGCCTCACGTAGGCGCTCGGCATCGAGCGGCCCACGCAGGTCGAGCTTCACCTGCACCTGGTACACGTCCGGGCCATCAGTCTCCAGCCGACTGTGGAAAACGAGACCTTCCTGCAACGGGGTGACCGGGAGCACCTCGGCATCGACCCCGAGTTCGCGGTCGATCCGCTCGACCTGCTCGGCGGTCAAGTCACCGAGCAGTGGCAAGTCCTCGGGCACGCGACCGCCACTGCCGGGGCACGACAGCCGCCCGACCACAGCATGCAGCACCTCGACCCAGACGTCGGCGAGCTCGTCCATCCGAGCGCTGGCGAACAGCTCACTGGGCCAGCCGAGGGCCAGCACCATCGCGGGACCGTCCTGCTGCTCGCGCGTCAGCGCGGTCACCTCGAGGCTGTGGGGCACCGGCGCCGTGGGGTCGACGCCGCCGCCGAGAACCTCCTCGGAGGCCGGCTCCCACGGCGCTTCCGACGCCGCGAAGCGCCCGAGGTAGTTGAAGCCGACCTGCGAGCTGCCCCCGTAACGGAGCCGTTCGCGGGTCTGCGGGTTGAGGTATCGGAGCAGCCCGTAGCCGAGGCCTTCGGGCGTGGCGCGCAGCTGTCGCTTGAGCGACCGGATGGCCTGGTCGAGGCCCTCGCCCACGAGGTCCACATCGGCGGACCCGCAGGTGACCCGGACCGGCGACATACTCGTGAACCACCCCACGGTTCGTGAGAGGTCCAGGTCCTCGTCAGTGAGCGTGCGACCGTGTCCCTCGATGTCGATCTGGACCGCGTCCAGTTCGCCCCGGCTCCACCGGGCGAGGGCGATCGCGAGGGTCGAGAGCAACAGTTCGTCGATCGTCGCGTGGAACCGAGCCGGCGCCTCGGTCAGCAGTGCCCGGGTGTCCTCGGTCGCCAGCCGACGACGAGTGTCCCGGACTGTCGCCACAGTGTCTCGCGCGGAGTCGAGGGCCCGCCCGCCGAGGGCGGCAAGCGGCTCGGTGAGGGCGAGCCAGCGCTCGGTGTCCGCGACGACCGTGTCGTCGAGGGCGAGCTCGCCCAGCCGCCGAGCCCAGGTTCGCAGGCTGGTGCCGGAGCGCTCGAGGTACGGCGCCCCCGCGTGGAGCAGGGCGAGGTCGTCGAGCAGGACGCGCCACGAGACTCCATCGATGACGAGGTGATGGACGACAAGGAGAAGTCGCCCGGCTCGCTCACCCCGGTCGAAGAAGACGAAACGGCACATGCGGCCGTCCCGCGGTGCAAGCCAGGCGGCCGCCTCGGCGTGCTCCCGCCGGACGGCGGCGGCGAGGTCCTGGTCATCGAAGTCCCGGGCGTCGACTCGGACCAGTGGGACGTCTGGCGTTGCCTGCGCCACCTCGAGCCCCAGGGGCTCGTCGACGAGCCGGGCGCGCAGGGCGTCGTGCCGTTGCAGGAGCATCTCGAGCCCCCCACGGAGCCACGCCACGTCGAGCCCCACCGGCGTCCTGACAAGCATCGACTGGTGGAAGGATTCCACTGGACCGGGCCGCTCCAGCAACCACTGGATGATGGGGGTGGCCGGGACATGCCCGAGAGCTGCGGAAGCGTCTTCGTTGACCGGTCCGCTGCCCTGACCACAGCGGTCGGCCATAGCGGCAGGGGTACGGAGGTCGAACACCTGCTTGGCGGTCAGGTTCAGGCCGGCGGCCCGCGCGCGGTTGACGAGCTGGATCGACATGATCGAGTCGCCGCCGAGCTCGAAGAAGCTGTCGTCTGGGCCTGCGTTGGGGTCACCGACGATCTCGGACACAAGCCGGGTGAGTGACTCCTCGGCACCCGGGCGGGGCACCCGAGCGTTGCGTCGAATGCTCTGTGTGCTGGGCGCCGGCAGCGCCCGGTAGTCGATCTTGCTGCCGTTGGCCGTCATCGGAAGGGCGTCGATGACCGTGTAGGACGCCGGGATCATGTGCGCAGGCAGGACGGCCGCCAGATGGTCCCGGAGCCGCTCGGGCGTCGGGGTTGCACCGTCCGGGACGACGTAGGCGGCCAACTGGATGTGTCCGCCTTCCTCACGGAAGGGCCGGACGACGCATGAGCGCACGAGATCGTGGGTGGCCAGGACCGTCTCGATCTCCCGCGGCTCGATGCGATACCCGCGAACCTTGACCTGGGTGTCGTTACGCCCGAGGAAGGCGATCCGACCGTCGGCCTGCCACGCGCCGAGGTCCCCAGTCCGGTACATACGCTCCCCCGGCCCCCCGAACGGACTGGGCACGAAACGCTCCGCCGTGAGGTCCGGCCGGTGCAGATAACCCTGCGCGAGCCCGTCACCGGCGATGTAGATCTCTCCCGCGACACCGACCGGCACGGGCCGCAGCGCGTCATCGAGGAGGAGCACAGTCATCCCCACCGTCGGGGTGCCGATGAGGTGCGCGACATCGCCACCGTCCATGGCCTCGGAGGTGGTGGCCATGACGGTCGCCTCGGTGGGCCCGTAGGCGTTGACCATGCGGCAGCGGGACGCCCACCGCTCCACGACGTCGGCCGGCGTCGCGTCCCCACCGACGATGAGGCAGCGCAAGTGAGGCAGATCCGGCGCCCCGATGGTGCCGAGGGCGGCAGGCGAGATGAGGGTGTGGGTGATCCGGTGGCGGCGAAGCTGCGACACGAGGGTGTCACCGACGAGGACGTCCTCGTCCGGGACGACGAGTGCGCCGCCAGGCCCGAAGGCGGTGCACATCTCGAGGACGGAGGCGTCGAAGCTCGGCGAGGCGAACTGCAGGACCCGCGCGTCTGGCGTCCCGGCGAACCGGGTCTGGCAGGCGCGCACGAAGGCGTCCATGCCGGCATGGGTGACGACGACGCCCTTCGGTGTCCCGGTCGAGCCGGAGGTGTAGATCACGTAGGCCGGGTCGTGCCGGTCCGGAGACGGGCGGGCCGGAGAGCGATCGGTGCGAGCCGCCAGCCGGTCGAGGTCGACGGCGATGGTGGGCAACGCGGCGTCGGTCCCGTGGTCGGTGCCGGCGACGGCGACTAGCGCGCTCGGTCCAGCGTCGTCGAGCAGGAAGGCGACGCGATCCGCGGGATACGCGGGGTCGACAGGCAGGTATGCCGCGCCGGCCCGCTGAGCGGCGAGCGCCGCGACGACAAGCTCCGGGCTGCGGGGCAACAGGAGCGCCACGACGTCACGCGTCAGCACTCCGGCCTCGACCAGGTCCCCAGCGAGCGCGCCCACCATCGCGTCGAGGTGGGCATACGACCAGGTCCGCTCCCCCTGGACCAGGGCAGGAGCGTCGGGACGGCTTCGCGCGTGGGCGGCTACGAGCGACTCGAGGGAGACGACCTCGGCATCGACGGCGGCACCCTTGGCGAAGGCAAGGGCCTCGGATCGCTCGTCGATGGTGGCCACGTCGACCGAGCCGACGAGGGCTTCGGGGTCAAACGCGAAGGAGCGCAGCAGGTGCTCGAGCCGGCTCAGGACGCGCTCGGGGTCGTGCTGCGAAGCGATGTCGGCGCGGTAGTCGAGGCGCAGCTGCAGCCGCTCACCGGGGATCCCGATGAGGGTGAGGGGGTAGTGAGTCCGGTCGAAAGACTCGACGGACTCCACGCGCAGGCCGGTGCCGGGAAGCTCAAGTGCGGCCGGATCGAGCGGGTAGTTCTCGAAGACGACGAGCGTGTCGAACAGGTCCCCGGCTTCGGCCACGCCGCGCACGTCCGCGAGTTGGAGGTGCTGGTGATCCAGGGACCCCGCACGGCGATCCTGGCGGTGGCGGGCCAGGTCGGCGAGCGAGATGCTGTCGTTGAGGTCGACGCGGGTCGGCACGGTGTTAATGAACAGGCCGACCATCGTGTCGACACCCGGGACCTCCGGGGGGCGGCCGGCGACCGTCGTCCCGAAGCAGACCTCCCGCCGGCGGGAAAGCTGCCCGAGGACCAGCGCCCAGACCACCTCGACAGCCGTGCTCATCGTCACCCCTACCGCGCGGCACGTCGCCTCAAGCGCGGACGTGGTCTCGGGATCGAGCACGCGGGCTGTCGTGCCGAACTCGGCAGCGTGGATCGTGCCGGCGGCGACGAGCGTGGGCTCGTCGAGCCCCGCAAGCTCCTCGCGCCAGAAGGCGAGCCCTGCGTCCCGGTCCTGGCGGGCGAGCCACTGCAGGTATGTCTTGTACTCGGCTGCGGCAGGCAGCGGCTCGCCGCCGGCGTAGAGCGTGAACAGCTCGCGCAGGAGGATCGGCAGCGACCACCCGTCCAACAGGATGTGGTGGTTGGTGACGACGAGGGCCCAACGCTCGTCGCCGAGCCGCACGCAGGTGACGCGCAGCGCGGGCGGCGCCGTGAGGTCGAACGGCGTCGTGCGATCACGACGGGCCTCGTCGTCCACGATGCCCAGGGCGCCCGACCGCCCTCGCCCGTCCACGATGCGTAACGGGGTGGCGGTCTTGTCCACGAGGACCTGGATCGTGCTGCCGTCCTTCTTCTGGCGGAACGCGGCGCGCAGGTTCGCGTGCCGCTCGAGGAGCCCGCCCACGGCGGCGTGCAGCCGCTTCACGTCGAGGGCGCCGGTCAGGTGGAGAACGGCCTGCACGGAGTACGCCGACGCCGTCTCGGAGTCCGGTTCGCCCAACATCGTGTGGAAGAGCAGCCCCTGCTGGAGAGGGGAGAGGGGGAGCACGTCCTGGATCCGGGCGGCGGTACGAGCGGGGGGGTTCATGAAGGCAACTCCCAGAGGTCTGCGTCGGCGAAGGTGTCGTCGAGGGTGGGGTCGTCGCAGGCCATGTCGCTGGCCAGCGAGTCGATGTCGTCCTGGGTCACCGAGACGAGGGTGAGGTCCGAGGGGATGAGGCCGGAGTCGCCAGCGTCGGGTCGGTGGCGTGCGAGCTCCTGCAGGGCGGCGCACCAGCGCTGCGCGAACTTCTCGACGACGGTTGCATCGAGCACGCCGGAGGCATAGGTGAAGCGCGCCGTGAGGGTGGCGCCCAGGCTGTCTAGAGCCACCCAGCAGGTGACTTCGAGGGCGTGGGGCAGGGGTAAGCGCGTGCCAGCACCGCCGCCGAGACCTAAGCCTTCGGGCGCCGGGCCCCAGTCCCGAAGCTCGCCCGAGCCGAGCGTGCCAAGGAAGTTGAACCCGACCCGGGGGCAGGGCCGGGCGGCGAGCACCGCGGCTGTCTCGGGGTTGAGCCAGCGCAACAGGCCGTAGCCGACGCCGTCGTCGGGCACCCGACGCACGCCCTCCTTCACCGTCCGCACCAGACGCCCGAGGTCGCGAAGGGACGCCTCGGCAGTCGAGAAGCGCAGAGGGTGGCTGGTCGTGAACCACCCGGTGGTCCGGGTGGAGTCCAGGCCCTCGCACGCCTGCCGGCCGTGGCCCTCCACGTCCACACTCACCGCAGGTGCCCCGAAGACGTCCGCAACGGCCGCGACCAGACCTGTGAGCAGCAGCTCCTGGGTCGAGCAGTGCAGCTCGGCAGGCAGACGGGACAGCAGCTCAGCGGTGGCCCCGCTGTCGAGCGAGACCGCGACGTGCCCGGCGGTGGCCGCGACATCCTGAGCGGGGTCCAACGCCCGCAGTTCGAGTTCCTCGCCGTCGCGGGGTAGCTGCTCGAGCCACATGGTGAGTTCCCCGGCCCGGTGTGGGGCCTGCTGGGCGAGCGCCGAGGTCCAGGACCGGTAGCTGACCGGCACCGGTTGAGTCTCGAGGCCCGCCGCGACGCGTGCGAGGTCACCGGTGATGACGCCCCACGAGACGGCGTCCACGGCGAGGTGGTGCGCCGTGATCACGAGCCGGCCACGTTCGGCGGCGCCCAGGTCGAGCCACGTGGCCCGTATCGTGCGTCCCTCGCTCGGCGCGATCCACTCGGCGTCCTCCTCGGCGATGGCGACGAGGACCTCGGCGAGGTCGACGTCGCCCGGGGCAGTGGCCCCTCGCAGGACGCTCTCGACCGAGACCGACCCGGGCGCGGGAATGTCCACGGACGACGGCTGCGACCCGTGGTGGGTCACCGTCAGGCGCAGGGTGGCGTGCCGGTCCAACAGCTGCTGGATCGAGGTCTCGAGAACTGCCTGGGCAAGTCCCGCCGGCGTGAGCACGACCATCGACTGCACGAAGCCCTCCCCCGCCTGGCCCTGCGCGAGGAGCCACGCTCCGAGGGCACTCGGCTCGAGCTCGCCGACGTGGGCGGCCTCGTCTTCGACTGAGCCGCCCCCGGCGGGGCGGGCGGCTCGGGCCAAAGCGTTCGGCGTCTTGAGGTCGAGCACCTCCCTGGGGGTGATCTCCCACCCAGAGTTGCGGGCGTGGACCGCCACCTGGATGGAGGTGATCGAGTCTCCCCCGAGGGAGAAGAAGCTGTCGTTGCCGCCGACCTGCTCACGGCCAAGGACCGCGCAGAACGCGCCCGCTATCAGCTCGGCGACTGCGTCGTCACACGGCGCCGAAGGGACGAGCGTGGGCTCTGGCAGCGGCAGAGCCTTGGTGTCGAGCTTTCCGTTGGGGGACAGGGGCAGGGAGTCGAGGACGAGGATGTCCTCGGGGACCATGTAGTCGGGCAAACTCGTGACGGCGGTCGCCCGCACAGCCGTGGGGTCGACCCCGGTCGGGACGACGTACCCGATGAGGCGCGCGCTCGGCCCCTCTCCGTGGGCCCGCACGACCGCCTGGAGCACACCGGGCGTCCGCGCGAGCACGGCCTCGATTTCACCGAGCTCGATCCGCAGCCCACGGATCTTCACCTGGTGGTCGCTGCGGCCGATGAACTCCAGAGCACCGTCCGGGCGACGTCGGGCGATGTCGCCGGTGGCGTACATCCGCTCCCCTGGCTCGGCGAATGGGTTGGCGACGAACCGCGACGCGGTGAGGTCCGGCCGACCCAGGTAACAGCGGGCAAGCTGCGCGCCGGCGAGGTAGAGGTCGCCCGGTGTCCCGATGGGCACCGGTTGGAGAGTGCTATCGAGCACGTAGAGGGCGGTGTTCCAGACCGGGTGGCCGATGGGGACCGGCGACTCGCCCGGCCGCGTCTGCCAGGCGGTGACGTCGACAGAGGCCTCGGTCGGACCGTACAGGTTGTGCAGTTCCCCCGGGCGGTCGCGATGGAACGCCGCGACGAGCTCCGGCGGAAGTGCCTCCCCACTGCAGATGACCCGCTTCAACGATCCGGCCCGCGTCCCGGGGACCACGGCGAGGAAGGCACCGAGCATCGAGGGGACGAAGTGGATCGTCGTGACCCGCTCCAGTTCGATGAGCTCGGCGAGGTAGTGCGGGTCACGGTGACCCTCGGGTGCGGCGACGACGAGCGCAGCACCGACCTGATGGGCCCAGAAGAACTCCCAGACGGACACGTCGAATCCGCTCGGTGTCTTCTGCAGCACGCGGTCCTCGGCTGTCAACGGGTAGGCCGCCTGCATCCAGTCGAGCCGATTGACGATCCCTCGGTGCGGCACGGCGACGCCCTTCGGACGACCGGTCGAACCGGAGGTGTAGATGACGTAAGCGGTGTCGTCTGGGTGGATTGCCCGCCCGCGCTCGTCGTCGTCGACGCGCCCGTCCTCGACGTCGTCCCAAGCCTGAGGTCCGGTGTGCCGGACGGTCAGGGTCCTCGTGGCGACCGGAAGCGGTAGGGCGGCATCCTCGGTTCGCAGGACCACCGACGGCTGGCCCGATTCGAGGATATGGGCGATGCGGTCGGGGGGGTAGTCCAGTTCGATCGGCAGGTATGCGGCACCCGCCTTGAGGACGCCGAGAAGGCAGGGCACGAGGGCCGCCGACCTGGGCACGGCCACCGCGACGACGTCACCGGGGTGAACCCCAAGGGCCAGGAGGGCGCGCGCGATGCGGTTGGCTTCCTGCTCCAGGTCGAGGTAGGTCAGTCGATCCTGCCCGAAGACGAGAGCCAGCGCCCGCGGGGTGCGGTCGACCTGAGCCTCGAACCTCGCCACCAGTGTGGACGCCGCCACCGGATGTGTCGTGCGGTTCCACTGGACGATCTCCAGGGTGCGCTCGGCGTCGGTGGCCAGTGTGGACCGCGCCATCGTCACGTCCGGCCCACCCCCGAGGATCTCGAGGGCACGGGTGGTGCGCTCGAGCAGGGCAGTGGCTGTCTCGGCGTCGAGCAGCCCAGGGCGGTAGCAGAGCCGGATCTCGACCTCGTCGCCCGGGACGACGAGCAGTGTTGCGGTGTAATGGGTTTCGTCGATCTCGTCGACGTCGCTGACCCGCCAGCAGTAGCCCGCGGCGTTGACCATGTCGAGGTCGAGCGGGTAGTTCTCGACGACAACGATCGTGTCGAACAGGGTGCCGATCCCGAGGTCCCGTTGGATGTCGTTGAGGCCGACGTGGTGGTGGCCGAGGAGCGCGAGTTGCTGGTCCTGCTGACGGTGGAGGGTCTCGGAAACCGACTGCGCGGGGTCGAGAGTGAACCGTGCCGGCAGCGTCGACATGAACAGGCCAACCATTCCCTCGACGCCGGGGACCTCGGCCGGGCGTCCGGATACCGCCGTGCCGAAGACGACGTCGTCCTTTCCGGTCGTCCGCGCGAGGGCCATGCCCCACGAGGTCTGGACACCGGTGCTCAGCGTGGCCCCGCGCTCGCGCAAGCCGGCGACGAGCCGGCGGGTCCGCTCGGCGTCGAAGGTGGCCGACAGCGTTGCCACACCAGCGTCCGTTCCGGCGCCGGTCGAGAGAATCGTCCCCTCCTCCACGTCGCGCAAGGCTGCGACCCACGCCGAGCGGGACGCCGCCACGTCCTGCCCGTCGCACCACCGCAGATATCCCGCGAAGGGCTCGACGCGGCCGAGGTGGCGGCCGTCATACAGGGCGAAGATCTCCTGCAGCAGGATCGGGACCGACCAGCCGTCGAGGAGGATGTGGTGCGCGGTCAGCACGAGGTGATGAGACCTATCAGAGGTACGGACGACCATGAGACGGACGAGAGTCTCGCTCGTCACGTCCATGCGTCGGGCGCGTTCAGCATCGACGAGCTGCGCCAGGCGGCGTGTGCGTTGCTCGGGCTCGAGCCCGCTGATGTCGTTGATGTCCAACGGGATTCGGGCACTTGCTGGCGAGATCATCAGTGGTTCCTCGCCGACCCAGACGCGGCCGCCGAGGTTGGGGTGACGTTCGAGGAGCGCCTCCAGGGCCCGCCCGAGGCGGGCGTCGTCGACCTCTCCGGCGATCTCGACGCGGTATTGCAGTACGTAGGCGCCGCTGTCGTCGGTCAGGGCGTGGAAGAGCAGGCCGCCTTGTGTCGGGGTCAGCGGGAGGACCTCGCGGACCGGCCCGTGGCGACGGCATACCTCCTCGAGGGTGCCGAGGTCGGCTCTCGTGAGCGGAGCGTCCGCCGGCACAGGCGCGATATCCGGCGAGAGGTTGGCGACCGCCGTGAACGCCTGGAGGGTCTCGGACCAGAGGGCCTCCAGAGCATCGAGGTCCGCCGAGGTGAGGACCTCCCCTGCCCACCTCCAGTGAGTCTGCAGCGACACGTCGGCCGAACCATCCCCGGTGAGGACGACGTTGAGCTCCAGGGGGCACGAGAGTGTGGCGTCGTCCGCGAGCGGTGGCACGGCGGGAAGGTCGGCGAGCGCCCAAGAGCCAGGCTGGTCGCGAGTGATGTGGCCGAGGTAGTTGAGCGAGATCTGCGGCTCGGGCACCGCCGCGAGCTCGGCGGCGGGGTGCGGCCCGTAGCGCAGCCAGCCGTAGCCGATACCGTTGTCGGGCACCGAGTGCACGGCCTCCTTGGCGAGCCGCAGCAGCCTCACGACGGCGGCGGCGTCCGCCGAAGCGACAGCGTCGATGTCGAGACGGTCGAGGTGGATCCCGACGGGGTACATCCCGGTGAGCCAGCCCACGGCCCGACTCACGTCCACGTGGGCCGTCCGCCCGCTCCAGCGACCGTGTCCCTCGATCGTCAGCAACAGACCGTCGGCATCCTGCGATCGGCTGCGGCGCCACCGAGTGACGGTCTGCGCCAGGGCGGCCGCCAACACGTCCTGGGCGGTCCCATCGAGCAGCCGAGGCAACGTCTGGCAGACCGCTCGGCTCACGTCGTCACCGACGACGGTGGTCCGGATGCCGGCATGGCGCGCCTCGAGTCGGGCTGGCACGTGGGCGCTCAGCGGTGGGTCGTCGACGCCGAGGCGCTCGAGCCAGCCGGGGAGCTCGTCGGAGCGGTCGACCTCGGCTTGTAGTGCCAGCCACGACCGCACCGAAGTGTCGGGGGTGGGGAGGGTGAGGGACCGGTCCTCGACGTGGGCCGACCACAGGCTCGTCAGGTCATCGAGGATGACCCGCCAGGACACCGCGTCCACGACGAGGTGGTGCAACGCGATGACAAGCCGGCCGGGGGTCCCGGGATCGCCGGGCAACCATGCGAACTGGGCGAGGGTGTCGTTGTCGAGGCTGAGCCGCCGCCAGCACTGCTCGCGCTCGCGGGACAGGACGAGGTCGCGGTCAGCCGCACTCAGAGACTTCGTGTCGCACACTGTCAGGGCGCTCGACACCTCGAGCGACCCGCGTTCGAGGATCATGAGGCCCACCTGGCCGTCTCGCTCGCGTGCGACCGTTCGCAGCGCGTCGTGGTGGTCGATGCTTTGCTGCAGCATCGAGACGAGTGCGGCCTCGGTCAGGGTCGGCGGGGTGGTGAGGGTCACCGACTGGTGGACGCTGTCCACGGGCCCCGGCCGGTCGAGGAGCCACCGGGCGATGGGGGAGGTCGTCAACTCGCCCACGCCGGGGCCGTCGGCGCCGTCGTGCAGAGCGAGCTCACCGGCGAGCTCGGCGAGCCTGGTGGGCGTCTGGGCGTCGAAGACCTGGCGCGGGGTAACGGCCAGCCCGCATTGCCGGGCACGGTTGGCGAGCTGGATGGCCAGGATGCTGTCGCCGCCCTGGTTGAGGAAGCTGACGTCGGGAGCGACCTCGGGTACGCCAAGGACCTCCGCGAATAGAGTGCACAAGAGGGACTCGGTGCCGCTCAGCTCCCGGCCGGACGGAGTTACCTCCTGCGAGAAGACGGGCGCGGGCAGGGCCCTACGGTCGAGTTTGCCGTTGGCATTCAACGGCCACGCGTCGAGGACGACGACCGCGACCGGCACCATGTAGCCCGGCAGGACGCGTTGCAAGGCGCGGCGAAGCTCCGCGCCGTCGGCGCTGTCGTCGGCGAGCACGTACCCGACGAGCCGGGGGTCGTTCCCGATGACCTTTCGTGCCGTCACGACCGCCTCGCGCACGCCGTCGAGCCGGGTCAGGGCGACCTCGATCTCACCGAGCTCGATGCGGAATCCGCGGATCTTCACCTGGTCGTCTACCCGGCCCAGGTACTCGAGGGTGCCGGTCTCGTCCCATCGGACCAGGTCGCCCGTCCGGTACATCCGCCCGCCCGACACCCCGAACGGGTCGGCGACGAAACGCTCCGCACTGAGCGCGGGCCGATTGAGGTAGCCGCGGGCCACGCGTGGGCCAGCGAGGTACAGCTCGCCGACGACGCCGGGGGCGACCGGTCGCATGGCGTCGTTGAGGACGTAGGCGACCGTCCCGTCTATCGGCGCGCCGATGGCCGAGACGTCTCCGGCCGGGTCGACGTCGGCCAGCGCGGTGGCGTACACCGTCGCCTCGGTCGGCCCGTAGATGTTCGCCAACCGGGCCTGGGTCGAGGAGAGGATGGTCTCGGCGGCGGACGCGCTGAGCGCCTCTCCGGCGACGGCGACATCTGCCACCCTGACCCGGGCCTCGCCGTCGCGCAGGACGTGGGCCAGCGCGCTCGGCACGCCGCTGATGAGGCTCCCCGTCCAGCCTTCGGAGCGCTCGGCGAGAGCGAGCAGGTCGCGCACGACCTCGAGTCGGCCGCCACAGGCCAGGGGAGCGAACATCTCGAAGACCGAGACGTCGAAGTTCAGTGACGTGGCCGCGAGGGTATGCGCAAGGCGTTGCGGACCGAACCAGTTCACCGCCCAGGTGACGAAGGACGCGACGTTGCGGTGGCTGACCAGGACGCCTTTGGGGCGGCCCGTGGAGCCGGAGGTGAAGATCGCGTAGGCGACGTTGTCGGGAGCGAGCGCATCGCGCCGTTCCCTCTGGTGCAGCGCATTCGCAGGCAACGGCTCGAGCCGGTCGGCGACGTCACCGTCGTCGAGGACGAGCCAGCGACCCGGCATACCGTCGACGGTGGACTCCCGCAACGACAGGCCCAGGACTGGCGCGGCGTCGCCCAGGATGACCTCCTTGCGGTCGGCGGGGTACGACGGGTCCAGGGGGACGTATGCCGCGCCCGCCTTGAGTACCGCGAGGATGGCGACCAGCATCGTGCTTCCCCGCGGCATCGAGACCGCGACGAGGTCCTCCGGTCCGACGCCCTCCGAGACGAGCAAGCGGGCCAGCCGGTTGGCGCGGCCGTGGAGCTCGCGATACGACAGGCACGAGGCATCGTCGCTGACCGCGGGCGCCTCCGGCGTCCGCAGGGCCTGGGCCTCGAGCAGGTCGAGCAGTGTCCGGTCGGTCGTGTCGTCGGGGCTGCCGCCGAAGGCCGCCACGGCTCGCCGCTCGGCGGGGGTGGCCGATTCGATCTGCCCGAGGGGCAGGCCCGGGTCGCGGCAGAGCTGGGACACGATGGACGACAGGCGGGCGGGAATCGCGGCGATCTCGTCCGATGAGTAAATGTCGGCGTTGCCGTCGACAAGCAGCTCGAGGGTCCCGTCCGGACGGCGGGCATCCACGGCAAGCGAGACGTCCTCGACGACTCCCGGGGAGACGTTCACGGGCCGGCCAGCGGCCGCACCGAAGCAGAGCGAGTAGCTGGCCATGACAAGGTTGAGATGCGGGCCTAAGACGCGCTCCTGCGGGGCCACCCTGCCGAGCGCGTGCCGCAGGTCCTCGTAGCGGAACCGCTGGTGGCGCAGGGCGTCGTGCAGCGCGGTGGAGCAGGACCGGAGCAACTCGGCGACGGTGACGTCCGAGCGCACCAGGGCGCGCAGCGGAACGAGGTTGGAGGTCATGCACGGTGCGGACTGAAGCAGCGAAGTCGTGCGGGCAGTCGTCGGGAGGGCGAGGACGACGTGGTCCGAGCCGGTTGCCCGCCCTGTGTAGAGGGCCCAGGCGGCCGCGAGGGTGACCGGCCACGAGACGCCGACCTCTCGGGCCAGACCGCGAATCGCGGCAACGTCCGCCTGGCTCATGAGCGCCCTCGCCCGGTGGGTGTGCCGGCCCAGGCCCTGGAAGGAACGACGGTTAAGGGTGCGGACCTCGGGTGCGTCCTCAAGGACGGCCGTCCAGTATGTCTGGTCGGCCACGAAGGCATCGCCGGCACGGTAGCGGCTCTCCTGCTCGGCGAGCTCGGCGATCCCGGCGAAGGACGCCGGTGCCGGCGAGCCGCCCGCCAGTAGAGCCGAGTACACCGCAGCGACACGCTGCTCGATCATCACCATCGCGGCACCGTCGATGGCGACGTGGTGGTAGCGCTGAATCCACCACCACCGGGCTGGACCCAGACGGATAAGGCGGTACTCGAAGAGCCGCTCGCCGTCGAGGCCAAGGGGGGTGACGAGGATGTCTTCCACGAGTCCGGCAGCGGCCGCTTGTGGGTCGGTCTCGTGGGTGAGGTCCTCGATGGCAACAGGGCAGCCGCCGCCGGCAGAAGTGGAGATGACGTAGCAGGGCCGGCCCGCGTCCTCGACCACGCGGGCTCGCAGCACGTCCACCTCACCCACCACACGGTCGACCGCCTGCCGGAAGACGTCCACGTCGAGTGGCCCGTCGATCTCGACGTATTCCACGATGGTCATCAGCGCGTTGCCGGGGTCGAGACGCTGCGCGGACCACACGCCCGCCTGCCCGACAGTCAGCGCAACGCGCGTCTCGTTGGCGAGGTTCTCTGGAGCGAGGGTCTCGGTGGCGAGAGTCATGGGCTGCCTCTGGGGTCGGTATCGGCCGCGGCCGGATGTGGACTCGGATGTCGCCTGGTAGCGGCCTGGAGGGGCTGGCGTCTGAGACATACCTTCGCGTCGGATGGGTTGTCTCCCAAGGCGTCTGCAACTAGATGCATCGGAGGGGATGCATCGCCGCAGGATGCTGCAGCCCGATTCACCGAGACGCTCCGTCCGTGATGCAGTCGCCCTGCGGCCGTCGTCCGGCGCAGTCCGCGACAGCGACCCACACGTTCCTAAGGAGCCCCGTATGACGCAGGCAGCGATCGAGGTTGCCGGGCTACGCAAGCGGCTCGGTTCACGGCAGGTACTCGACGGGGTCGACCTGCAGGTGCCGAAAGGGACCGTCCTGGCCCTCCTCGGGAGCAACGGAGCCGGCAAGACGACGACGGTGCGGATCCTGACGACCCTGCTCGAGGCCGACGAGGGCGAGGTGCGGGTCGCCGGCATCGACGTGAGACGCGACGCCGCTGACGTCCGTCTCCGGATCGGTCTTGCGGGTCAGTACGTCGCCCTGGATGACCGGCTCACGGCCCGGGAGAACCTCCGACTCGTCGGCACGCTGTGTCGACTCGGCCCAAGGGAGACCCGGACGGCGGGGGATCGGTTGCTCGAACTGCTTGACCTGACGGAGCACGGCAAGGTGCAGGTTCGCCACCTTTCGGGTGGCCTACGCCGCAAGGTCGACCTTGCGGCGAGCCTGCTTGGTCGCCCCGAAGTCCTCTTCCTTGACGAGCCCACGACCGGCCTGGACCCAGTCTCGCGAAACCAGCTATGGGAGCTCGTCCGTGCCAAGGTCGCCGAGGGGATCACCGTGCTCCTCACGACCCAGTACCTCGAGGAGGCCGATCAGCTCGCCGACGATATCGCCGTTCTCGACGACGGACAGATCATCGCGCAAGGGCCACCGAGCACCCTCAAGCGCCTCGTCGGGGGTGACCAGCTGTGCATCCGACTGGCCAACTCACAAGACGCGAGTCGCGCGCTCACGCTGCTGCGCACCAGCGGACCCGCGAATGCGACCTTCGCCGGTCCGCTCGACCTGGTCGTCGAGACCTCCGCGGGACTCCACGAGGTCGCCACCGCCGCTGCCGTTCTGGCGCGAGCCGGCATACCCGCCGAGGAATTCGGCCTACGACGCCCGACGCTCGACGACGTCTTCATTCACCTCACGGACAGGAAGTGTGCCTGACCATGCCCACTGCACTGCGCGAGTTCGGCATCCTCTTCGACCGGCACGCCCGACTCATCTGGCGCACCCCGGAACGGGTGCTCGGAGCCAGCGTGCTCCCGATCGCCTATGTCGTCCTCTTCGGAGGGCTCTTCGCCAGCGCCATGCGTGCGCCCGGCGGCAGCTACCAGAACTACCTCATGGCGGGGATCCTCGCCCAGACAATGCTCTCCGCGATGTCGATGACCGCTCTCGGCATCGCGGCAGATCTCAACACCGGGCTCGTCGAGCGGTTCCGCTCCCTGCCCATGTCCACCCTCCCGATCGTCCTCGCCCGCACGGCGTCGACCATGGTGCTCGGCATCGCGTCGATGGTGCTCATGAGCGCCGTCGGCTACCTCATCGGCTGGCGGATCACGACGTCGTTCTGGCAGGCGGCAGGCGGCTTCGGGCTGCTGCTGCTCCTCGGCGGCGTCATGGCCTGGGTGGGCTTCCTCGTCGGCGTCGTCGTCAAGGACTCCGAGGCGATCAACTCCATCGCGGCGCTTGTCACCCTGCCCGTGACGTTCCTGTCCAACGTCTTCCTCCCGCTCGACGGCCTGCCGGCCTGGATCCGGACCGTCTGCGAGTGGAACCCCCTGAGCACCGTCGTGACGGCGTGCCGGGAGTTGTTCGGCAACCCCACCGGGGCGCCGTCGGACGTCTGGTCAGCGCGCTTCCCCGCGACGGCCTCGGTGGTCCTGCTCGGGTCGGTTCTGCTCCTTCTCGTGCCGCTTACCGTGCGGCGCTACCGGACCGCGGTCGCCACATGAGCGCTGTCCCATGCGCACGCCGCGAGCAGGTCCTGCGGCTGGACCAGTGTGCCCGTCGCACTCCGCTGATCCGGGTGGACCATCCGGGCATCGACCTGCGACTCAAGGCCGAGTACCTCAACCTCTTTGGGAGCTCCAAGGACCGGTCGGCCTTATGGATCCTCAGGAGCGCATTGGCTCGAGGGGAGGTCGATGAGCGGACGGCCGTTGTCGAATCCTCTTCGGGGAACTTCGCCATCGCCATGGCCTCCCTGTGCCGCATCGCGGGCATTCGATTCATCCCCGTCATCGACCCGAACTGCAACACGTCAACGGCTACCTACCTCTCGCTCGCATGCGATCTCGTCGAGCGGGTCCAGTACCCACATGCCGAAGACGGCTACCTCGGCGCCCGCCTCCGCCGGGTCCAGGAGGTCCTCGCCGCCGCGGCGCCCGCCTTCTGGCCGAATCAGTACTCCAACGCCGACGCCGTCGAGGCTCACTACCGGATGACCGGGAGCGAACTGGTCGAGGACGCTCCCGACCTCGACTACGTCTTCGTTGGCGCCGGCACCGGCGGCACGATCGCCGGCGTCTCCCAGCGGGTGAAGGAACACTCCCCGCGCACGAAGGTCGTCGCTGTCGACGTCGTCGGGTCGGTGATCTTCGGGGGCAGGCCTGGGCCGCGTTTCATCCCGGGCCTCGGGTCCAGCAGACGCGGCGCCTTGTTCGACGAGGCAGTCATCGACGACATCGTCATGGTGAGCGAACTCGAGACGGTCCGGGCGTGCCGCAAGTTGTTGCGGTTGTACGGCGTCCACGCCGGCGGTTCCACCGGGAGCGTGTTCGCCGCCATCGAGCAGTACTTCACCACCGCCTCACTCCGCCGTCCAAAGGTCGCCTTCATCTCGGCAGACCGGGGTACGGCCTACTCATCCACCGTCTTCAATCCGGATTGGGTCGCCCGCACCCTCGGTCATCTCGAACCCATGACCCACGACGTCGCCGCCTGAAGGGGGCCCACTGATATGTCAGTCACGAGCACCGAAGAGCAGCCCACCCGACCTCCTCGGGCGGCGAGGCCTCCGTCGTTGCACATTCTGGGAGGGGCCGAGGTACGACGCTGCATTGCCGCCGACCGGCCCGGGTGTCTGCGCGTCGTCGAGGACGGCTACCGGGCCCACGACCGGGGCAGGACGGTCAACCCGCACAGCAGTTTCCTCAAGTTCCCCCATGCGCCCCGTAACCGGATCATCGCCCTCCCCGCCCATCTCGACGACGAGCAACCGACGAGTGGCCTGAAGTGGATTGCCAGCTTCCCAGCCAACATCGACGCCGGCTTGCCGAGGGCCTCCGCGGTGCTCGTCCTCAACGATCAGCAAACCGGGTACGCCACCACGATCATGGAAGCCTCCAACGTTTCTGCGGCGAGGACCGCGGCGTCCGCCGTCCTCGCCGCCGAGCTGCTCTTGGGCGCACGGTCGGCCAGCTGCGTCGGCATCGTGGGCGCGGGCCCGATCGCGCGGGAAGTCCTCGACTTCCTGCGGGACGTGGGCTGGGGGGTCGAGCGATTCGCACTGTTCGACCTCGACCGCACCCGCGCCGGCCGACTCGGGGAGCTCGCTGCCGGCGACTTCCCCGATGCCGACGTCGTCGTCGAGGACACCATCGCCGACACGATCCGGGCCAGCGACCTCGTCGTTTTCGCCACGGTCGCGGGAGCCCCGCACGTCCACGACCCGCGGCTGTTCGACCATCACCCCGTCGTGCTCCACCTGTCCCTGCGCGACCTCGCGCCGGAGATCATCCTCGACAGCCAGAACTTCACTGACGACATCGGGCATGCGGTCCGCGAGTCGACTTCGCTCGAGCTGGCCGCCCGGCTGACGCTCGGCGCGGACTGGGACGTCCATCCGGACCCGGTCGCGGCCCGTCAACGGTTGGGCTTCGTCACGGGCACCATCGGTGACCTCATCGAGGGCCGGGTGGCCCGCGACCCTGAAGCGACCACGATCTTCAGCCCCTTCGGTCTCGGTGTCCTCGACGTTGCCGTCGGCCGATGGGTGTCCCAGAGCGTCGCCGACGACGCGACGCAGGTCACTGGGTTCTACGAGACACCCGTGGAAGGACACCCGTCATGAGTAGCGAGTCGACCGCCGTGGTCGTCAACCACCTGGGCCAATACTCGGTCTGGCCGTCCCGTCGCGAGGCGCCGCTTGGCTGGTCGCGGGTGGGCTTCGAAGGCCCCCTGGCGGACTGCCTCGGTTACATCGAGCGGGTATGGACCGACGGCGGTCCCCAGTCCATCGTCCAGTCAGAGCCGCCGGCCGGTCCGGCGGGCCTCGCCGCGTAAGGAGTGTCATGACCGAGCCTGCATGGGCCCTCGAAGACGAGACCCCCACGATGGCGGACCTCGTCGACGATCTCGCCGAACGACGTCGGGTTGCCCGGACCTCGGCCAAGGGCATCATGGCCCAGCACGCGCGGGGACGGCTCACGGCACGCGAGCGGCTGGAGCTGTTGTTCGACGACGGCGCATTCAACGAGGTCCAGCGGATGCGCAAGCACCGCGCGAGTGGCTTCGGGATGGAAGCGAGCCGACCCGATGGCGACGGGGTCGTCGTGGGCTGGGGCCTCGTGCACGGGCGCCGCGTGTTCGCCTACGCCCACGACTTCACCGTGTTCGGCGGGAGCCTCGGAGAGGCCCAGGCCGCGAAGATCCACAAGATCCAGGACCTCGCGTATGCCGCCGGATGTGCACTCGTCAGCATCTGCGACAGCGCCGGCGCCCGAATTCAGGAAGGCATCACCGCACTCGCCGGGTACGGCGGCATCTTCCGACGCAACGTGCGCGGGTCGGGCGTCATCCCCCAGATCAGCGTCATGGTCGGCCCTTGCGCCGGCGGCGCGGCATACTCCCCCGCCCTGACCGACTTCGTCTTCATGGTCCGGGGTATCGCCCAGATGTTCGTCACGGGTCCGGACGTCGTCGAAGCGGTGACCGGCGAGTCCACCACCCACGAGGACCTCGGGGGGGCCGACGTCCACTCCACCCGCAGTGGCGTGGCGGCAGGCGTCTACGACGACGAGGAGTCCTGCTTGGCCGATGTGCGCTTCCTGCTCTCCATGCTGCCCGACGCCGACAACCAAGAGCTCGACTTCGAGTTGGTTGACATCGGCCCGCGGGACTGCCCCGAGCTGGCGCAGATCGTCCCCGCCAACGGCGAGGCAAGTTACGACGTCAGGAGGGTGGTCAAGGAGGTAGTGGACTCGGGCGAGTTCTTCGAGCTGCATGCTGAGTGGGCGACGAACATCGTCATCGGCATGGCTCGCCTCGGTGGCCGCACCATCGGTCTCGTCGCCAACCAGCCGTCGGCGCTGGCGGGCGTGCTTGACATCCACTCCTCGGTGAAGGCGGCCCGGTTCGTTCAGTTCTGCGATGCCTTCCGCATCCCCATCGTCACGCTCGTCGATGTCCCCGGCTTCCTTCCCGGCATCGACCAAGAGCACAACGGGGTAATCCGCCACGGCGCAAAGCTCCTGTATGCCTACTGCAACGCGACCGTCCCGCGCGTCCAGGTCATCCTCCGCAAGGCCTACGGGGGTGCCTACATCGTCATGGACTCACCGTCGATCGGCTGCGACATCTCGTTCGCTTGGCCCACCAACGAGATCGCCGTCATGGGAGCCGACGGTGCGGTCAAGGTCATTCACCGGAGACGGCTGGCAGCCTCGGCGACTCCGGAGGAGGAGGCCCGCCGCCTGCGCGAGGAGTACGTCAGCGAGCTCGGAACTCCCTACGTCGCCGCCGAACGCGGCATCGTCGACGAGGTCATCGACCCCGTGGAGACGCGCGATCGCCTCATCCAGGCGCTCGAGATGCTGCGCGGGAAAGACGCCACGGGCCATCGGCCCCACGGGAATCCGCCGGTGTGAGGGGCCGATGGTGACCACTATGCGTCGGGGTATGCCGAGCCTGCGCGTCCTCAACGGCGGTACCGGCAACACCATGCTGCTCTTGCTTCCCCACGCGGGCGGCAACCACGGCAGCTTTCGTCGCTGGCCGTCGGGCCTCCCACCCGAGGTGACGGTCCTCGCGGCCTGCTATCCCGCCAGGCTCGACCGGTTGGCTGATCCCCCGGTCGCGACGGTCGAGGCCATGGCAGCCGAGATCGAAGCCGACCTCGCCACGCTGCCGTCCGGACCCCTCGTGGTGTTCGGCCACAGTATGGGGTCGTTCGTCGGCGTCGAGTTGTGCGAGCGACTGCAGCGCTCGGGTCGGACCGTGTCGCTGTTCGTCGCGTCGGGCAGCCATGCCCCGCACCGGCACCGCCCTCGGCGCATCGTGTCCGCAGGCGTGGAGGCGGTCGTGGCCGACGTGGTGCGACTCAACCCGGGCGCCGGCGTCGTGCTCGCCGACCCGGATCTTCGAGAGCTGCTCCTGCCTTCGATCGTGGGGGACTATACGGCCGTCGAGCTCTACGCCAGACCCTCGCCGCCCGTGCTGGACTGCGACATCGTGGTCTATA
>APMI01002227.1_pt1 | contig 38072 bp, 38 predicted proteins | sample 667938 | NCBI WGS metagenome assembly APMI01 (sample SAMN01084076, study PRJNA167559) | wastewater metagenome | biome: Wastewater | place: Denmark: Ejby Moelle, Odense | collected 2011-11-28
GGATTGCGGGCATATTTATTCAACTCTATTAACAAAGTGTCACTTGCTTCGTCGATTAATTTCTGATTTTTGAAAAAAGAAAACATTTTTACCTGTATGTTTGATGCGCTTTTAACTTGAACCAAACTCTTAACAAAGCTAGTCATTTGCAGGCTTGTTGGTGCAAATTTTAGGATAAATAGATGAGAACCACCCTTTTTGCCAGTTTGATTTGTTGTTTTGCTCTTGGTGCATGCAGCCCAATCATCAGTAAACATGGTTTTGTTACTTATGATGAAAGCTTGGTTAGCGCCAATGTTGGCACTGATAGCAAAACTAGCTTACTTAGTAAATATGGCAACCCTTCGCAAACTGGTACCTTTGATGACCAAGTATGGTATTATATTTCATCTACTCAAAGCCAAGAAGCGTTTTTAAAGCCAAAAACAACTGAACGTCATATCACTGCCATTAGCTTTGATGATGCCGACACGGTTTCACAAGTTCGCCAATACACATTAGCAGATGGTCGCGTAATTGATTATGACAAGCATAAAACACCAACACGCGGTCGTGAAATCACCTTCCTTGAGCAAATATTCGGCTCGGTTGGTCGTTCGCCGGTTCAATTGCCTGGACAAGATCCAAACCTTCCATCGGCTGCTGGTGGTCCTAGAACTAACCGATAGTAGGAATTGAATTTAATAAAAAAGCGCCTGATTGTTTCAGGCGCTTTTTTTATTTTTATCTAGGTGGTTCGGCACCGATTGGCTTTTGATCGGCCTTGTCCTTGGGCGGTACAGTAGCAATCGATGGTTCAGCACCAATATTCATATTCACCGCTTCGGGTGCAGATTGCGTCTGAGTTGCGGCATCGGTTTCATTAACAGCCTTTGGAACATTTGGCCCTGGTGCTTCGGTACCATCTGAATACATCCATTTATTTTGAGATGCAGGAATTGTTATTGCATTTCTTGGAACAAAACCTTGTGTGCCATCACTTAGGCGAACGATATACCACCAATCATCAGATTTTGTTTGCCCAATTACCGAAACAACATCATTCATAAGCAATGGTTGCATTATGCGTGATTCTGAAAATGGTGTCGCCTGAAGGTTGGTTATTGAATTAACAATGCCAACAACCCCAACCCCTGCACCAGTTGCGTTTTTCAAGGCTTCTTTATCTTCATCAGGGGCTGTAAAGCGCCCCATGATAAAGCCTTTACCATCTTTACCAAAATCAAGCCTATACCATTGCTCACCTTGAGAGATAATGGTTCCGCTGGCAGTGATTCTGGTTCCACCATCAATAGTTCCAATAACTTGACCAGTTAATGATGGAATGGCACGAATATTAACCGCAGTCGTGGTTAATATGTTTACATTCTCATTCTTAACTTGTGACAAATCAACATTAGTATCGATTTGTACAACGCTATTTAAAGGTAAAAACCCGTGTGAGCCATCTGCGGCGGTTACTTCAAGCCAATCGACACCATCCGCTTTGCCAGCAGGTTTTCCAGATAAAATCGTTTCTTCCTTCAATGTGGCAATAATTTTCGCCCCCATTGATGGCTGCGCCCTAAGTTCGACCTTGCTAAGTGTTTTATACGAATTAAGGGTTGGTTCTTTTAATTGGCTATTGCTATTATATTTGCTCATATAATCGAGGGCAAAAAAGCCGCCTACGCCAACCGCAACAATACCAGCAAGCGCAAATATAAAAAACGTTGCGCCTGAAATTGCTTTCTTTTTCACAGGACGAGACCTTTTTAAAACTGAATAATCATCGTCAACATTAGGCTGCATAGAAATATCCCAAGGCAATTTTAACCGCAATATAATTTCTATACCGCTCGAAAAATTATTCGCAAGCTGCTTATAGTCATTAGTTCAAAGGTTTGACAGTTGCTTTTGAAACCCAACCATCAACACCAAGTGCCTTTGACTGCACATGTAGCCAGGTTGTTCCATCAACAACTTTTACTTCACTAACCTTTAAAACAGTCCCTTTATCAAGTTTTGAAATAATATTATCAGCCGATGAAGCATTGGAATCATTACGAAGGTTTGCAGATTCCGAGCTAATGACAACGTTGCTGCCGCTATCAATTGCGGTTTTTGTGGCATCAGCCGTATCATAAACCTTCATTCCACTTGTTTTAACTGGCTCCATAGACGGTTTTTGTGATGACAATAATGATGCACTAACCCAGCCCTCACCGCCGCTTGGCAAAGTAATACGATACCATAATTTACCGTCCAAAGTGCGGGTCGCAGATGCTGTTAAAGTATCACCCTTTAAAGCCTCAGCAATTTTTTTGGCATTTAGTCCAACACCGTCTCGAATATTGGCCTTATCAGAATTAACATAAAGGATTGCAGGGGCTTGTTCAGTTATATCGGAAACAACTGGTGCAGGTGGGGTTGCATCCTCAATCTGCGGCTGACCAATCATAGAGCCATCTTGATTAACCGGCACAAGTTGCTCTGCGGCGACATAGCCAGTCATACCTTGTTTATAGGGAATAGAAACGCGGTAATAGTTTTTACCATTATATGTGGTTTGTCCGGTTACATCGACGGCAACACCCGCGCCAATTGTAGCAATTGCCTTACCTTCGGCCGGGGTATCATAAGCAGGAGTATTAGCCAAAGTTTTTAACATCTGTGGTTCGGTAAATTCTTCAACTTGGTAATCAGTGCTTGGCGCGACTGTTTCATTGCTTGCGACCGTATCTTCTTGATTGCCTTTGTGGCTATTATCAAACATACGAAGGCCAAGGAAAACACCACCGGCAATGATAACAACAATTGCCGCAATTTTGGCAATCTCAAGTCCGCGTGATGGCTCTTCTTCATAAACCGGTTGTGGCGGTGCTTTACGACGGCTGGTTGGCATTGCATTCTCCGCATCATTTGATGGCGCTGCGCTATCATCTGCTGCAACAAGCGCCAATGGCGCACCGCATTCGGGACAAATACTTCCGATGCCCGCATATGGCAAAAGCTTACCACTTGCTGCTAATGAGCATTTATCAACATTATTTGAACAGCGACCTTTTCTCAACATTATATTTCCCCGAAAACAGAATCTTTCGAACCTAATATTATTTGATTATGTTGTAAATTCGGCAAAAGATGAAAGAATTTTTAGTGGAAGAAAATTTTACGCAGTGACGCAATGCAATTGGGAAAATGCTGTCGCAGCAAAAACAAAAAGCCACCCCAAGGGGTGGCTTTTGATGAATGGTGGGCCGGGTGGGGATCGAACCCACGACCACTCGATTAAAAGTCGGGTGCTCTACCGCTGAGCTACCGGCCCATCTAAATTGTCGTTCAACAATTGAGGTGTGCGGTTTAGCGATTTAAGACAAAACGTCAATCTCTTATGCGCACTTATTCTCACATTTTAAGCAGCTTTTTACACTTAATTGCAGATACACCCTGTTTTTACAGCATGTTACAGCGCTGTTTAAATTAAATTAGCCTTAATTATAGCATGACTTGGTTGTAATTGTATTTTCTATATAATATCATTTTTATATTATCTGTTTTCGAGGGACTAATTTTATGAGGTGTGTTTATGAATAGGTATTTTAAATGCGGTCTTATTATTTCCTCTTTGACACTGGCTACCTTGGGATTGACGTCTTGTGCATCTTCCAAGAATGCTGAAGATGGTACAAAAAACGCTGCTGGTAAGATTATTTCGCAGCCATTTAAGGATTTAAACCTTATCAAAACCGATATTCCACCGACGCTTGCACAGATTACGGATCCGTATGCGACGCCCGAAGTTGTTGATTGCGATTGGATTAATTACCAATTGTCAGAGCTTGATAAGGCACTTGGTCCCGACCCCATCATGAAGGCACGCGAAGATAAAAAGACCCTGTCCGAGCAAAGCTCTGATTTAGCAGTAGAAGCTACGAATGACGCAATAAATTCTGCGGCAACGGGAATTATTCCGGCACGCGGCATTGTTCGCAAGCTAACTGGCGCTGAGAAGCGTGATAAAAAGCTAAATAAGGCGTATGAAATGGGCAAGATTCGCCGTGGCTATCTAAATGGCCTTGCCGAAGCGAAAAAATGCCGCGGGCAATAAATAATTATTTCCACTTTGCCCGTAATTCATTTGCGAATTCGTCAAAATAACCGCCGGCAATTGCCGCGCGAATCTTTTGCATCATATCCTGATAAAACGCGATATTGTGCCAGCTTAGTAAAGTTTGCCCCAATATCTCACCGCATTTAAAGAGGTGGTTTAAATAGGCCTTGGAATAATTTTGGCTGGCTTCACAATTCACAGCAGAATCAAGTGGCGATAAATCTTCGATAAATTTGGCATTTTTTATGTTGATTGGTCCATCCCATGTCCAAGCCTGACCGTGACGACCGGCACGGGTTGGTAAAACACAATCAAACATATCAACGCCGCGCGCGACTGATTCTAAAATATCAATCGGTTTGCCAACGCCCATTAAGTAGCGTGGGCGTGCATTTGGAAGGTGCGGCACAGTAAAGTCGATAACTTCGCACATGGTTTCATGCCCTTCCCCGACCGCAAGACCACCGATTGCAAAGCCATCAAAGCCCATATCAACCAACGATTTCGCTGAGCGTTCGCGTAAGGCAGGGAAAACCGAACCTTGTACAATACCGAAAAGGTTTTGTGTTTCGCGGTCACCAAAATGATTCTTGCACCGTTGCCCCCAACGAAGTGATAATTCCATCGAATCTTGGGCTTCTTTATGTGTTGAACCAAACTTTGTGCATTCATCAAGCTGCATAATAATATCAGAGCCAATCTGATCCGCTTGAATATCCATGCATGATTCGGGCGTAAGTTTGTGGCGCGAACCATCGATATGGCTTGCAAAAGTAACACCCTCTTCGGTGATTTTGCGCAAACTAGATAATGACCAAACCTGAAAACCACCAGAATCAGTCAACAAAGGCTTGTCCCAACGCATAAATTCATGCACACCGCCAAGACGTTTTAGCCGCTCACCACCTGGTCTAAGCATAAGGTGATAAGTATTCGCGAGGATTATATCCGCACCAGTCGCCTTAACTTGTGGCACAGTCAATGCCTTTACAGTTGCCGCAGTGCCAACCGGCATGAATGCAGGGGTACGAATATCACCGCGCGGGGTTTTTAATATTCCGGTACGTGCTTTGCCTTGTGTAGCATTTATTTTAAATTCAAACACTTATATAACCTTCTTAATCCATAAACCCGCATCACCATAAGAGAAAAAGCGGTATTTATTTTTAATGGCATGTTGGTATGCGGCCTTTACCTCATCAATCCCTGCAAATGCCGACATTAACATCAAAAGTGTCGATTTTGGCAAGTGGAAGTTGGAAATCAAGGCATCAACAAAACGAACTTGTTTGCCGGGGTGCAAAAATATATCGGTTTCTTTTTTTACCGCAGTTACATGACCACTTTCGTCAAGCGCACTTTCAATTGAGCGTAAAGAGGTTGTGCCAACACAAATAACGCGCCGCCCTTCCCCCTTGGCTTTATTAAGTGCATTTGCGGTTTCTTCAGAAATTTCAAAATATTCTGAATGCATTTTGTGTTCGGAAATATTTTCTGACTTAACTGGTAAAAAGGTTCCCGCACCAACGTGAAGCGTTAAAAAATGGGTTTCAACCCCCATATTTCGCAATTCATCTAAAATTTCTGTGGTAAAGTGCAAACCAGCGGTTGGGGTAGCAACCGACCCCTCGATTGCCGCATAGGTAGTTTGGTAATCACTTTCATCTTTTTCATCGACCGCGCGTTTTAGGCCGATATAGGGCGGCAAAGGCATGTGACCAATACCATCAATCGCGTGCAATAATTCATCACCCGCTTTTGAAAACTGCAACGCAATGTCACCGCCATCGTCTTTTTCCAAAACAATTGCAGAAAGTTCGGGCGAAAAAACAATTCTATCCCCCTGATGCAATCTTTTTGCCGGCTTACAAAAAGCCCGCCAAACATCTGGGGCAGTGTTTTTATGTAGATTGACATTGATTGCCACGTCTTTGGAATTTTCGTCACGCGCGTGGCGTATGCCGTCCAATTGGGCGCGAATGGTTTTGGAATTATTAAAAACCAAAACATCCCCTGCCCGAAGCAATGATGGCAAGTCATGAAAAATATAATCTTTTATTTCATTGTGATTAGGGTCCACATAAAGCAAACGCGAAAAATCGCGCTTTGCCGCCGGGCGAAGCGCGATTAATTCGTCATCTAATTCAAAATCGAAATCAGATAAAAGCATTACTCGATAGTTGCTTTGATAATTTTACCAGGGTTACGTGGTGGCTCACCTTTTGGAAGTGCGTCAACTGCATCCATACCTTCTTTAACCACACCCCAAACAGTGTATTGGCGATCAAGGAATGTCGCATCATCAAGGCAGATGAAGAATTGGCTATTTGCAGAGTGTGGATAGTTTGTACGTGCCATAGAGCATACACCGCGAACATGTGGTTCTGCATTGAATTCTGCTTTAAGGTCAGGCTTTTTAGAACCACCCATACCAGTACCATTCGGGCAACCACCTTGGGCCATAAAGCCATCAATTACGCGGTGGAAGATAATGCCGTCATAAAAACCTTCGTTTACAAGTTCTTTGATGCGGGCAACGTGGTTTGGTGCCAAATCAGGGCGAAGTTCGATTTTAACTGTGCCAGTATCAAGTTCGAATACTAATGTATTTCCGTCAGCCATTTTTATCCCTTTTGAATAATGCTTAAAAATTGCCGCGCCAAATATCACATATAGATTGATATGGAAACTATTATTGCAATTACCTTACAGCACGTTTTTTATAATTTTCGGAAAAATACAAAATCAGGATAAAAAGCATAACCGCCGCGATTGATGCATAATCACGTGGAAGGTTAAGCCCACCGCTTTCCAATGGCTTGGTTAGAAAATCGCCAAAAGTTGCGCCAAACGGTCTTGTAAAAATGAACGCCACCCAAAACAAAATTGTTTCATTGATTTTCGTAAAATAGTGCAATGCAAGAACAACCACAATTATTGCAGATGTTGCCATGGCACCCGCTATATAAGAAAGCCCCAAATCATCAACAAGATAATCGCCAAATGCGGTTCCCAAACTATTGGAAATTAGTACGGCACACCAAAAAAAGATTTCCGTACGTTTGTTACTTATTGCATTTACCGAAATATTCCCTTCGATACGGTGCCATATAAATAAGGCAATTAATAATAATGTCGATAATAAAATTGACCCACCGATATAACCAAGGTGCAAACTTCTATCCATAAAATCGGAAATTTCTGTCCCTGCGGTTGTGGTTCCAATTATGGCAAGCCAGAAAAGCCATGAATAATATTTATTGGCACGAATTTGCATCAATAAAATCACGAATAATGCAGAAAATGTAATCATAATTCCGGTTAGGTAACCAAGGTTTAGCGACATTGAAATAAAGTCACCTAAGGTCTCACCCAATGTGGTTGCAATGATTTTCAAAACCCAAAAAACAAAAGTAACTTTGGCGATTTTTGTATAATTATTTGTCATAAACAACCAATAAAAAAGGGGTTCTAACGAACCCCTTTTTAACATGAATATATGTAATTACATATTAAATGTTATTTATCACCGCTGAATTCTTTGCCAGCAAGCATTTCATTCGCAAATTCCCAATTTAAAAGTTTTTCAAGGAAAACTTCTAGGAATTTTGGACGAAGGTTTTGGTAATCAAGGTAATAAGCATGTTCCCAAACGTCACAAGTAATGATTGGTTTTTCACCAGCAGTAAGCGGGGTTTCAGCATTTGGAGTTTTGGTTACTTTTAGTTTGCCATCAGTTCCAAGAACCAACCACGCCCAGCCAGAACCAAATTGGGTTGCGCCAGCATTTTTGAATTCAGTAACAAAGTTATCGTATGAACCAAAATCAGCCGCGATTTTATCAGCAATTGCGCCAGTTGGTGCGCCGCCGCCATTTGGTGACATAGAGTTCCAGAAGAATGTGTGGTTCCAAACCTGTGCAGAGTTATTGAAAACGCCAGGGTTTTTACCAGCAGATGCCAAAATAACCTCAACCAAAGTTTTACCTTCAAATTCAGTATCTTTGATAAGATTGTTAAGGTTCACAACGTAGGCATTATGGTGTTTTTTATGGTGATAGCTGAAGGTATTTGCAGAATAATGAGGTTCAAGAGCATCATCAGCATAAGGTAAAGCGGGAAGTTCAAAAGCCATTTTCAGATTCCTTTTCTAATTTTAGATGCGACAAAATAGCACAGAGCATAGATAGGACTGCACTAATAAAAATGCAATCAGCAAATCATATAAAAACGCTAAATTATCATAATTCCATAATATATAAATGGAAATTTGACGATTATTGTGCCTTTACCAATGGCTCAAAACTACAATTGTTAAAACTATCGCCCTTGGCTGTAACTTCGGCCGCGAGGCGTTGTTTAAAATAGTTTGAATTTGGATCTTCATAAAAAGCTTTTGGGCGGTTTTTATCTTTTATATCGGCCAAAACCTGCACTTTAATCATTTTATCGGGGTCAACCACCGGCTCACCGATTTTGATGGCCTTAACCACATCAACGCCGGAAACCACACGCCCCCAAACACTATATTTTGCGTTCAAAGCAGGGGTTTCGCCGCGCATTAAAAAGAATTGGCTATTACCACTATCGGGATCCATAGCGCGTGCCATTGATGCCGTGCCCTCGCAATGATTGGCAAATGCCGTTAATTGACCGCTTTTGATAATGCTTAAAAGTGCGCTTGGTTGTGAGGTTGCAGGCAAGAAACCAAGATAACCAAGACTTCTGCCATTGATTGTAGCGGCTTCTACAAACGGGCTATCTTTACCGCGAGAAAATGTGAATTCAGCCTTTAAATCAGGCAATTGTGAACCACCAGTTCCGGTTCCGGTTGGGTCGCCAGTTTGATCCATAAAGCCATCAATAACACGGTGAAAAACCACGCCATCATAAAAGCCTTGTCTTACAAGTGTTTTGATACGCTCAACATGGTTTGGGGCAATCTCGGGCGAAAGAGCAACAATAATCTGACCCTTTGTGGTATCAATCACGATAACATTTTCTGGATCAATCGGTTTAAAAACCACTTTTGACATATCAATATTGGCGGTTGCATCTTGTGCAAATGCCGCCTGCCCTGCCAACATAAGGCTAATTGCGGCAATACCGGTTTTAATAAGAATGTTTTTCATTTTATTATTTTTGCTTCTGGTCACCCAGTTTCTCCTTTAATGCCTGTTTTACGCCATCGGGAACAAATTTCTCGACCTCACCACCTAAACGATATATTTCCTTAACCAGACGTGAAGCAATTGCCTGATGCTGTGGTGCAGCCATAAAAAATACAGTTTCAATATCGGAATTAAGTTTTTGGTTCATGCCAACCATTTGGAATTCATATTCGAAATCGGCAACCGCACGCAGACCGCGAACAATACAATTTGCCTTATGTTCAACGGCAAACTGCATCAAAAGACCATCCATAGGCACGGCACGAATAACCGCATCGGTGCGAATATGGCGAATTTCGTTTTCAACCATCGCCACACGTTCCTCTAAAGTAAACAGAGGCCCTTTATCGCGGTTTACGGCAACACCAATCACAAGTTCATCAAAGATTTTCACCGCACGGCGAATAATATCAAGATGACCGAATGTTATGGGGTCAAAAGTTCCTGGGTAAAGCCCTACTCTTGGTTCACCTAATTTTGCCATAACATTCCCCTAAAAAATTTGGTTTATTCTAATTCTGGGTCACTTTACCAAACCCAATTGCAAAAATAAATCAACCAATTTCACAATAAATCAGGACACGCATGTATATAAACCAAAAATACGGGTGCTGATGTTAAATTACCGCAATTTTGTAAGATAAAAAAGCCGCCTTTAAGGGGCGGCTTTTGTTTATTCTTCAGTTGGTGTTTCTGATATTACCTCGGGGTTTTCATTTTCAGCGATGTTTTCAACATCAACTGTTTCGTCATCACCTTCCGGCTCATCAAGGCGTTCAACCGATACAACTTTTTCATCATCTCCAACACGGATTAGGCGAACCCCTTGGGTTGCGCGCCCTTTGATACCGATTTGGGCAACTTTGGTGCGGATTAACTGTCCACCATCAGTTACCATCATCAAATCATCGGCATCATTTACCGCAAAAGCAGCAACCAATGAAGTATCTTTGCGAACAAGTTTATGGGCAACGATACCTTTACCACCACGGCCAGTTACACGATATTCGTATGAAGAAGAACGCTTACCATAGCCATCATCAGTAACCGCAAGAATGAATTGCTCAAATTCTTTTAGTTGTTGATAGCGGCTATCATCAAGGCCATTATCAGAAACCACTTCGGTTTCTTCTACTTCAACCTCATTATCCTCAAGGGCTTCACCGCGTTCAGCACGTGAACGTTTGATATATGCGGTGCGTTCCCATGCCTCGGTATCAACATTTTTGATGACAGACATTGAAATAACTTCATCGCCCGCCGCAAGGTTTATACCGCGAACCCCCATTGAATCGCGACCTTTAAAGACGCGGACATCGGTTGCTCTAAAGCGGATACATTGCCCGTTTTTAGTGGTCAAAAGCACATCATCTTCGGGTGCGCAAATCGCAACATTGATAATTGCATCATCTTCACTATCAAACTTCATCGCAATTTTACCGCCACGTGAAATGCGTTGGAAATCAAGCAATGAGTTACGGCGCACTGTGCCTTTTTTGGTGGCGAACATTAATTCAAGGTTTTCCCATGTTCCCTCATCCTCTGGCAAGGCAAGAACCGATTGAATTCTTTCGCCTTGTTCAAATGCAAGGATATTGGCAACCGAACGACCCTTTGTGCGTGGATCCCCCTGTGGTAAACGCCAAACTTTTTCACGGTAAACCAAGCCTTTGTTGGTGAAGAATAGAATTGGTGTATGCGTTGACGCCGCAAATAGACCAACCACCCAATCTTCATCCTTGGTATTCATGCCACTTCTGCCGCGACCACCACGGTTTTGCGCACGATATTGAGAAAGCGCAGTACGTTTAATATAACCTTGGTGAGAAAGGGTTACGACCATATCCTCACGCTCGATAAAGTCTTCATCTTCCATATCAAGGCCAGCCTCGATAAAGATTGAACGACGTGGAACCGCAAACTGATCACGCACTGAAACAAGTTCACTACGAATAAGCTCAATAATGCGGGCGCGTGAGCGTAGGATCTCAAGCAAATCAGCAATCTTTTCAGAAAGTGAGTTAACCTCATTCCATAATTCTTCACGACCAAGGCCAGTAAGACGTTGCAAGCGCAAATCAAGAATTGCCCGTGCCTGTGTTTCCGATAAACGAACCGTATTACCATCAGTTAGATGTGAACGCGGGTCGGCAATAAGGGCAATAAGTGGCGCCAAATCTTTTGCCGGCCAATCACGCGCCAATAACGCCTCACGTGCAGCAGCAGGATCGGGTGCATTACGAATAAGTTGCACCACTTCATCAATGTTGGCAACCGCAATCGCCAAACCAACCAAATCATGCCCACGATCACGCGCCTTGTTAAGACGGAAACGAGTGCGGTTGGTGATAACTGTTTCGCGGAAACGCAAGAAAGTTTGCAACATTGTGCGAACATTCATCTGGATTGGTAATCTATCCACCAGCGCCAACATATTAACACCAAAAGATGTCTGAAGTTGAGTATATTTATAAAGCTGGTTTAAAACCACCTCGGCAGAGGCATCGCGTTTGATTTCAATAACAACGCGCATCCCTTTGCGATCAGATTCGTCACGCAGTGCCGAAATCCCCTCGATACGTTTTTCGCGTGCAAGTTCCGAGATTTTTTCAATCATTGCCGCTTTATTCACTTGGTATGGAATTTCGGTAACGATAATTGCCTCACGCTCACCACGGATTTTTTCAACCGTAGAAGTCGCACGCATAACCACAGAGCCACGACCTTCAAGCAAGCCTTTACGCGCACCGGCACGGCCAACAATTTGCGCGCCAGTAGGAAAATCAGGACCAGGGATAATTTCAAGAATTTCATTATCCGAAATATCTGGATTTTCAAGCATAGCTAAGGCGGCGTTACAAACCTCACCCAAATTGTGTGGTGGGATATTGGTTGCCATACCAACCGCGATACCGCCCGCACCATTTACCAAAAGATTTGGATATTTTGCCGGCAAAACCGCAGGTTCGCGGAAAGAACCGTCATAGTTTTCAACAAACTCAACGGTGTCTTCATACATTTCATCCAAAAGCGGAATTGCCGCCTTTGATAAACGTGATTCCGTATAACGCATCGCCGCAGGTGGGTCGCCGTCAACCGAACCAAAGTTACCCTGACCATCAACCAGCATAAGAGACATTGAGAATGGCTGCGCCATGCGTACCATTGCGTCATAAATCGCACTGTCACCATGCGGGTGGTATTTCGCCATAACCGCACCAACAGTTTGCGCCGATTTCACAAACTTTTTATCAGGCGTAAAACCTTCGTCATACATTGCGTATAAAATACGACGGTGAACTGGTTTTAAACCGTCACGCGCATCAGGAAGGGCACGTGAAACAATCACGCTCATGGCATAGTCGAGGTATGATGACTTTAACTCATCCTCAATGGCAATCGGTTCGATACCATCTTCATTGATGGGTGGGCGACCGCCGCCATTATTTTCACCTTCACCACCTGAATTTACTTCTAATTCGTTTTCATTATCTTCGTTTGACAAAATAATACCTTTTGTTTTTCGCGCTCTCTTGCACGAATCGAATTTTTTATAATTGGTTTTTCATACTAGCAGTTTGGAAGTAGAACGACAAATCAGACTGTGGGTAAAATGCCCATTCAATCTATATTAATCTTGTGATAAATGCCTTATGGATTTTTCCTGTTCCCAGTTTTTGCCATTGAATGGTGCGACCGTTTTAAAAGGCAAATCAGGATAACCATCAATACAGCGTATATTAACCGACATTCCATCGGGATTAGACCGCGGAACATAAAACGCTTTTACGCCACAAATCTTGCAAAATGTATGGTCGGCAACGCCAGTATTGAATTTATAATGGGTAAGATTTTCTTCGCCTTTGGTAATTTTGAAACGCGAATTAGGAACAATCAAGTGAATAAAGCCTGTGCGTTCACACATTGAACAAGTACATTCACGAATTTCCTCATCAACCCGCGCCTGAACTTCAAATTCAACCGCGCCACAATGGCAAGAACCATGAAAGGTTTTTAAATCTGGCATTTTGCACCCCAAAGGAACAATGATTTAGTTATTAAAAATGGCTTAGCGGACACTAAGCCATTTTATAATAAAACGTCAAATAAATACGCAAAGCGTAATATTTTAAAATTTCCTAGAACGGAATATCATCATCAATGGTGTCATTAGAGAATGATTGTTTTTCACCACTGCCTTGGCGTGGTTCGCCATAGCTTGAGCTACCGTAAGAATCATCGCCGCCGCCATATGAATCAGATGAACCACCGCCACCAGAACGACCATCAAGCATTGTCAAAGAACCGCCAAAGCCACTAATCACAACTTCGGTTGTATATCTGTCTTGGCCATTTTGATCCTGCCACTTACGTGTATGAAGTGAGCCTTCGATATAAATTTTTGAACCCTTTTTAACATAGTTTTCAACAACTTTTACCAAGCCTTCGCCACGCACCACGATATTATGCCATTCTGTGCGCTCTTTACGTTCGCCAGTGTTGCGGTCACGCCAATTTTCAGAGGTTGCAATTGAGAAATTCGCAACGCGGTCACCCGATGGGAATGAACGAATCTCCGGGTCACGTCCCAAATTGCCAATCAAAATCACTTTATTTACCGAACCAGCCATACTACACCTTATACAACAATTTGGGCTTTACCCTTTAAAAAAACTAAGCCAACCCTTATATAGCTTTACAAAATCGTGGCAAGAGTTTTTACACTTGACCGCCTATATTTTGTTCACACTATGTTCTAGTATTTTCAAAAGTCAAGTCGATTCTAAATCTTAATCAGGGAATAAGATGAGCGAGAGCAAAACCATAAGAATTCGCGGTGCGCGCGTGCATAACCTCAAAAACATCAACGTTGAAATTCCGCGTGGTCGTTTCGTGGTTTTAACTGGTATGTCGGGTTCGGGTAAATCATCACTTGCCTTTGACACCATTTATGCAGAGGGGCAAAGACGCTATGTCGAAAGCCTTTCAGCTTACGCACGGCAATTCCTTGAAATGATGCAAAAACCTGATGTTGATGCCATTGAGGGATTGTCACCCGCAATTTCGATTGAACAAAAAACCACATCCAAAAACCCACGCTCAACCGTGGGAACTGTAACCGAAATTCACGATTATATGCGTCTTTTATGGGCGCGGGTTGGGGTTCCCTATTCTCCGGCAACAGGACTACCGATTGAAAGCCAATCAATCTCGCAAATGGTTGATCGCGTTATGGCTCTGCCAGATGGTTCACGCCTTTATTTGCTTGCACCCGTTGTGCGTGACCGCAAGGGGGAATTTAAAACCGAAATCAAATCCTGGATTAAACAAGGTCTTACCCGTGCGCGCATTGATGGTGAATTTTATACATTAGATGAAGCGCCAGAGCTTGATAAAAAATTCAAACATTCAATCGAAATTGTGGTGGATAGGATTGTTGTCAAAGAAGGTCTTGAAACCCGCCTTGCCGACAGCTTTGAAACCGCATGCAAACTTGCCGATGGGATTGCGATTGTTGAATTTGCCGACAAGGACAACACAAAAGAGCCAATAATTTTCTCGCAAAAATTTGCCTGCCCAGTTTCTGGCTTTACCATTGCCGAAATTGAACCACGATTATTTTCATTCAACAATCCTAATGGTGCCTGCCCAACCTGCGACGGCCTTGGGGTGCAGTTGAAATTTGACCCTGATTTAATTGTTCCTGAAACCGATAAAACCATTCAAAATGGTGCGGTTGCACCATGGTCAAAGGGTAATTCACCGCTTTATTTCCAAACCTTACAAGCCATTTGTGAGCATATGGGCGATAAAATCACCACCCCGTGGAAAGAATTAAAACCCGAAACCCGCCACACCATAATGTTTGGTTCAGGCAAAGAAAAAATTCAATTTATTTATGAAGATGGCAATCGCCGTTATGAAACCACCAAGGTTTTTGAAGGCGTTTTACCAAATCTTGAACGCCGTTGGCGCGATACTGATTCCAATTGGATACGTGATGATTTGGAAAAATACCAATCGGCGCAAACCTGCCCTTCTTGTGGCGGCAAACGCCTCCGCCCCGAAGCATTGGCGGTAAAAATCAATAGCCTTGATATTAGTGAAGCCAGCACTTTTTCAATCCGTAACGCCCACCAATGGTTTGAAGATTTGAATAATGTCCTAAGTGATCGTCAAAAAGAAATTGGCGCACGGATTTTAAAAGAAATTCGTGAAAGATTGCGGTTCTTGGTCAATGTCGGGCTTGATTATTTAACCATGCACCGCGGTTCGGCAACTCTTTCGGGTGGAGAAAGCCAACGTATTCGCCTTGCCTCACAAATTGGCTCTGGCCTGACTGGGGTTTTATATGTTTTGGACGAGCCATCAATTGGCCTGCATCAGCGCGACAATACTTTGCTTTTGGAATCGCTAAAAGGTTTGCGCGATTTGGGTAATAGCGTTTTGGTGGTCGAACATGATGAGGAGGCAATCCTAACCGCAGATCATGTTATTGATATGGGGCTTCGCGCCGGCATACATGGCGGTGAAGTTATCGCCCAAGGCACACCAAAAGATATTGAAAACCACCCAACAAGTATTACCGGCGCATATTTGCGTGGCGAACTTGAGGTTCCAATTCCTGCCAAACGCCGTAAACCAAATAAAAACAAAATGTTGGTTTTAAAGGGTGCAAGTGGCAATAACCTTAAAAACGTTACCCTTAATTTGCCGCTTGGGCTTATGACCTGCATTACCGGGGTTTCTGGTGGCGGAAAATCAACACTTATTATCGAAACTCTTTATAAAATTTTGGCACGCCGACTTAATGGTGCGTCCGAACACCCCGCCCCCTATGAAGATATAGAGGGGTATCACCATCTTGATAAAGTGATTGATATTGACCAATCACCAATTGGGCGCACGCCGCGCTCCAACCCCGCAACCTATACCGGAACATTTGACCCCATCCGCCAATGGTTTGCCAATTTACCAGAGGCAAAGGCACGTGGTTATGGCCCTGGTCGTTTTAGTTTTAACGTAAAAGGTGGTCGCTGTGAGGCATGCCAAGGTGACGGGGTTCAAAAGATTGAAATGCACTTCTTGCCCGACGTTTACGTTACTTGTGATACATGTAACGGGCATCGTTATAACCGCGAAACATTGGACGTTCGTTATCGCAACAAGTCAATTGCCGATGTCCTTGAAATGACGGTTGATGAAGGTGCGGACTTTTTTGGTGCGGTTCCGGCAATTCGCGACAAATTATTGACGCTTAGCCGTGTTGGGCTTGGTTATATAAAAATCGGGCAACCCGCAACCACACTTTCAGGTGGGGAAGCACAACGGGTAAAACTTGCAAAAGAGCTTGCAAAACGTTCAACTGGGCGCACCTTTTATATTCTTGATGAACCAACAACCGGTCTTCACTTTGAAGATACCCGCAAATTAATGGAGGTTTTACAAGAACTTGCCGAAGGCGGGAATACAATTGTGATTATTGAACATAATCTTGATGTTATTAAAACTGCCGATTGGATTATTGACCTTGGGCCAGAAGGCGGTGACGGCGGCGGGCAAATTATTGCCCAAGGCACACCAGAAGATGTTGCCAAAACCGATACCCACACCGGCAAATACTTAAAACACACATTAGAAGTCCATGAACAAAGGCGTAAACGGCGCAATAAATAGTAAATGTCCTTGCATTGTTACATTCCACTGCTATCATGAATTAAATTTAATAACAGGGGATTTTAATGAACGAAATCGTTGAAAACTATAAAAGCGTCTTTTTAAATTGGAGTGATTTTAAAGGCCGCGCCCGCAGACGTGAATATTGGCTTTTCACGCTTGCCAACATAATTGTTGCAGTTCTTCTTGCCGTTGTAGATGGCGTAATTTTCAAAAGCGCGGGATCAGGTCCATTAAGTGGGCTTTATAGCCTTGTGGCTTTGGTTCCCGGTCTTGCCGTTTCATTCCGCAGATTGCATGACATTGGTAAAAGTGCTTGGTGGCTGTTGATTGCCCTTATACCGTTCTTTGGCGCGATTGTTTTAATTTATTTCATGGTAAAAGATTCTGAACCTGAAAACATTTATGGGCCAAACCCAAAACAAATCGCATAAAATACGAGCCATAACATAAAACAAAAGCCCTGCGATGCAGGGCTTTTTTTGTAGCATATTGTTTATTTAGTGTGACCAAGGTTCTTTGCGGTTCATCGAAAAATTATCGGCATAGGCACGAATAATACGTTTAACCGGTTTTGGTTCTTCTAAATCATATGGAATATTGTTTTTGGTGGCATATTCAATTGCCGCCTCTTTAGAATGGAAAGTCATTTTCAATTGCTGCAAAGTATCACCCGAAGATGTCCAGCCCATAAGCGGATCTTTGGTCTTTACGCCTTGCGGTTCAAATTCAAGTACCCAAATGCCAAGTTTGCCACGACCTGATTGTAACGGATTTTTCGCAGGTGAATAAATACGTGCGCCCATAATTCCCTCTCATTCCATTATGTGCCTACAAAATTTACAAAATTTGTAAAGTGCAAAATTCATTATAATAGTGATTAGAACCCGCATTAAACACCTGCATCAACCAGATTACAAAAACGGCTGGGCCCAAAACGCAAGTCTGCACAAAAGCTTTCAACAACAACATTGCTCATTTCATCTTTGAACCAGAAGTCATTTTCCATATCAAGATAATCGACAAGTTTGTCTTTATATATATTTGCGTGCATCGCCGTATTATAAGGAATAACAAATTCCGCATAATCAAGAGTTTCAATAGGTTTATTCGGATTCACAAGCCGGAAATTGAAATCAACATATTTTATATTTTTATATTCGCTGTTTTTCTGCGCCTGAAGTGATTTTACGGTGTCCTTTATTGCCTCGGCAATTCCCAAAACATTTCTATCCGCAGTAAAATCTTGGGAATAGATATCATAATTATAATAAACATACTCAAGATCAGTTTCAGGCACATGGGTAGATTTAATTTTTGGCGGCTCATTACCAATAAAACTGCAAGCAGATAAAAACGCCACCAATGGCAAAATCATCTTTTTCATTTTGATTCTTCACACCAACTTTCGCCTATATCTTGGCACAAAATTGTGATTGAATTAGGCAAAAATATAAATATTCCATGCAGAAAGCACAAAACATCAAAAAATAGGCGTTCTGGTTAGTTTATAGCCAATTTGTCTTTGAAAAATGCCTTTGAAAAGAATGGCGACTCCGACTGGATTCGAACCAGTGACCGTCCGCTTAGAAGGCGGATGCTCTATCCAGCTGAGCTACGGAGCCATTTTGCCAGAACTCGCGTCTTTTACCCGAAATCATAACAAAAAAAATAGGGCAATTGCATAAATTGCCCCATATTACTCAAAAAATGCATCAAAGTACGAATTATTAGTCGTCTCTATGAACTCTTTCTTGGCGTTCGTGGCGTTCTTGTGCCTCTAAAGAGAGTGTCGCAATCGGACGGGCAATCAAACGACCAAGTGAAATCGGCTCACCGGTTTCTTCGCAATAACCATATTCACCTTCATCAATGCGTTTAATTGCTTCATCGATTTTGGCAATAAGTTTGCGTTGGCGATCGCGAGTGCGAAGTTCAATACCTTTTTCGGTTTCAGCCGATGCGCGATCAATTGAATCCGGCAAGTTGATTGAATCAATTTGCAAGTGAGATATTGTATTTTGACTATCGGCGAGAATATCAGCTTTCCATTTTTCAAGTTTCACACGGAAAAATTGAAGCTGACGTTCATTCATGAATGGTTCGTCATCAGTTGGTATGTAATTGCCCAGATCTTCGTCCATTTTACGGATCTTTTCGCTAACATCTGCGCTATATTCATTGGATGTAATCTGCGTCATCCTCAGCCCTCCACCAGTACTAGAATTCTCAAAGTGCACTAGAATTCCTAAAGTGCCATGTATGCTTTATTTAATTTGCGCATATAGTCGTAGTGAGGTCTTTTGACAAACTGCTTCTACTGTAATTGATGTGTAAAAATGCCACTAAGTTAGTTTTTTTAGCAGATGCTAGCCCAATTAATTACAAACTTTTTTCAAGCTTGGCTAACTCAACCTCTGCACGCAATTCGATATCATCCAGAATTGATTGCAATTTTTCGTCATCAACACCTTCGAGGCGCTCACGCAATGACGAGGCAAGTTTTGAGATTTGGGAATGCATCACACGACCAGAAAGCGTTGCAACACGCAAATCATCAAGCTGATCAAGTAGCGAATCAGCACGTGAAATTGCACGGCGGCGGCGCTCTTGTGGTGTGTCTTCGGCCTGAAGTGCCAAAAGTGAATCAAGCGAACTTATCGCACTAGAAGGAATTGGCGTTTGCGCCGCACCAGCCTTTGGTGCCGCTTGACTAGGTACAGCAAAACCAGAAGCAGCGATTTTTTCTGCTTTCCTATTTTGTGCTGCCACAGATGATGAAACGCCTTCGATTTTCATGCTTTAAAATATAGGTTTGTATTCATAATATTTGGTTAATTTACTATAAGCATTTGATAAAATTTAATCAATTGGGCAAAAATTGCCTAATAGGTAATTTATTATCAGAAATTAATAATATTTTTGCTTTAAAATCAACACATTATATAAATCGTTAATTGGCACGGATTTCGCATTGTAATTTCGGATAATGTTTTTATTTAACTTTAAGGCAAATTATACCGTGTTGAAATCATTTAAACCTGTTCTCTTTGCTTTGGCTTTGTTAATTTTTGCCCCCTTTACGGTGGCGAACGCGGCCGGCAGTGGTTCAAGAATTAAGGATATGACCTCGGTTGAAGGGGTTCGCGATAACCAGCTTGTCGGCGTTGGCCTTGTATTTGGTCTGCCTGGGACTGGCGATAATTTGCGTAATAGCCCAATGACCAAGCAATTGCTTGAAAATTCGCTTGAGCCAATGGGAACAAACGTTCGTGATCAAACCTCTATGCAAACTAAAAACGTTGCCGTGGTTTGGGTTACTGCAACCTTGCCTCCTTTTGCCACTGTTGGCACAAAAATCGACGTCAATGTTTCATCAATCGGTGATGCCAAAAGCCTTGAAGGCGGCACACTAAGCGTTACCCCATTACGCGGTGCGGATGGCAATGTTTATGCCGTTGCCCAGGGGCAGCTTACAATTGGTGGCTTTGAAGCAAGTGGTAAATCAGGTTCAAAAATCGGTCGCGGTGTTACCACAAATGGCCGCGTTGCCAATGGCGCGACAATTGAACTTGAAACCAATTTCAACCTCGCCAATATGACTGAGCTGCGCCTATCATTACGCAACCCTGATTTCACCACCGCAAAACGTATTGCGGCAGAAATCAACAAAAACCTTGGTATAGAGGCGGCAATCGTTGAAAACCCATCAAGCGTAACCTTGATGAAGCCTATTGGCTACCCTGGTAATATGGCAAATTTGATTGCCCGCATTGAAAACCTTCAAGTTATCCCTGATAGCCCTGCAAAAATTGTGGTTGATGAATCATCCGGCATCGTGGTTATGGGTGAGAACGTTAAGGTTTCTACCGTTGCTGTGGCACAGGGTAATTTGACAATCTCTGTCGGCGAAAACCCAAGCGTTTCCCAACCTGCCCCATTCTCTCAAGGCCAGACCGCAGCAGTTCCATCATCAACCATCAAAGTTGAAGAAGATAAAGGCGATTTGACCATGGTTCGGGGTGGTGTGCCACTTCGTGAACTGGTGGCGGGTCTTAATGCCCTTGGGGTTAACCCACGTGACTTAATTCAGATATTGCAGGCGCTAAAAGCCGCCGGCGCAATCCAAGCAGATATTGAGGTAATGTGATGAGTAATATGAGCGCAAACATAGTCGCCCAGACACTTGGAAGCATTAATTCCAAAATCACTGGTGAGGCACACGCCGACAAAGTGGCAAAGCAATTTGAACAAATGGTTCTGTCACAGCTTTTGTCATTCTCTGATACAGATAATGACATGTCGGATTCAGAATTTGGCGGCGGCGCGGGCGAACGCGCCTTCAAGCCATTTTTATACGATGAATATGCAAAGGCAATTTCACACACCAACGGAGTTGGAATTGCCACTGCTGTAAAAGGTGAAATCCTTAAAATCCAAGAAGCCGCACAAAAAACCCAAGCAATACCATTGGCGCAGGAGTAATTCATGGCTTTGATCGCAAAAGACACAAATGATTATCTTGAGCAAATGGTGCTTTTGACAAAACGCCTGTGCGAGATAACACAAAACCAACTTACCGCGCTTGATTCAAATGAATTAACCGACGTAAAACCCCTTAATGATGAGGTTTCGCGCCTTGCCGCCGCATATTCAAGCGAGACAAGACGCATTGCCCAAAACCCTGATTTGCTTCAATCCGGCAACCCGGCATTAAAGGCCGCATTGCGTGATTGCACTGAAAAATTCCGCGATTTAATGGAAAAACATGAAAACGCCTTGGAAAGAAAAATGCGTCTTACCGAAGGTTTGGTTCAGGCAATCGCCAAAGAGGCAATGAACGCGCGCCCTACCCCAATTTCATATGGCGCAGGCGGCATAAAAACCGCCCCAGCCCGCGCAAACACCACCGCAATCGCACTAGATAGAAAAGCGTAGTTTAGCATATAACCGCTTCCCTTGAGGGAAGCTCTTGCCACAAATTTATTTTGTGGCAGGTGAAGGGTGTTTACGCCTAGGAATTAAGGATTTTGCCAAATTGGAATTTTGTGAAACAAAATGTCCGGTATGATAAATTATTAATTCTAAACCCCCAACCTATCCTTTATAATCTCTGCAACGCGAAGGGCATTGGCAACAATGGTTAGGGTTGGGTTTACCGCAGAGCTTGAGACAAAAAATGATGAATCACAGGCATAAAGATTATCAATCTCGTGCGCTTTACAATTTTCATCCAAAACCGAAGTTTTGGGATCTTTGCCAAACCTTAAAGTGCCGCATTGGTGCGCCGTTCCATAAAGTGGTAAAAGCTGGTCAATTTCATAATGTGGTTCAAACAATAAATGGTCGGCAATTGTAAAGCCTTTTAGACCTTCAATAAGTTTTTTATTTAATCTTTGATGGCTTTCAAGATTGTTGGGCGTATAGGTTAGCTTTATTTGCCCATTCGGTTCGACGGTTACGCGGTTTTCGGGGGTTCCCAAATCCTCACTCATGGTAAGGAATGCCACCATGTGTTTTGCAACGCCGTTTGTGACCAAATCGGGCAATAAAAAAGGTGGAATAATTTCTGATAATTGTCCCTCTATGGTTTTTCCGGTCATATATTCCAAGAGCTGGATTTGCCCCATGGGATATGGGTAATTTTCCGATTTATCACCAAAATAGAAGTCATTAACCGCAAAAGTTTTCGGGAATGGTGAATCAAACTTTTCCGCCAAAACCGAAATCACCGCCGATGTGGTGTGGAACATATAATTGCGCCCAACCATATCAGAACCATTGGCAAGGCCGTTTGGATGCTTGTCATTTGCCGATTTTAAAAGAATTGCCGCAGAATTTACCGCGCCGGCAGAAAGGATAAATAAATCCGCGCTATAAATCATATGACCTTGTGGGGTGTCGCAAACCACCGATATAATTTTTGTACCACTGGCATCGGTAACAAGTTTATCGACCTTGTGTTCGGTGGCGATGGTGATGTTTTCGCAATGGCGCACTTGGTCAATTACGATTGAACGCGCATCACTTTTTGCCTTTAAAAGACATGGAAAACCGCCACAGGTCTGGCAACGGATACAGGCCGACCCTTCGGGGTCGGTATCATCGCGATTAACACCCAAAGGCAATGGTGACGGATGCCAACCCTTTTGTTCAAAATGTTGCTTTAATTTTGCGACCGCAAAATCGTCAATAATTGCGGGATATGGGTAATCGGGGTCGTTTGGCTCATCATTTGGGTCAATCCCACGCTTGCCATGTACTTTCCACAGTTTTTCCGCCTTTTCATACCATGGGGCAAAATCATCATAATCAAGACACCATGCGGGGGATATGCCATCAACATGTTGCACTTCTTCAAAATCAAGGCGCTTCATACGCATTAAAGCCGCACCGAAAAAAGTGGTATTGCCGCCAACCCAATAATTGGTGTTGGGTACAAATGGCTTGTTGTTTTTATCAAGCCATTCTTCATCGGTGCGATATATTTTATTGATGAAAACTTCGGTTGCATCCCAATTTTTTGCTTCGCGCGGAAGGTGTTTACCACGTTCCAAAATCAAAATCTTCTTGCCAGTTTCGGCAAGCGCATAGGCCATTGTTCCACCACCTGCACCCGAACCAATTATAATAATGTCGTATTGATCGCTCATTATACCACCTACACAGAATATTTTTTCGCCGCATTGCGGATTATTGGGGTTAAAATAAATTCTGGCATGAATTTCATCATCGCCACCGCGAATTTATTGGCAAGGCCAGTAATCACCTGTTCTTTGCCAACTTCATTGGCCTTTAACGCCTGTTGCACCACAGCACTTGTCGGCATGGGTTTAAGGAAATTATCCTTGCCAACCTTGGCGGCAACACCGTTTACGGTTTGAAACTCACTTTCGGTTGCCCCTGGGCAAAGAGCAGTGATTTTTACGCCAGATCCAGCAATCTCTGCGGCAATGGATCGTGTCATCTTTAAAACATATGACTTTGCCGCCGGATAAAGAGTATGCCCCACAGCACCATTTGAAAACGCCACCATGGATGAAACATTGATTATCCGCCCCTCACACACCTTTACCATTTCGGGCAAAAAGGCATTAATTAAGGTGGTTGGGGTAATTACACAAAGCTCAAGAAAGTCGATTTGTTTTTTATAATCGGTTTTCAAAAACTGCGTAGCAATTGAAAGGCCGGCATTATTTATCAAGCCGTAAATTGGGATATTGGTGGCCTTGATATTATCAACAAGCGCGTCAACAGCAGTACGATTTGATAGATCAGCACGAAAATTGGTAACTTTAATGTTAAATCTATGCTGTAATTCTTGTGCAAGTTCATCCAGCCTTTCAAGGCGGCGTGCAACCAAAATCAGGTCAAACCCTTGGGCCGCAAGTTCGCGTGCAAACTCCGCCCCAATTCCCGAAGAAGCCCCCGTAACCAAATAGGTTTTAGACATGTTTCACCTCTATTTTAACATTTATATCATAAATTTTATTTTTGCCCTTAATTTTCCTTAATCATAGTTTGGTACGGCAAAATGTTAAGAATTCGCTAACCAAAATAGCGCATTAAGAATTTATAAATTGATAGAAAATCAGGAAATCAAAATGGCGGCTGCAAGCGCGTTTTTAAATCAAAAACCCTTATTGGTTGGAATGACCCATTTTGCCAAGGCTTTTCTTGGGATTGGCGCAATTACAGTTGCGGGTGCAGGTGCAATCGAAGTCACTGGAAACCCAAGAGATGTTGGACCAAGAATTGAACTTGATGTTCCACATTATCAACCACCTGCGCAACTTCCTGCAAATGGTCAAGTTTCCGAAATCACCAATACCGAACAAAATCCAAATGGCGTGTTGCAGGCAATGGCTTGGCGCATTCCCGATGGTTCTATGTCACCATGGGTACAGGGTTTGCAACTTGATTCTTTACAAGAAGAAAAAACCACGCCGCATGGCGCAAATGCAAACGAACCCCATGCCAGAAGCGTTGCCGAAGCGGCAATTGCACCACCCGCCCCCAATAGTGGGCAGGCACGCATATTGGCACCGCAAATGGATACCAAGACAACATTGGTTACTAATAACGAAAACGGCGTAAATATTACCCGTGGTGCAGTTTCTTATGCCAGCGGTGCGCCATTGCCATCTGCACCGATTTCAGGTCTTACCCAAATGGCGGGCATTGGCCCATTACCAATCGTTTCATCAGATGGACGCACGCCATTTGACGCCTATAAACGCCCATTTGCGGCAACTGGCGCACCGAAAATTGCGCTTGTGGTTGGTGGTCTTGGTCTTAATTCCCGCATTACCGAACGGGCGATTAATCAACTGCCATCCGAGGTGACACTATCATTTGTTCCCACCGCCGATAACCTTCAAGGTTGGATAAATAAAGCGCGCGCAAAGGGGCATGAGGTTTTGATTGAAATCCCAATGGAACCATATGATTACCCTGATAATGACCCCGGTCCACAAACGATTCTTTCAAGTGCTTCGGCAGAGGAAAATCAACACCGCCTTGAATTCTCATTATCTCGTGCGACTGGCTATTTTGGTGTTACCAATTATTTGGGTGGAAAGCTTGCGGGTTCTGCGGGTCCTGCAACCTCAATAATGAAAATGCTAAAAGCACGTGGTCTTGGCTTTGTGTCTGATGGCACAACAAATGGACTGGGGCAATTTGCAAAGGGTGCAGGCCTAAAGTCATCTAATGCCGACCGCCTGATTGACCAGCGACCTTCTGCAAGTGATATTAATGCCCAATTAGGCGCATTAGAAGCACTTGCTGGACAACGTGGCTATTCGATTGGCTTTGGGGTTGGTTATGCGGTAACCATTGATCAGATTTCATCATGGGCATCACAGGCGAAATCGCGCGGCATCGTTTTGGCGCCGGTTTCAGCAATGACCAATTAGCCAAAAATTGTGTAAAATTTGTCACATAACTTATGTCTGATATAGAAGTTTGATATTATTTAGTTTATGCTGAATAATTATGGAATTATTACCACCACCACCTGATTTATACCGCCCGAATGTCGGTCTCTTGGTTTTTAACCAAGATGGCAAGGCATGGATTGGCCGCAGACGCGGCTTTCGCGGTGCGTATTGCTGGCAAACTCCGCAAGGGGGAATCGATCACGGGGAACGTGTCGTTGATGCCGCATTACGCGAACTTACTGAGGAGACAGGAATAGATTCGTCCAAGGTCGAGATATTGGCACGCACCAATGAATGGCTTTGTTATGATTTTCCTGAATCAATGCGCAAAAGCAAACTAAACCACTATAAAGGGCAGGCACAAATTTGGTATGCCATGCGCTTCAATGGCGATGACAATGACATAAAACTTGATGGTCACAAGCAAATCGAGTTTGATGATTGGCGTTGGGAAAAGCCAGCACTTTTGCCTGATTTGGTTGTGCCTTTTAAACGTGGCGTCTATCTTCAGGTTATCGAGCATTTCGCAAGGTTTGCCGCATAAATGGGTGAAGGAAGTTCCAAACCCGTTTTATTCATACACGGCGCTTTTGCAACAAATATCATTTGGGCAAAGTTTATCCCGCTTTTTAAACAGGCGGGCTATGAGTGTTTTACGCCAACACTTTTCCCCGATTTGCGTATGCATAGGCACCCGCCACATGCACTATCAAAAATGTCATTACAAGACATGGTCGATGAAGCGAGTGAGCTTGCACATGAAATAACCGAAGATACAGGCCAAAAGCCTATTATTATTGGGCATTCGATGGGCGGTTTAATCACCCAAAAACTTACAGAAATGGGGTTGTCAAATAAATCGGTATTTATAACCCCCGCCGCCCCCGGCGATTGCTTTAATGAAGGCATTCAAATGGGTTTAAGTTTTATTGGGGAGTTGAAATTAAAACGCCCTGGTTTTTCATATAAAATCGATGATTTATCGCTCGACTTTTTGGCATTAAACAAAATCCCCGAAAAAGAACGATTGGCAATTCATAAAACCATGGTTTATGAATCCGGGCTGGCGCTTGAAAATATCGTAAATCCATATGCCGACGAAAATAAAACCGGTATCATTGACGAAAATAAAATCAATGTCCCTACCCTAACCATTGGGGCATTCCATGATAGAACGTGTATCATTCCTTTGGTGCGCAAGATTGGCGAGAAATATGCGCGAATTGGTGGCGAATATATCGAATATCCCAATCATGCGCATATGATAACCATGGAACCAAATGCAGAAGATGTCGCAAAAGATATTTTAAACTGGTTAGCCAAAACGGCTTAAGCATGGCAAAAATAATCGAAAACCTTCCCGCCAAAGAAATCAAAAAAATCGTCCATGCCCAAGAAATTGCACGTGAATACCTAAAAATTGCTATTAATTTGCTGGAAGTAGCACGCGAAGAATATTCGGGGCAATTATCGCCAAACTCGCAAATAATCTTGAAAACTTTGCAAAAACATTTTGGCAAGAATAATCAATATGTTCTTAAATCCACACTTAAGACAATTAGAAAAATTGCGAATGTTTTGGGTGATGATGGCAATAAATACCGAATAAAGGCCGCGAATATTGGCAATAAAATGGGGCGTGCCATGTTTCTGGGGAGGACCATAAAACTTGGCACGCCGTTTTTTGAAACCAACTTGAGGAATCGTGTGGTTACAATAATTCACGAAACCGGACATATTGTTGGGCTAAATTTCCTTGTTCCCGAATTATACGAAGGTAAATCTAAAAATATGCCGGTTATATATCGTCTTTATAATGCCGATGATGTGGCATTATTTGCATATGAAATCGGGCAAAGAAAAGAATTCAAACAGGTTTAACCCAATTCAAAAACCAAAAATTCGGCTTCTTCTTTGCCTTTGATGGTCACTTTATCGGTTTCCCAAATCGCGAGACCATCACCTTGTTTAAGCTCGGTATCGTTAACAACCACAATACCACCTTTGGCAACTTGAACCCAAACGCCTTGACCTTTTGCAAGGTTTAGTTCGGCACTATCGCCATCATTAAAGATTGCCGCATAAATATTAGCTTTTTGATGGATTGATACCGAACCATCACGGCCGTCATTTGATGCCACAAGTCGTAGATTGCCAAGTTTGTCACCGCGTGTAAATTGTTTCTGCTCATAAGATGGCTCATAACCATCTTTGTCGGGCATAATCCAAATTTGCAAAAGATGAACGCCAATTTTGTCAGACGCATTGAATTCAGAATGGCGAACCCCGGTTCCCGCACTCATACGCTGCACATCACCGGCATTAATAGTTGTGCCGTTGCCCATTGAATCCTTATGTGCCAATGCACCTTCAAGAACATAGGTTACGATTTCCATATTATCGTGCGGGTGGGTTGGAAAACCACCACCGCCGGCAATGCGGTCATCATTAATAACCCGAAGCGGGCCAAAGCCCATAAAATTAGGATCATAATAGTTTGAAAAAGAGAAGCTATATTTGGTATCAAGCCAACCGTGGTTTGCGGCACCTCTTTCTTCAGATTTTCTGTGATAAATTGCCATTATATTATTTCCTTATTGTGCTGTTTCCTCTAAAATAGGCATTGCAACTCTGAATACAATTTCACGACATCGTATAAAAACCAAACATTTTCGCATAGCAGGAATATTATGGAACAATCAATAAAGCAAGAAAACAATTGGGCAAAGGGAAAAATTGCCTTTATAACCGGTGCTACATCAGGCTTTGGGGCGGCATTAACACGCCGTATTATTGCCGCCGGCGGAAAAGTTATCGCAACGGGGCGCCGCGAAGAACGTCTTGATGAATTGGTTGAAGAATTAGGAAGCGGGCAATTATTAACTAGAACGCTCGATTTAACCGACACTGACAAAATCGAAGAATGTATCAAAACCCTGCCATCTGATTTTGCTGATATTGATATTTTGTTCAACAATGCTGGTCTGGCACTTGGGCTTGGCGGCGCTGATGCGGCAAACCTTTCCGATTGGGACACTATGATTGATACCAATGTCCGCGCACTTGTCCATGTAACACGCCACGTGCTTGAGATTATGGTCAAAAACAATCGTGGTGACATTATAAACATGGGTTCGGTTGCAGGAACTTATCCTTATGTTGGCGGCAATGTTTATGGGGCAACCAAGGCGTTTGTGCATCAATTCTCCTTAAACCTTCGTGCCGATTTACTTGGGAAAAATATCCGCGTTACCAATATTGAGCCAGGCATGTGCGAAACCGAATTCTCATTGGTGCGTTTCAAGGGTGACAAATCAGCCGCCGATAATGTTTATAAAGGCATGAAACCACTTTCGGCAGATGATATTGCCCTAACGGTTGAAAGCGTATTAAAACTGCCAGCGCATATTAATATAAACACGCTTGAAATCATGCCGGTGCAACAAGCATTTGCGGGCTTTGCGGTAAACAGGGATTAAAATAATGGAAAACAAAGCAATAATTATCAATTCACATGGCGATGAAAGCGTTCTTGAATATCAAACCATTCCAACCCCTAAGCCAAAAGCAGGGCAGGTTTTGATTAAACAAACCGCGGTCGGTCTAAACTTTATTGATACTTATTTCCGCTCTGGTTTTTATCCGACACCACCCTTTCCAGTGGTTTTGGGTGCAGAAGCCGCAGGGACTATTGCCGAAATTGGCGAAGGAGTGACAGGCTTTGAAATTGGTCAACGGGTTTGTTATACCGGTGGTCTTGGTTCATATTGCACATATCGCGCGATAAATGCCGATGAGGTTATCCCCCTTCCCGATGGGGTTTCCGAAGAAGTTGCGGCGGCATGTTTGTTAAAAGGTTTAACCGCACAATATTTATTACGCCGCACTTTTAAGGTTGGCCCTGAACATTCAATTTTTTACCATGCTGCCGCCGGTGGCGTTGGCCTTATATTCGGGCAATGGGCGCATCATTTGGGTGCAAAAGTTATCGGCACTGCGGGCGGTGCGGAAAAATGCGCGCTTGCCAAGGCACACGGCTTTGACGAAGTTATTGATTACAAAGCAGGTGATTTTGTTAAACCCGCGCTTGAATTAAATGGCGGCAAAAAATACGACGTGGTTTATGATAGCGTTGGTAAGGATACGTTTGACGGCTCATTAAACATTATCAAATCATTGGGATTATTTGTTAGCTTTGGGCAATCTTCGGGGGCGGTTCCGCCATTTGATATCGGCCTGTTAAACCGCAAAGGTTCGCTGTTTGTAACCCGCCCTAACCTTTTTGCCTATAATCCCGATCGTGCAACCTTGCTTGAAAGTGCAGGAGAATTATTCGACCTAATCGCCAAAGGCATAATTAAAATCGAAATCAACCAAAAATACGCTCTGTCTGATGTTGCGACCGCCCATAAAGATTTAACAAGCCGCAAAACCACGGGCGCGAGTGTGTTGGTGGTGTGAAAACACAAAAGGCACTTTCTTCAAAGTGCCTTTCAAAAATTCTTTTCCTTATATCCCAAGTCGCTGAGTGAGCGAAGCGAGGGTGGCGACTTGAACGGATTAACCAGCTCCACCCACTGTAAGACCATGTATCATAACGGTTGGTTGGCCCACGCCAACCGGAACGCCCTGCCCGCCTTTGCCACAGGTTCCAACACCTTCATCAAGTTTGGAATCATTGCCAATCATGGAGATTTTGGTCAATGCGGTTGGGCCATCACCGATTAGGGTCACGCCTTTTACCGGGGCAATGATTTTGCCATTTTCAACCAAATAGGCCTCAGACGTTTGGAATACAAATTTGCCCGAAGTAATATCAACCTGCCCGCCACCAAGTGCCGCGCAATAAATGCCTTTTTTCAAAGATGCGATAATTTCCTGTGGGTCTTTATCACCAGATTCCATAAAAGTATTGGTCATACGTGGGATTGGCGCATGGGCAAAGCTTTCACGGCGACCGTTTCCAGTCGATTTTTCACCCATTAATCGAGCATTTAGGCGGTCTTGCATATAGCCAACCAAAATACCGTCTTCGATTAAAACCGTGCGTTCGGTTGGTGTGCCTTCATCATCGATTGTTAAAGAGCCACGGCGATCTTGTAATGTGCCGTCATCAACAACGGTTACACCTTTTGCGGCAACTTGTTGCCCAATTTTACCCGAAAATGCGCTTGTGCCCTTGCGGTTAAAATCACCTTCAAGACCGTGCCCCACGGCCTCATGAAGCAATACACCCGCCCAACCGGCACCAAGAACAACATCCATTTCACCAGCAGGTGCGGCAATTGCCTCTAGATTAACAGAAGCGATACGAAGTGCCTCATCGGCAATAGCCTTGATTTTGCTATCTTCGATATAATTGTCATACATCATACGTGCGCCCGCGCCCGATGAACCCGTTTCACGGCGACCATCTTTTTCAAGTGTTACCGACACATTCACCCGCACCAAAGGGCGGTGATCAGTGGCAATGTCGCGGTCATTACGAATGATTGCAATATCCTTTTTTGATGCGGCCATTGAAACCGAAACCTGTACAACACGCGAATCTTTGCCGCGAACATAGGAATCAACCTGTGCTAGGGTTTCAATCTTACTCTCAAAACTTGGCGCGCTTAGGGGGTCCACATCATCATATAATTTGCGGTTGGTTTTTTGTGGTGCGTCGCCAAGTTTAAAGCCCTTGCCACGTTTTGCTAATTGTGCGGCTTCGCTGGCGCGCATGAATGATGCCTTGGAAATTTCATTGGAATGGGCATAACCCGTTGCCTCACCCGAAACCACGCGCAACCCGAATCCTTCTTCTGAATCAAAGCCTGCGGATTTAAGACGACCATCATCCCATAAAAAGGTTTCAGAGCGGGTATTTTCAAGATAAATCTCACCGTCATCGGCGCCTAAAAGTGCGTTGGAAAGAATTTCCTGTGCGCCTTCTGTTAATGCGCGGGTAGTTAGGTCTGAATCATTAATATTGGTCGTCATTTTATTGTCCATTTTTACTAATTTTATATTTAGGGGGTGTTTGTGCAAAAATAAACGGACAAAATGTAATTATATTTATATTTTCTGAAGAAATTAACACTTTAACGCCTTAAAATTTACTTTTAATGGCTTTTTACGAGGGAATTCTAATTCGCACTATCAATAAAACCCCTTAACCTTCTGATTAGATATAGTTTTTAAGAAAAAACGTTGTTTTTCAATGATTTCTGAGTGATCTCTTAAGCAAATTAATTGAGATTATGTTTACCAATTTATTAAGAACTAATATTCGGAGCAGACCAATGGTTTTACGCCTTAATGCACTTGCAACAACTGAACTTTCACCACGCATTGTCGTATTCGGCGTTGGCGGCGCAGGTGGCAATGCCGTTAACAACATGATTGAAGACAATCTTCAAGGCGTTGACTTTGTGGTTGCGAATACAGATTCCCAAGCACTTCACCGCTCTAAAGCAGAGCGTAAAATTCAAATCGGCCTTAATACTACACAAGGTCTTGGCGCCGGCGCAAACCCACAAATTGGTATGGCTGCTGCTGAAGAAAGCCAAGCAGAAATCATGGAACATCTTGGCGATGCACATATGGTGTTCATCACTGCTGGTATGGGCGGCGGCACAGGTACTGGTGCAGCGCCAATTATCGCACGCACCGCTCGTGAAATGGGCATTTTGACCGTGGCGGTTGTTACCAAACCGTTCCATTTTGAAGGCACACGCCGCATGAAAATGGCGGATGCTGGTTTGTCTGAACTTCAAAAAAATGTTGATACATTGATTGTAATTCCAAACCAAAACCTGTTCCGCGTTGCCAATGATAAAACCACTTTCCAACAAGCCTTCCAAATGGCTGACAAAGTGCTTCATTCAGGCGTTCGTGGTGTTACCGACCTTATGATTATGCCAGGCCTTATCAATCTTGATTTTGCGGATGTTAAATCTGTTATGTCTTGCATGGGCAAAGCAATGATGGGAACCGGCGAAGCAGAGGGCGATGACCGCGCACGCAAAGCGGCAAACCTTGCTATCAATAACCCACTGCTTGAAGACGTTTCATTAAAAGGTGCAAAAGCTGTCCTTATCCACGTAACTGGTGGTAATGACATGACCCTGTTCGAATTAGACGAAGCTGCTAATCAAGTTAAAGACGAAGTTGATCCAGAAGCAAACATCATCGTTGGTTCAACATTTGACGAAGCATTAGAAGGCAAAATTCGCGTTTCTGTGGTGGCATCTGGTATTGATGAAGATTCAGTTGTTCAACCAGTTCCAGAAATGCAAAGCACACGTACCGTTCAGGCATCTGCACCACAACAACCAATCCAAGTTGTTCGTGTAACCCAACGTGAAACTTATGCATCTGCACCTACTCCTGCGCCGCAACCGCAGCCGCAGCCACAACAAATCGTTCAAGAGCCTGAATTGCCAATGACTGCACGTGAACCTATTCATCATCAGCAAGAACCAGTTCAAGCGCAAATGCCTTTGCAAGAGCCAGAGCGTCCACATTATGACATCAACTCACAACAGCATTTGGTTCGTGAAGCACAGCGTGAACTAGCAAATCAACGCACCCAAAACTATCAACCTGCACAACCAGCTCAACCTGCACCTAAAAAACCAGTTGAGCAATCACATGCACAACCTCACCGCAGCAGTGGCGCTGGTCTTTTGAATATTTTTGGTCGCCCAAAACCACGTCCTACACAAGAGGACACTTACCAAGAAAATATCGAACCTAATGACGAACCAATGTATAATGATGACATCAATGATGATGATTATTCAATCCCTGCATTCCTTCGCAGACAGGCAAACTAATCTCTCTAAAGTAAAATGAAAAAGCGCGGTTATTTTTTAGCCGCGCTTTTTAGTATCTCTTCCATAATGATACTATAAAACCCTGATTTATATTTTCGCTATTATCAAATCTTGCACGGGCAATACTTTGGCGTAAACCAAATTCAATTCCCAAATTATTATTAAACCGCTTTATATAGCTAATCTGGAAATTATTATTATCATTGTAATAATCGCAGCCCGCCCTAAACTGCTTTAAAATGAGCAAGTCTTTTTTATATACATGTCTGCCGAACGTAATTTCAGAAGTTTTTTGATATTCGCCAAGGCAGCCTTCGGCCCCATATTCAAGATTTAGCCAATTTTTTCCAAATCCATACCCCAAAAGCATATTATAAATCATATTATTTTCGCGGTAGTTTATTTGCACGCTATCAATAGTGCTTATTCCAAATTGCGAAGATAGAATTAAGCCATTCCCTTGTAATAATTTAAATTGCAACTTGAAATCAGTTTTAGAAATCGCCGGAAAATCTTTATACATTTTAAGATTTTGCGAAAAAATAAACGCTGAATCAGTGCTTAAGCCACGTGCGATGTAATATTCGAATGAAGTATTATGGTTTTGATCATTACCAACAGTATTAATACTTGCAATTAATTCAGTTTTACCTTCTCGTGGTATCCATGCGCCAGAAATGGCAATATTAGGGAAAAATAACAACAATCCCAAGCAAATATTATATTGCCAAATACGCCCCATTTTGCCCCCACAAGGCAGACATTAGTATATTCATGTGATTGAATATTATTTCTTTACACATTTTTTATCAAAATAAGAAATAATAGCAATATGAAGAATTTATCATCCCTTATTAATTTAGCCCATGACAAATCAGATGAAAGTCGTCTTGAGCTTGTGAAGTTGACTTCACAAGAATTTTTGGGATGCAAAGATGAACTATCTGAGCAACAACTGGCGTTATTCACGTCTATCATAAACCAATTATATAATTACCTACCTAATGGCGTTAAGGCGCAATTGGTAAATGCATTGGCCATTAATGCTGCGTCACCTGAAAATATTTTGGCTACAATTGCCGAAGATGATATTGAATATGCAGGGCCAGTCCTAAATTTTTCAAATAACCTAAGCGATGACACTTTGATTGGTGTTATTAAAAGAAAAGGTTTTGATCATCAGGTTTTAATTGCAAAGCGCCCAAATATTGGCGAAGGGATTACTGATGCACTTGCCGAAACCAATAACTCTGAAATTGCCGCAGAAGTTGGGAAAAACCTAACCGCAAAAATTTCAAAAAATACTTATGACAAGTATATTCAAATATTAAAAGATAATGTTGATGCAATTGGCTTGTTTGCGGTTCGCTCCGACATTCCTGAAGATTTGTCAAAACAAATAACAGAAATCTTCACCAAAGAATTTAAAGAGCAAAGCAACGACAATAAAACAGAACACGCACAACAAAATGAACCCGATGACACTGTATATGTTGGCGAAGTTTCAGTTAGTGAATGCCTAGACCAGTTACAAAATGGCCATAACGGCGCCTTCATTAAATGTTGTGCCGCACATTTTGGAATTTCTCCATATAAATTAAAGGCCGCACTGGATACCGGTAATTTACAACATTATACATTGCTTGTTCGCGCAATGGATTTGGATGTTAGTACCGTTGAAAATATCCGAAACAAATATTTGAAAGAAACAAAACATCTAAGCCAGCAAGAAAGCAAAGATGCACTTGTATTCTGGATTACGGTCACAGTACCTCGTGCCGTTGGAATGCTTCACAACAAGTTTGACGAATAATATATGCGTCAAGTTGTGCAATAAAATACCATTGACCTAAAAGATTTATAAAGCCATAAGGATGCCTTATGGAAAACAATAACATCCTAGATAGAATTGCCTTTATCGCGAGTGCCAAACCAGAGGCACAACAAGCCTTGGTACGTTTGCGCCATTTATACGGTGCAGTTCCAGAAAGAAATGCCAATGTTATCGTTGCCCTGGGTGGTGATGGCCTTATGCTGGAAACTTTAAGGCGACATATGGACGATAATATTCCGGTTTATGGTCTTAATCAGGGCACAATCGGTTTTCTAATGAATGATTATGCCGAAGAAGGTTTAATTGAACGCATTGAGAATGCAAATCCAATTACAATCCATCCATTAAAAATGACGGCAACCGATATAAATGGCAAAGAATATTGCGAATATGCAATCAATGAAGTTTCGCTTTTACGGCAAACCCATCAAACCGCACATCTTAATATTTATGTCGATGATAAAGAAAGAATTTCGGATATTGTTTGCGACGGCATGATTTTATCAAGCCCTGCAGGATCCACCGCCTATAATCTTTCCGCATATGGTCCGATATTACCCATCGGCAGCGGCCTGATGGCACTTACCCCAATAAGCGTATTCCGCCCAAGAAGATGGCGCGGGGCAATATTGCGTGATAATTCAAAGGTTGAATTCCGTATAAGTGATCCTGAATTACGCCCAGTTGCAGTTTCTGCGGATAACCGTGAATTTCGAAATATAACCAATATAAAAATTGAATTCGACTTTACGCGTTCAATGCATATTTTGTTCGACCAAGACAGACCGCATGACGAGCGAATTTTGACCGAGCAGTTTGCAATTTAAAAAATTATGTAAAATTTTCGAAAAACCCTAAATTGGTAACCTTTATTTAGGGCTATTGCTGTATGTTGCCTTCACTAGGGAAATATGAAGAGGAACAAATATGCCAGCCGAAGACGAACAGCCACAAGTATTTAACCCACCAAATCGCCTGAAAATGAAACTTGGTGGTCGTTTAAAAGGCTTTGATGCAGAGGCAATTGCACGCGCTGAAGCTGCTATTGCAAATATGTCGAGCAATTTTGAAGAATGGCTGCACGATGAGCTAAATAAATTATTAGAAGCCCATAAAGTTATTCTTAACCCAGCGCATTCAGTTAAAGATATTGAGGCATTTTATCGTACTGCACACGATTTAAAAGGCTTGGGAACAACCTACGGCTATCCGATTGTTTCACAATTTGCAGCGTCTCTATGCCGTCTTATCGATAGCCCAGAAGGTCGCGACAAAGCACCTATCGAGCTTCTTACGGCGCATGTAGAGGCAATTAATGCATCAGTTCGCCAACGTATCAAGCTGGACACGCACCCAATTGGTCACGAACTATTAAAAGAATTGACCAAACGTGTTGCCGTATATGGTGAGCCTGAATAGAATAATTCATACAGATATTAAAAATTAAAGCCGGGGCATGACCCCGGCTTTAATTTTATGATTTTTTTGAACTTACGCAGCGGCAAATCGTGAATCTTGAACCACATCCTCAATAGGAACATCAAGTTTATCCAAAAGATAACGAACATCTTCATCAGGGATAGATTGGAAGCGAGTAAGCACACGTTCAATCATACGCTTTCTAAAGCGGGCTTTGTCATCCATGCTGCCATCGAATTCAGTTTCATGAAGAACATCAATAGCGGCACGGAAAGCAGGATAAATATTACTTGGCATATGCGCGCGATCAAAAATGGCACGAAGCCCCAATGTGCCACCATCATGCACCAAAAGCCATGCTTTAGAGTGTTCGATGCCGGCAAGTTCAGCCATTGCATATTCAACCAACCTAACCTCACCTTGGCATAATGCGCGTAAAACAAATGATGGGGTAAGTTTACCATTAAGGTTAAGCTGCTGCACATAGCGGCGCAAATCCGCCTGCATGCTTGCTTGGGCAATTAAGTCCAGACTTGCACGTTCGCGGGTGTCATTGGCAATATCAATAGCAAGCTGTGGCGGAAGTGCATGACGTTCAACCAATTTATCAAATACTTGACCACTAAACTTGGTTGCAATTTTTTCAGCAATAATAAGCGGCAATATTGGTCTTTCCGCCATTGCCATTGCAATATCGCTTGCGGTTGGGAAGCGCTCAATGGCTTTGGATAAACCATTTTCCGAAAATTCAGCCTTGATATTGTGAAGCGCATTATTAATCGCAACCGAAACCCCGTGTTCACAAATGGCATCGGTAACTTTTGAAGATAATTCTTCGCGTCTTGAAATTGCAATTTGGCGTACAGGTTCTGCCGCCTCAAGAATTTCTACTAAATCGGCATCAGTAAGGGTTGGTGAGAATTCAAGCACCGGAAGTGCGATTGCCTCGATATCTTTGGCAAGCACTGCGGCAACATCGGATGGAAGATTTGGGGAAGATTTAAGCGTGATTGCCAATGCACGTCTTACACGTTCAGCAGCACCTTTAACCACAAGACGAAGAATTTCTTCGGCAAAATGTCTTTCTTCATCAGTTATTTGAGCGGTATCAATATGA
>APMI01023486.1_pt1 | contig 38049 bp, 35 predicted proteins | sample 667938 | NCBI WGS metagenome assembly APMI01 (sample SAMN01084076, study PRJNA167559) | wastewater metagenome | biome: Wastewater | place: Denmark: Ejby Moelle, Odense | collected 2011-11-28
GCGGGCCAGTCCGGCCCGCAGGGCCTCGCGCAGCGGCAGGCCGCTCGCCGCCCCGTCGGCCGCGGCGGCGAAGAAGATGGCAAGCAGCACGCCGGAGGAGCCTCCCATCGTCTGGCTGAGTTCCTGGCCGATGGCGCGCAGCAACTGCGTGTGATCCGACAGCGGCAGGCGATCGATGGCGTTCACCAGCGCGCGGGCGGCGCCCGCCAGCGTCGAGCCGGTATCGCCGTCACCGGACTTGGCGTCGAGCGCATTGAGATCCTGTTCGGCGGCGATCAGCACATTGCAGCAGTTGAGCAGGAAGGCCCGCGTCGCCGCGTGGGCCGACGGCATCGGGGAGATCGGCGTCAGGCCATCCGGCATGGCCGCGACGGCGATGGGCCGCGCCTCGCAGACGCCCGGCCATGCGGGGATCGCGACCGGTGCCTTCAGAAGCTCCAGCGATGCCGCATCAGCCGGCAGGACGGAGATGGAAAAGCCCTGCATGTCGAGCGAGGTCATCAGCGGCGCCGGGCCGATGGCATGGGTGATCTTCGATCCGACGGAGGAGCCGAGAAGATCATGCGCCAGCACCGACATTTCGAGAACCGATGTGCCGCCGAGATTGTTGATCAGCGCCACATGCGGCCCCTCGCCCATCACCGCCGCCAGCCGCTCGACCATGGTGGCGACGGAAGCACGGGCACCGGCAAAGTCGATCTGCTCCACGCCCGCCTCGCCATGAATGCCGAGACCGAGTTCCGCCTTGCCTTCGGGAATGCGGTCCTCCTTCGGCGAGCCGGGCACGCGGCAGGTGTCGAGCGACATGCCGATGGAGCGCGTGCCGGCGATGACGCGTTTTGCCGCCGCCGTCACGGTATCGAGGTCTGCACCCTGCTCCGCAAGCGCGCCCGCGATCTTGTGCACGAAGAGCGTGCCGGCGACACCGCGGGCCTGCGGCATGTCGGGAAGCGCGATGTCGTCGCCGACGATCACCATCGAGACATTGAGGCCGAAAGCACGCGCCCGCTCGGCGGCAAGGCCGAAATTCAGCCGGTCGCCGGTGTAATTCTTGACGACGAGCAGGCATCCGGCCGGCCCCGTCACGGCGAGAATCCCGGCAAGCACGGCGTCGACGCTCGGCGAGGCGAAGACGTCGCCGCACACGGCCGCCGTCAGCATGCCCTTGCCGACGAAGCCGACATGGGCGGGCTCGTGACCCGAGCCGCCGCCCGAAACGATCGCGACCTTCGACTTGTCCCAGTCGCTGCGCAGCACGACGCGGATATGCGGATAGCCGTCGAGGCGGGTGAGCGCGCCGCCCGAAAGAGCCAGCACGCCATCGATCGCCTCGGTGACGACGTCTTCGCGCCTGTTGATGAATTGCGCCATGGAAATCTCCTTAAGCTAAACGCATGCCCGCCGCGTCTAAACAGAGCGGCCGCGACGGTTGGGTCCAGATGGTTTCGCCGCCTCTCAATTGCGCACCTGCGCGCGAGCGATGTAGAGGCGATGCCTCTCGCCGCCGGAAAGCGCGGTCGCCTTGTTGTCCAGCTTGTGCGCGATCTGCAAGACCCCGGCAACCTCCCTCACCTTCCTGTCGATCACCGCCCGCGGCGTCTTCAGCAGCGGCGACATTAGGGGAAACTCGAGATTCGGGCTAACCCGTGAGACGGGGATAAAGCGAATATTGCTGGAAGACCATCGCGACATTGCGCTCGGCCGGAGATCATGCGCACTCTCGTCGTCCTGCCTGCGCCCGTTGGGCCGAGCAGCACGACGAAGGAGCCGTCCGATACCCGGAACGAGACATTGTCGAGCGCGACCGTATCGCCGAACCTTTCCGTCACCTTTTCAAGAATGACCCCAGCCTTGGCCCAGCACTCCCTCATTGGCCTCGGAGACGACGCGTTGCCGTTTTCCGCATCGAGGCCGGCTCAAGGCAAACCTCCGGTTCGACTGACCGGCCGGCACGCGGAACGCGTCGAAAGGACCTTCATTCGCGCATTACGTACAAATGCATCTTTTGTCTTCGCGAAGGTTTAGGAGGTTCATTTTACTTTTGTCATGTTTCAAACAGGACATGACTCATGCGGCGACATTTTCTTTCCCTCTGCCTTCTGGCCGGTCTTGCCGCATTCGTCGGCAACGCGAAGGCGGATCCGCTGGCAAGGCCCGAGGGAAAGACGATCCTCACGGTTTCCGGCAAGATCGAGAACGGCAACGCCAAGGACGGTGCGCAGTTCGACCGCGCGATGCTCGAAGCCCTCGGCATGGAAACGATCAAGACGAGCACGCCGTGGTATGACGGGGTCGTCACCTTCGAGGGTGTGCGGCTGGATGCGCTGATGAAGCTGGTCGGCGCCAAGGGCACCACGGTCCGGGCCATCGCCCTCAACGACTACGCCACCACGATCCCCATCGAGGATTTCGGCCGATTCGGCGTGCTGCTCGCCCTCAAGCGGGACGGAACCTACATGACGGTACGCGACAAGGGACCGCTGTTCATCGTCTACCCCTATGACAGCGATGCGGAGCTGCAGAGCCAGACCTATTACGGACGTTCGGCCTGGCAGCTCTCCAGGCTGGTCGTCGAATAACGGGGCGCCATCCGTGCAGCGGCTTCTCACTCTCATCATCTGCTGCTTCGTCATGGCGACGGCCTACATGGCCTATGTCATCACGGAGCGGCAGGCCGCACTCCAGAGGGTCGCCGGCTACAACAATGCATGGTCGGTCAGTCAGGCGCTTTCCGAATATATGCGCCTCGAACACCGCCTCGCCTCCTATCAGCTCGGCATCGACGGCGTGGACGAGGACGAAATCCGCCTGCGCCTCGATATCATGCTGGGACGGGTCGAGTTGCTGCGGGAAGGAACCCTGCGCCCCTTCATGGACAGCGAGCCGGGACGAGGTGTCCTGCTCAAGCGGCTCGACGAAGCGCTCGGCGCGCTGGAACAGCGCCTCGACATGCCGGCACCGCGGGACTTTCGCGATATCCTGACCGCGCTTGCCGCCCTAGACAGCGACATGACGGCACTCGCCTCGGCCGCCGGCACCTATGACGCGCAGACCATCGACGTCGACCAGGCGGAACTGCGTCAACTGCACCTCATCTATACGGCGCTGGCCGGCGGCCTCATCGTCTGCGGCATCGGCCTCATCCTGCTCCTGCTCCGCCACAACCGCCTGCTCGACCGTGCCCAGAACGATATGCGCCTGCTGGCGGACGACTTGCGCGCAGCCTCGGACGAATTGCAGGCCCAGAACGACCGGCTCGCCTATGTGGCAAACCACGACGCGCTCACCGGCCTTCCCAACCGGTTGCTCTTCCGGCAGGAGCTGGAAGCGCGCCTCGCCGCGGCGGAGGATGGCGGCCCGCAGGTGGCCGTCCTGCTGCTCGATCTCGACGGCTTCAAGGATGTCAACGACACGCTCGGCCACGATGCCGGCGATGCGCTCCTCAGGGATGTCGCGGACCGCCTGCGCACGACAGTCGGCCCGCAGCAGTTGATCTGCCGGCTGGGCGGCGACGAGTTCGCCGTGCTGGGCACCGCGCTCACGCAGGATGAAGCGCTGGAAAGCGCCCGGCTTCTCATCGAGGAAGTCCGCGTTCCCTACAACATCAAGGGACGCGAAATCGCGGTCGGCACCAGCATCGGCATCGGCCTTTCCCAGCCCGCGCTCAATGCGGACGCTCTCTTCAAGCATGCCGACCTCGCGCTCTACGAAGCCAAGCGGCTCGGCCGGGCACGAGCCTGCGTCTTCCGTGCAGAGCTGCAGACCACCTATCATGCTCGAAAGTCCTTCGAAGCAGACCTGCACAAGGCTTTGGAAAACCGGGAAATGGAGGTCCATTACCAGCCCCAGGTCGATGCCCGCACGCGTGCGATTGTCGGCTACGAGGCGCTGCTGCGCTGGAACCATCCCGAACGCGGTTCCGTGCCGCCATCCGAATTCATTCCCGTGGCCGAGGAAACCGGCCTCATCCATGCGCTCGGCGACTGGGTCCTGCAGACGGCAACGCTGGAGGCGGCCCGCTGGCATGCGCCGCTGCGCATCGCCGTCAACCTCTCCCCGGTCCAGTTCCGCAGCAAGACGCTCCCCCGGCAGGTGCGCAAGGCACTGGCGCAAAGCGGCCTGCGCCCGGACCGGCTGGAACTCGAAATCACCGAATCCATGCTGCTCGACCGCAACGAACAGACGCTCGAAATCCTGCGCGGCCTGAAGCGGTTCGGCATCCAGATCGCGATGGACGATTTCGGCACCGGCTATTCCTCGCTCGGCAGCCTGCGCAGCTTCCCTTTCGACCGCATCAAGATCGACCGCAGCTTCATCCGCGATATCCCCACCCGCCGCGACGCCATCGCCCTCGTCGAGCTCATCATCGGCATGGCGCGCAGCTACGGCATGCAGACCACGGCCGAAGGCATCGAGACGGAAGAGCAGTTCGAGAGCCTCAAGCGTCTCGGATGCGGCCATATGCAGGGCTATCTCATCGGCCGCCCCACACCGGCTGCGTCGCTGCTGCATCTCTACAGCAGAAACCTGGCCGCCTCCTGATCGTACCCTTCGCTAGAGCTTCGCCTTCGTGGAACGGGGCGTCGAGAGAAGCAGGCTGGTCTCGCTGCCGGTGATGCCCGGCACGAGGCGGATCTTGCGCAATACGGCGTCGAATTCCGCCAGGCTCGAGGCGCTGAGTTCGACGAGAAGGTCCCACCGGCCGTTCGTCGTGTGGATCTGCGAAATCTCGGGGAAACCGCCGAGCGTGCGGATCACGCGGTCGGTCACGTGGCCTTCGATCTCGATCATCATCACTCCGCGCACGACGTCTTCAAGCGCATCGGCGCGCAGCATCACCGTGTAGCCGAGGATCGTGCCGTCCTCTTCCATCCGCTCGATGCGCCCGCGCACCGTGGCGCGCGACGCGCCGGTTTCCAGAGCGAGGTCCGAAACGCTCCGGCGGCCGTTGCCGCGCAGGAGAGTCACGATCTTGCGGTCGAGGTCATCCATGCCAGATTGGTCTCCAGTCTTTCCATTCTGATCGATATGGCATTCCGAGATGCCAAAATTCAATATTCAATCTGCCATGCCAGACCTCTAGAGTAGGGAAAACCATACGGGAGTACATCATGGATTGCACGCTGATCGGCGCCCCCCTGCAAATCGGTGCGGGACAGCTCGGCTGCGAAATGGGGCCGAGCGCCCTTCGCATCGCCGGCCTTCGCGCGGCTCTGGAAGAGCTGGGCCACACGGTCAGGGATCTCGGCAATCTCAGCCCCCGCCCCTTCGGCGAGATGCCGCATCCGAACAAGGCCGTCCATCACCTCGGCGAAACCGTCGCATGGGTCGAGGCGCTTTCGGCAGCGGCCTATGACAACAGCAGGAACGGCATGCCGATCTTCCTCGGCGGCGACCACGCGATCTCCGCTGGCACTGTTCCGGGCCTGGCGCGCCGCGCCGCCGAACGCGGCCGCCCGCTCTTCGTGCTCTGGCTCGATGCCCATACCGACTTCCACAGCCTTGAAACGACCGTCAGCGGCAACCTGCACGGCACGCCGGTCGCCTATTATACGGGCCAGCCGGGCTTTGCCGGCTACTTCCCCGAACTCGGCCACCCCGTCCCGACCGAAAACGTCTGCATGATCGGCATCCGCAGCGTCGATCCCGCAGAGCAGGCCGCCATCCGCAAGACCGGCATCACGGTGCACGACATGCGCATGATCGACGAGCACGGTGTCGCCGTCCTCGTGCGCACCTTCATCGAGAAGGTCCGCGCCGCGAACGGCCTCCTGCATGTCAGCTTCGACGTCGACTTCCTGGAGCCGGATATCGCACCGGCCGTCGGCACCACCGTGCCGGGCGGCGCTACCTTCCGCGAGGCCCATCTCATCATGGAGATGCTGCATGACAGCGGCTTCGTGTCGAGCCTCGACATTGTCGAGCTGAACCCCTTCCTCGACGAGCGCGGCAAGACCGCCAAGCTGCTCGTCGATCTCGTTGCCAGCCTGATGGGCAAGCGGGTGATGGATCGCCCGACCGTCGCGGGCTGATTTCTGCCGTTTTTGTTGGAGGAAACATGAACACCGAACCGAAACTGAACGTCGTTCCGTTCGTCAGCGTCGACGACATGATGAAGCTGGTCCTGAAGGTCGGCATCGACCGGTTCCTGACGGAACTGGCCGCCGTCATCGAAGAGGATTTCCGTCGCTGGCCGGTCTTCGACAAGACCCCGCGCGTCGCCTCCCATTCGCAGGAAGGCGTCATCGAGCTGATGCCGACGAGCGACGGCACGCTCTACGGCTTCAAATATGTCAACGGCCACCCGAAGAACACGCGTGACGGCCGCCAGACCGTGACGGCCTTCGGCGTGCTTTCGGATGTCGGCAACGGCTATCCGATGCTGCTGACCGAAATGACGATCCTGACCGCTCTGCGCACCGCAGCGACTTCTGCCGTCGCGGCCAAGTACCTCGCCCGCCCGAACGCTCGCACCATGGCCATCATCGGCAACGGCGCGCAGAGCGAATTCCAGGCCCGCGCCTTCAAGTCGCTGCTCGGCGTCGATACGCTTCGCCTCTACGATATCGATGCCTCGGCGACGAAGAAATGCGCCCGCAACCTCGCCGGCCTCGGCTTCACCATCGTCGAGTGCTCCTCCGTCGAGGAAGCCGTCGAGGGCGCCGACATCGTCACCACCGTCACCGCCGACAAGCAGTATGCGACGATCCTTTCCGACAACCATGTCGGTCCCGGTATCCACATCAATGCGGTCGGCGGCGACTGCCCCGGCAAGACCGAGCTCAGCAAGGATATCCTGCTGCGTTCGGACATCTTCGTCGAATATCCCCCGCAAACGCGCATCGAAGGCGAAATCCAGCAGTTGCCGGCCGAACATCCCGTCATCGAACTCTGGCAGGTCATGACCGGCGAGATCCAGGGCCGCAGGAGCGCAGACCAGATTACGCTCTTCGACAGCGTCGGCTTCGCCATCGAGGATTTCTCGGCCCTTCGCTACGTGCGGGAGAAGATTTCCGAACATGGCATGTTCGCCGAACTCGACCTGCTCGCCGACCCCGACGAGCCGCGCGACCTCTACGGCATGCTGCTTCGTTGCGAAAAGAAGCTGCAGACGGCCTGAGGGCACATCTGCCAAGCCGGCGTTCTGCCGCGACGCCCCTAGACTTCGATCGAGAAACGGCCCGGGATTGCGCAAGCCATCGCCGGGCCGTTTCGCTGGAGCGGGCATCCCTTTCCACCGAAAAGCGTGCGGCGTTGCGTTTCGAAAGAATGTAGCTTCTCTACATTTAATTTGACATATGTAGATTTCTTCAGTATATGCAAAATCACGCACGGTGAGTGAGACCTGAAAGCTCGGAAGGCTTTCGCAGGGGACCGTAGCGTCTATCTGGAGGAAATCGAAATGAAACGCCGTTACGCGCTGGCTTCAGCGCTCGCAGTCCTGTGCTCGCATGTCTTCTCGGCCGGTGGCGCCGAGGCTGCGGGATTGACCGTCTATTGCCCGATGTCCGAAGACGACTGCGGCGCCGTCCTGAAAGCCTTCAAGGACGACACCGGCGTGGAGTCGCAGTTCGTGCGCATCGGCGCGGGCGAGATCCTCGCCCGTATCCGCGCCGAAAAGGCCAATCCGCAGGCAGGCCTGTGGCTGGCAGGCGCCGCTGACAACTTCATCCAGGGTGCATCCGAGGGTCTTCTCGCTCCGCACAAGGCCGTTGGCATCGACAAGGTCGACCCGCGCTACACCGACAAGGAAGGCCGCTGGACCCCGATCTCGCTGTCTCCGATCGTCTTCGCCTACAGCCAGCAGGTGCTCGACGAGACCGGCGCCAAGCCGCCGACGAGCTGGAAGTCCTTCGCCGATCCGGCCTACAAGGATGGCGTGGCGCTCGCCCACCCGGCAGCATCCGGCACGGCCTATGTCGCGCTCGCCTCGCTCGTCCAGCTCTTCGGTGAGGACGAGGCTTTCGCGCTGATGAAGGAAGTCGACAAGAACGTGGTGCAGTACACCCGTTCGGGCACCGCACCCTCGCGCATGGCGGCAAACGGCGAGATCGCGCTTGCCATGGCCTTCACGCAGGACGTCGAGGCGGCCCTCGCCCAGGGCTATCCGCTCGGCTATGCCTTCCCCGAGGAAGGCACCGGCTTCGAGGTGAACGCCGCTGCCGCCGTCGCCAATGCGCCGGAAGAACAGGCCAAGGGCGCCGCAGCCTTCCTCGACTGGGTCCTGACCGAAAAGGGCCAGGCCGCCATGGGCGCGACCTTCCGCGGCCCCATCGTGCCGGGCTACAAGAATCCCGAGGCCAAGATCGACCTGACCAACGTGAAGATGATCGACTACAACTTCACCTGGGCCGGCGAAAACCGTGCACGCCTGCTGGAGCGTTACGAAAACGACGTCCGCCACAAGGCAGACGCCAAGTAAACGGCAGCAGGCAGGAGCATTCCGCTTTTCTCCGAAGCGGAATGCTCTATCTCATCGTCTCATGCGATTCCGAGCGGAAGGCCGTTCCTGGAATTGCCCAAGGAGCCTTCCCATGACCCTCGTTTCGCAAGCGACCCCGCCCGCAAGGGCCGGGACGTCGCCGGCATTCCTGCGCAAGATCGTCGTCGATCCGTGGCTGTTCGGCATCTTCGCCCTCGTCACGCTGTCCGTGCTGATCTTCGCCGCGCTGCCGATCTTCGTCGTTATGAAGCAGGCCGTCGTCACTGATCATGGTTTCGACCTCGGCGTGCTCATCGACACGCTCTCCCAGTCCTTCGTCTGGACCTCGCTTTTCAACACGCTGCTGCTCGGCGCCACCTCGGCCATCATCGCCACCGCCGCCGGCTTCCTGCTCGCCTTCTCGGCAACGCGGACAACCATGCCGGGGAAAGCCTTCGTGCATGGCGTGGCGCTGCTCCCGATCATCTCGCCGCCCTTCGTCATGGCGCTGGCTGTGGTCATCCTGTTCGGCCGCTCGGGTCTCATCACCCGTGAACTGCTCGGCATCCGCAATGCCAATGTCTATGGCTTCCACAGCCTGGTGCTGATCCAGTCGCTGGCCTTCACACCGATCGCCTATCTCAATGTCCGCGGCATGCTGCAGTCCATCGACACGGCGCTGGAGGATGCCTCGGCCTCGCTCGGCGCCTCGCGCTGGACGACGTTTTCACGGGTGACGCTGCCGCTGGTGACGCCGGCTATCCTCTCCTCGACGCTGCTCGTCTTCGTCAAGTCGGTCGAGGATTTCGGCAACCCGATGCTGATCGGCGGCAATTACAACACGCTCGCCGTCGAGGCCTATTCGCAGATGGTCGGCTATTTCAATCTGCAGGCCGGCGCGCTGCTCGCAAGCCTCATGCTGGTGCCGTCCATGACCGCCTTCCTCATCCATCGCTACTGGGTGAGCAAGCGCAGCTACGTCACCGTCACCGGCAAGCCCAGCGCCCAGACGATCCGCATCTCCGGCGGCGTGGTCGTGCCGCTCGCCATCGGCTGCTACGCTATCGTCTTCGCCATCCTGCTGTTCTATCTGACGGTGGTCTACGTCTCCTTCACCAAACTGCCCGGCGTCAACAACACGCTGACCTTCGACCACTACGCCACCGTCTTCACGGCAGGTTTCCAGACGCTTACCAACTCGCTGCTGCTTGCCGGCATCGCCACCCCGATCACCGCCGTCGCGGGCATGCTGATCGCCTATCTGCTGATCCGCAAGGCGTTTCCGGGCAGCTTCCTGTTGCGCTGGGCGACACTGCTCTCGTTTGCCGCCCCCGGCACCATCCTCGGCATCGGCTATGTCAGCACGTTCAACGCCGCGCCGCTGCTGCTCACCGGCACCGCCTTCATCGTCGTTGCCGCAATGGTGGTGAAGAACCTCCAGGTCGGCATCGAGGCAGGCTCCAACCAGCTTCGCCAGATCGACAAGTCGATCGAGGAGGCTTCCACCATCCTCGGCGCCTCGAACACGCGCACCTTCTTCCAGGTCACGCTGCCGCTGCTGAAGCCCGCGCTGTTCACCTCGCTCTCCTATGCGCTCACGCGCTCGCTGACGATGCTGTCGGCCGTGATCTTCCTCGTTTCCGCCAACTGGACGCTGATCACCGTCACCATCCTCTCGCAGGTCGAGACGCTGAAGCTCGGCGTCGCGGCGGCCTATTGCAGCATCCTCGTCTTCGTCGTGCTCGCCATCCTGGCGGTCATGCAGCTCGTTCTCAATTCGGCATCGAAGAGGTAAGCCCCATGTCGAAAGTCGTCTTCTCCAATATCACCAAGCGTTTTCCCGGCGTCGCCGGCGCCACCGCCGTCGACCGGCTGAACCTCACCATCGAAGAAGGCACGCTCGTCACCCTGCTCGGCCCTTCGGGCTGCGGCAAGACGACGACGCTGCGCATGCTCGCCGGCTTCGAGACCCCCTCCGACGGCACCATCACCATCGGCGGCCGCGACGTCACCAATGTCCCGGTCAATGCCCGCAATGTCGGCATGGTCTTCCAGAGCTATGCCCTCTTCCCCCACATGACCGTGCGCGAGAATGTCGAATACGGCGTGCGCCTGCTGGACCTGCCGAAGGCGGAGATGAAGGAGCGCGTCGAAACCATGCTCGAGACCATGGCGCTCGCCCAATATGCCGACCGCTCGCCCTCAAGACTTTCCGGTGGCCAGCAGCAGCGCGTGGCGCTCGCCCGCGCCGTCGTCACCCAGCCTAAGGTGCTCCTTTTCGACGAACCGCTGTCCAACCTCGACGCCCAGCTGCGCGAGCGCATGCGCGACGAGCTGCGCGCCATCCAGCTGCGTCTCGGCATCACCAGCCTTTACGTCACGCACGACCAGAGCGAAGCCATGGCGATCTCCGACCGCGTGGTCGTCATGCGCGGCGGTGTGATCGAACAGGACGATTCACCGCTCAACGTCTATTCCCGCCCCGGCACCGGCTTCGTCGCCGAGTTCATGGGCAAGGCCAACATCCTCAATGGCACGGTCGAAGCCATCGACGACACGATGGTGCGCGTGCGCGTCGCCTCGACGGTCGCATTCACGCTGGAGCGGAACGAACGAACCTTCAAGGTCGGCCAGGCCGTGCGCTGCGTGGTCCGGCCGGAACATATCCGCGTCGACGCGCAGGGCACCATGCAGGCAAAGGTACGCCGTGTCGTCTTCCAGGGCGCCTATGTCGAATATCTCACGGATATCGAAGGCCAGGAATGCGTCTTCCTCGATACCGACTACTACAAGACGGGCGTCGCCGAAGTCGGCCAGACGCTCGGTCTTTCCATCGATAGCCGGCCGGTCTGGATCCTGCCGGAAAATGAAGCCGTCACACTCGGAAAAGCCGCATGACCCTCTCCAAGCCCATGATCGACGACACCTCCAAAATGATCGCAAGCGTTGCCTGCGAAGCAGCTATCGCAGCCGGCATGGTTGCCCATCGCGGCTTCGTGAATGCCAGCCCCGAGGGCCTCGCGACCCAGCAGAAGGCGGGCTTCTTCGACATCGTGACGGCCTGCGACAAGGCGGCCGAGCGCGCCGCCTGCGACACAATCTGGTCGCGCATTCCCGCCTCCCGTATTCTCGGCGAGGAAGGCGGCTGGCAGGGCGAAGGCGACACGACGTGGATCATCGACCCCATCGACGGCACCAGCAACTTCGCCTCGGGCCTGCCTTTCTTCTGCGTCTCCATTGCCGCCTACCACAAGGGCGAGCCGATCTGCGGCGTCGTCTACGATCCGGTCCGCGAGGAGCTGTTCATGGCCCATAACGGTCGACTGACGCTGAACGGCGAGCTTGTCCGGCATTTTTCGCGCGGGACCACCGACCGGGAGGTCGAGGTGCTGACCAATGCGCCCTATGAGGGCGAACGCCCCTCGCGGGCCGCACAGGAGGCCCATGCGGACCTCGTCAACTCCTTCCGCGCCGTGCGCCGGCTGGGCTCCTGCGCCCTGCATCTGGCCTATGTCGCCGTCGGGCGGGTCGCCATCGCCTACGAATCGAAATTCAGCGCCTGGGACATCGCCGCCGGCATCCAGCTCGTCCAGGCGGCGGGTGGACAGGTCGACGCACGGGACGCCGAAGGCCGCGTGGTCCAACCGCATGAGAATGCTCTGGGTTCGATCAAAAGGCTCGTTGTGGCGCAGGCCGGTTTTGACTATCAATCGTCGTGCCTGTCGAAGCAGATGACCGACAGGGTGTTATAGACTTCACGCGAGAACCGTTGATGCCGGAGCGAAAGGGACCATGCTCGATCTGATCAGGCAATCCCTGTCGCAATTCACGCCTGCCGAACGTAGGATCGCGGAAGCGATCCTCGATACGCCCAGCACCGCCATCACATGGTCGATCACGGATGCGGCACGCATCGCCAATGTCAGCGAGCCGTCGATCATCCGGTTCTGCCGGCGGCTCGATTGCGACGGCTTTCCGGATTTCCGCCTGAAACTCGCCCAGCAACTGGCCGTGCGCCAGGCGCCGGCCGGCCAGATGGAACCGGACGGCGATCCCTTCATCGGCCTCATCGACGACGTGTTCAACAGAGCCGCCGAATCCCTGCGCGAAGCCCGGCACGACCTCGACACAGAAGGTCTTCGCCGGGCCGTCGATCTCCTTGCCGGCGCGCACCGGATCGATATCTATGGTTATGGCGGCTCCGGCTTCCTCGCCAGCGAGGCCCAGCACCGTCTCGCCTCGCTCGGCATGGCCAGCGTCGCTTATGCGGACCCGACCCTGCAAATGGTCTCCGCCCCCCGCCTGACGGGTGAAGATGTGCTGTTCGTGCTCTCGTTTTCCGGCCGCACGAGCTATCTCATCGCCAATATGGAAATCGCCAAGAAGGCGGGCGCGCGCATTCTCTCCATCGCACCCGGCGGTTCGGTCGTCGCCTCGCTCGCCGACGAGAACATCAACCTGAACGCCTATCGCGCATCGGGGCACTCCCTCATCGTGCCGACGGGGCGCGCGCCCATGTATGTCATGCTCGACGTGCTCTTCGCCCTGCTCGGGCGCAAGAAGGACCCGTCTTGACGCGACCGAAGGTCGCCGGGACGTTGCTCGGACAGCCTTCATGCCTGCGTTAGCGAGCCGGAAAACCGAACCGCGCCCGTCAGGCCGGACGGACGCGGTTCGGCGGGAGGGCCGGAGGATCAGTTGAGCCTGATGCCTTCGGCGGAGAAGAGATGGATTTTCTCCGATTTGGGTGAGAGGTGGATCTGCTGGTCGGGCTTGAGGTCCACCCGCCGGTGCAGCACGATGACGGCCGTCTGTGTGCCGATGCGGACCGAAAGATGGGTCTCGGCCCCGGTAGGCTCGACCGTCAGGACCGTCGCCGGGATGCCGGCTTCCGAAACGTCGAGATCTTCCGGGCGGATGCCATAGGTGCGAGCGTCGCTGCGGCCGACGAGCGCCGGAACCGGCAGGGTGACCCCACCTTCGATACGAAAGCCGCCATCGCCGACGCCGGGCGGGCGAGCCGATGAAGGTGGCGACGAAGGTGTTGTCAGGGCGGTCGTAGAGGTCGAGCGGCTTGCCGATCTGCTCGATCCGTCCGGCACGCATCACCACGATCTTGTCCGCCATGGTCATCGCCTCGATCTGGTCATGCGTGACATAGACGATGGTCGTGCCGAGACGCTGGTGCAATTCTTTGATCTCGCTGCGCATGGTCACACGCAGTTTCGCATCGAGGTTGGACAGCGGCTCGTCGAAGAGGAAGACCTTCGGGTGGCGCACGATGGCGCGGCCCATGGCGACACGCTGGCGCTGACCACCGGAGAGCTGCTTGGGCAGCCGTTCCAGCAGTGGCTCGAGGGCGAGGATGCCTGCGGCTTCACTCACCAGCTTGTCGATAGCCGCCTTGTCGCGGCCCTGGAGCTTCAGCGCAAAGCCCATGTTCTCGCGCACGGTCATATGCGGATAAAGTGCGTAGCTCTGGAACACCATGGCAATGTCCCGCTCCTTCGGCGCCACCTCGTTGACGACGCGACCGTCGATACGGATTTCGCCGCCGCTGATATCCTCCAGTCCCGCCAGCATGCGCAGAAGCGTGGACTTGCCGCAGCCGGACGGGCCGACCAGCGTGACGAATTCGCCATCTTCGATATCCACGGAAACGCCGTGGATGACGGATGCCGCGCCGTATTGCTTGAGAACGCGATCAATCGCTACAGATGCCATTTTCCTTCCTCCCTCAAAGCTTGAGCTGCCAGATGCGCGCGGCGGCGACGCCGCCGACCAGTCGCGCCGAACGCGCGGCGGCAAAACCCGGAATGCGCTTGGTGCCCGTCCAGCGGCCGTTATCCGCGAAGACCTCGATCGAACCGGCATCGAGGAAGATGCGCACCTGCGAGGGTTCCGCACCGGTAGCGATGTAACGCGGCGTCGTTCGGGTCGTGGCGGCATCGAAGACGATCGCAAGGCCATCCGCATCGAGCTTCACGCCCAGTTCCGCATCGGGATGTTCGAAGACGAGTTCGAAGGCGGCGCCGGGAGCGGCGAGGTCAAGGATGATCTCCACCGCGCCGTTGCCGAGGGACACCGTCTTGCCGGCGGCCAGCAAGCTATCGTCCAGAAGCGCATGGCGCAGGCTCTCGACGGCCGCGACCGGCGGCGTCAGCACGGCCCCGCCCTCGACGAGCACCCGGCGCGGCAGGGTCATGGCCGTCGGGAAGTCTTCCTTCTTGGTGAAATCCGTCCAGTTGGCCAGCCACGCAATGCCGACAGGCTCGTCGCCGTCGACGAAGGCCTGGAAAGCATAGGCGTCGGAACCGAAATCGAGCTCCTGTTCGAATTCCGCCGTGAAGCTGCGGCCGTCGAAGCGGCCAACGGTGACGGATGTGAGGTTGCGGCGGCCGGTGGCAGGATCGCGGCTGGTCAGAAGGCCGAAGATCAACGCCCAGCGGGTCTGCGGGTCCTCCGCCTTGCCGCCGACCGGCACCATGCAGGGGCATTCCGCCGCCGTCATGCCGAAACGGTCCTCGCGGTGGATGATGCCGAGGAAGGTCCATCCATCGCGCCCCTGCGGGTCGACGGTTTCATAGAGCAGCACGACGCCGCCCGTCCTGTCGCGGCTGCCGAGCAGCATCTTCCAACGGCCGTCCGGCCCCCTGAAGACATAAGGGTCCCGGAAATCGGTCGTGAGGCCGAGCCCTTCCGGCCGCAGCGGCAGGACGATTTCACTTTCGCCCGCGACGATGCCGTCGCGGCTGACGGCGGAAAGCTGGATCTGCTCCTCCGGCTGGCGGTCGCGGACATGCTCCGTGTAGAAGACGCGGACTTCCTCGCCTTCGGGACCGGAAACGGGAATGGCCGAACCGGAAAAGGCTCCGCCGCGCCCGTCATCCTTTTCCGAAAGGTGTCCGGCCGGGAACAGGAACATCGGCAGATGCGTCCAGCGCAGGAAATCCTTCGAGACGGCGTGCCCCCAGTGCATCGTGTTCCAGCGCGGCTCGTGCGGATAGTGCTGGTAGAAGAGATGGGCGTTTCCACCGAAGCGCCCAAAACCGTTCGGGTCGTTCATCCAGCCGAAGGGTGGGCGGAAGTGATAGCTGCCGGGCGTTTCCGGCGGCGCGGTGCGGGCATCGTGGTGGAGCACGCGGATGCCCTCCTCCATCACTCTTTCCGGCCGGAAGGCATAGACGACGGAAAGCGCGGTCGTTGCGGCATCGTAGGCGAGCACCGCACGGCCGCCCTTGTCGAGCGGGACGGCGAAGAACTCGAACTCTCCGGCCCGGTGCGTGGCGGGATCGGCGACGTCGCTCCGGTCGACGGAGACGAAGAGCCTTGCCTCGCTGCCGGCCTCCCGCGCCTTCAGCCAGAGATGCATAACCGTGCCGGCGGGCAGATCGGCCTCGACGGTGCGAAGCATGGGAGCCACGGATTTTGCTTGGAGAGTCATAGTCAACCTTTCACGGCGGAGCCGACGAACGAGCTTACGAACCAGCGCTGGAAGGCGAGGTAGAGAATGAGGACGGGGATCATCATCAGGACGGAGGCGGCCATGGCGCGGTCCCAGTAGATGCTGTCCTGTCCGAAGAAGGTGGCGATGGCGACGGCGATGGGCCGGGCATAGTCGGTCTGGGTGACAAGCGTGGGCCAGAGATACTGGTTCCAGCTTTCGATGCCCATGAGAATGGATACCGTGGCGAGCGCCGGCAGGCTGAGCGGCATGTAGATCGACCGGTAGATGCGGAAGGCGGAAGCGCCATCCATCTCCGCCGCTTCATAGAGTTCCTTCGGCAGTTGCGCGAAGAACTGGTAGAAGAGGAAGACATAGAGCGGGCTTGCGACCCAGGGCAGGATCTGCACCGCGAACGTATCCGTGAGGCCGGCACGCGACATCATGACGACGAGCGGCATGATGATGCTCTCCTGCGGAATGACATAGAGCGCGACCACGATGGCGAGCAGCGCGGCCTTGCCGCGCAGCGAACCCCAGGCCAGCACGAAGCCCGCCATGGAATTGATGGCGAGGCCCGAGACGACGGTGACGACGAGGATCACCAGCGAATTGAAGAGATAGCGGCCATAGGCGAGCTCGCCGGAGAAATTGGCGATCTCCCTGTAGTTCGACAGCGTCGGATCGCTCACCCAGAAGGCGCGGAAGCTGCCCATGTCGGCGAGGATGCGGAAGCGGTCGTCCTTCAGGCTGGCGATCAGCAGCATGAAGAGCGGCGAGATCATCACCAGCGCGATGACGAGGATGCAGAGGCTCTGCACGACGCGCAGGCCCGTCTTGCCGTTGCCCCTGGATATTGCCAGCGGGGCGGGCTGGCTCAAAGCGATATCAGACATCGAAGCGCCTCAGGAGTTTGCGCTGGAGGAGCGCGATCAGGAGAACGATGACGAAGAGGATGACGGACACGGCCGAGGCGTATCCGAGTTTCTGTTCCTCGAAGCCGGCACGCACCATGTAATGGACCACGGTTTCCGTGCTTTCCTTCGGCCCGCCCTGGGTGAGGATCGCCACCTGGGTATAGAGCTTGAAGGCCTGGATGGTGGTGATGACCAGCACGAACACATGGGTGGGCCGCAGGCCCGGCATCGTGACGTGCCAGAAGCGGCGAAGCGCGCTCGCCCCGTCGATGCGCGCGGCATCGTAAAGCTCTTCCGGAATGCCCTGCAGGCCCGCAAGATAGATGATCATCTGGAAGCCGTAAGCCTGCCAGGCCGAGAGCAGCACGAGGGAGAACATCGCCCAGTCAGGATCGCCCAGCCAGTCGATGGGCTGGATCGCCCCACCGGAGACGAACCCGACGATCTGGTTGAGCGGTCCACTCGGATACTGGAACAGCGTGCCCCAGATGACGCAGACCACCACCATGGAGGTGATCGCCGGCAGGAAGAACAGGCCGCGCAGCAGGTTCTTCATCGGCAGCTTCTGGTGAAGCAGCAGCGCCGTGAGGAAGGCAAGGCCGCACTGCACCGGCAGAACCCAGATGGTGAAGCGCGTGACGTTCCAGAGCGATGTCCAGAACAGCGGATCGGTGAAGACACGCTCGAAATTGAGAAGGCCGACGAAGCGCACCGGCGTCGGGCGCGGCACGAGCGGCTGGTTGGTCATCGCCGTCCAGAAGGACAGGAGGAACGGCGTTATCAGGAACGTGGCAAGCAGCAGCACGGCGGGCGCGATCATCGCCACTTCCTGCCAGAACCGCTGACGGTCGCGCCGTCTGCCGGGACGCGGCAGGGCGGGCGCGGAGGTCTGTTGCAAGGTCATTGTCTCCTCCTCATCGGTCATCCTCCGGACTGTGCGGGGCCGGAAAGCCGGCCCCGCAGACGCCTTATTGCTGCTCGTCGAAGGGCGGGTAGCCGGCGTTGTCCTCGATGTCCTCATCGATTTTCTTGGCGGCGGCCGTCAGCGCCGTCTGCGCGTCCTCACCGTTGAAGATCTTGTCGACGGCCTGCATGAAGGCCGAGGTGATCGTCGGGTAGGCCGGATGCGGCGGACGGGCGATCGCCGTCTTCGACGCCTGCTCGAATGCCACGGCGAGAGGCCCGCCGGCCGCATAGAGCGGAGATTCGGCGGCAAAGCTCTTCAGGCCCGGATAGGCGGACTGGGACTTCGCATAATCGCGATATTCCTTGTCCTTCAGAAGGAAGCTCAGGAACTTGCCGGCGATTTCGGGATTTTCCGACGTGGCGGAAATGCTCCAGATCCAGGTACCGTTGGGGCTGACGCCCTTTTCGCCGATCTTCGGCAGCGGCATGACGACGATATCGTCCTTCATCGCCGCGGCCGCCTCCGCATAGAACCAGTGGCCGCCCATGGCGAGCGCCGCGGGCTGGCCCTCGGCGTAGAACTGGTTGGTGCCGGACGAGGTCGGCACGACCCAGCCCTTCTTCACCCAGTCCTGCATCATCGTCAGCGCCTTGACGCAGGCCTCGCCGTCGAGCGTTCCGCTGGCGGTCCATGTCTTGCGGTCGATCAGGTCGCAGCCGGCGCTTTCAAGCAGCGGGCCATACGCATAGGTGATCCATTCGGTCTTGATACCATAGCCGCGGAAGGTATCGATCGGCCACTTCACGCCCTCGACCTTGGAGAGCTTTTCGAGATAGCCCTCGAATTCCTCGCGCGTCCAGGCGTCGTCCACCGATTTCGGGATGCGCGCGCCGATGGCTTCGAGATACTTCCTGTTGCCGTAGAGGACGACCGAGGAGTCGGTGAGGCCGATCGCATAGAGTTCTTTGTCGATCGGATAGGTGCCCTGCGCGATGTTCGAGTCCGTCATATCGTCGAGCAGGTCCTGATCGACGAGCGGCTTGATCGGCTGCAGATAGCCGGACCAGACGTAGTTCGCCAGGAACGGTGCGTCGAGTTCCATGATGTCAGGAAGCTGCTTGGCCATGACGGCGGCGCTGAACTTCTCATTATAGGCGTCATGCGGCGCGTGGATCAAATCGATGTCGACGTCCGGATTGGCCTCCTCGAAGCGCCGCGCCGCATCGCCATAGGCCTTTACCCAGCCGGGATCGCCCTGGTGCATCATGCGGATGACGGTCTTCGCCTCAGCCAGGCTGCCGGTTGCCAGTAGCGCGGCGGACGCAAGAAGAGCGGAAAGTAATCGATTACCCATTGATATACGCATTGATATTCTCCTCCTTTTGATGCGGATAGTGCTGTGTCAGACGGATTTCCGTTCCACCAGGTGGAACGGCAGGGTGCGCAGGTGCGGCGGCCGGGGCTGCTCGTTCAGGAGTATCTCCATCGCGAGACGCCCCATGGCGCGGTGCGGCAATGCCATTGTGGTGAGCGGCGGATCGAGCCGCGAGGCGAGTTCGACCTGATTGTCGAAACTTGCCACCGCGATGTCGTCGGGGATACGAAGGCCGGCGCGGGCGAGCGCCGCATAGACCTCCATCGCCACGCGATCGTTGCCGCACAGGATGGCGTCGGGCTTTTCGCCAGCGGCGAGAAGCGCTTTCATATGGGCGGCGACGAGGCTCGGCGCGCGGTCGCTATAGACGCTGCGGCGCACGGCCGGGAACACGCCGACAGGCGCAATGGCCGCATCCTGCAGCGCCGCGCGAAACCCTCTTTCGCGCAGGACACCGGCAAGGATGCCCGGGAGATTGATGAAAGCGATGCGACGGCGGCCGGCCGCGAGCAGATACCGCACGATTTCCCGTGCTGCACCCTCCTCGTCCGGCACCAGCGACGTGACGCGGCCTGAAGGCTCGCGGCAGTTGATCATCACGCCGACGGCGCCGGCCAGTTTCCCGGGCAGCGAGACCTCCTTGTGATACATCGCCGCATAGGCGATGGCACGCGGCCGGAACTGCTGCACCTCGTCCAGCACCGAACCCATCGTCTGCCCGCTGCTGTGATTGATCGCGAAGACCGCCATGCCCGCACTGCGCGCCGCGCCGTCGAGGCCGCGCACGATCTCCGTGGCGAAGGGCGACGTGATGAGGCCATCGGAAACGACCCCGACCAGCGGCAGCCACCCCTGGCGCACGCCGCGCGCGGCAAGGTTCGTGACATAACCCAGTTCTTCCGCAATGGCCTTGATCTTCTGGCGCGTGTCGTCCGACATGCGGGCGGAGCCGCCATGCAACGCACCGGAAACCGTCTTCACCGAGACGCCCGCACGCTCCGCAATGTCAGAAAGCGATACTGCCACGACCTTCACCATCCTCCTTGGGTGATCGATTACCCATTAACCCGGCGATGCCCGACATGTCAAGCAGCTACGCGCTACGCCCGACATTTACGATTTCAGGCGTCGGGAGGATGCGGCAACCAACGCAGCCCATCGTCTCTTCGACCGAAGTCGCATCACCATGCCGTCCTCCCTCCAAACGGTCGCTACGCACGCGTTTCCAGCGACATCCCCCTTCCATCATCCACGGCCTCCACATCGCCTTTGTTTAATCACAATTCAGGCTCCTCTTATTCGCAAGGCCAAGTCGAACCTGAACGGAGATATCCATGGGATTACTTGATGGACTTCAAAGCATTGTCAGCGACGCCCTCAGCGGTAAACCGGTCGACCTCATGGCCGTGGCCGGGCAGGTTCTGCAGAATGCCGGCGGGCTGGATGGCATTGTGGCCCAGTTGAATCAGGCCGGGCTTGGCGATCAGGTCGCATCCTGGATCGGGACGGGTTCCAACCTGCCCATATCCGCGGATCAAATCAAAACCGCCCTGTCTTCGGAGACGATGCGAAACCTCGCGCAATCCTTCGGCGTCGATCTCGATCAGCTGCCGCAACTCCTCGCCGAACACCTTCCAAAGGTGATCGACAAGGCAAGCCCGAACGGCGTCCTGCCCTCGTAGCGGCCGAACTGTCGGGGCATCGCCGATCGGACGGTGTCCTGTCGAAACGACAGGGCGAGAACCAGGGAAGAATGGTGCGGCGCGGGTGCCGGACCGCGCGAGCCGCAATCGGCAAGTATTGCTCTGGTCGGCGATCAGGACTATGGCCTTGCCATCGACGACGCCTCCCGGTTCACGGGTAACGGCACCATGAGCCGCCCGGGCGAGACCGGCGGCCGTCGCCCGGTCCATGACCGCACTGGCAGTCCGCCGTCGCAAGGCGTTGCGGTCGCGGGTGGGGCGCCGGATCGATGTCGCAAGAGTGTGAAAGGGTTGCATTTGCGCCGCCGGGAATTCATCGCCGCCTGCTGCTATGCCATCTGCGCCGGAAGCGCACGGAGCTCCAGCCTGATCGAGCCGCATATGCAGTTTACGCCTGCGGAGGGAGCGCCGCAGGTCGCGATCACCCTGGATGCCTGCATGGGCGAAACGGATATGCGGATCCTCGGCCCTCTTGTCGAAAACAGGATCCCCGTCACCATCTTCGCGACGAAGCGGTGGCTCGACCGGAATCCGGCTGCCATCACCCTTCTGCGACAGAACCCCGATCTGTTCGCTGTCGAAAATCACGGCGCGCAGCACCTGTCCGCGGTCATCGGCACCGCCCGCCCCTATGGTCTCGTCCCGGCCGGCACGGCCAAGGCCATCACCGAGGAGGTGCACGGCGGCGGCGAAGCGATCACCCGCGTCTTCGGCATCGCCCCGAAATGGTATCGGGACGCGACCGCGCTCTATAGCCCCGATGCCATGGAGCTGATCGGCTCCATGGGCTACCGCATTGCGGGCTTCTCGCTCAACGGCGATTTTGGCGCGAGCGCATCCGCCCGCATGGCGCACAAGCGCATCGCGGGCGCTAAAAGCGGCGATGTCGTCATTTCCCACATCAACCAGCCGCACCGTCCGGCCGGCGCCGGCGTCATCGCCGGCATCCTCGCCCTCAAGAGCCGCGGCTTCCGCTTCATGCATCTCGACGACGTCGCGATGATGGCCGTCAGCTAGCGGCTATTGGGGCCAGGTCACGGCAGCGTGAAAACGAATGCCGGCCTGCTGGAACAGACACATCTAGAGAACGAGCGGATTCGACCTGTTCTCTATCATCCGCACGAGGTTCAGTGCCGTCATTTCCGAGGACTTAGGATTGGTGGCGAGCGGGCGGTTCTGCAGCCGGATTTCGAGCGTGCCGAACGCACCGGTCGCATGGATGCGGTGCGTGTTCTCCGTCGCGTCAGGATCGGCGACGAGGCGAACGCGTGTGCGCTCCATGCCGATGCCGGCAAGCGACGTGGTCGCCGCCACATTGGCGTTCTGCGGGAAAGCCGTCGCAGCTTCCGCGGCCGAGCCTTCGAAGAAGGTTTCCGCCCGTCGCAGGTCATCGAGACGACAGCGCTCTTCCGCCGGGGTGCCCCGCCAGGCCTTCGCGGGTTTGATGATGACATGTTCGACCGCATCCAGCCCCAGCCTTGAGGCAGCCGAAAGCGCATCGATACCACCGAGCGCACCCGGCGGAACGAAAAGCTTTGCGCCTTTGCGGCGGGCTGTTTCGACAAGTTCGTTGAGAACAGCCCGATCCACCAGCGCCGAAGTGGAGGAGACGGCGAAATCCATGCCCGCCGCAAACGCGGAACCCACCCCCGCCGCAAACGCGGCACGGGCATAGGGCAATACGCTTTCGCGGCTCGCCGCCTCGACGACGAGCGTCGCCCCGGTCGCAGCCAGTGCCTCGGGGCCGGCCACATGCACCGCCCCCTCCGGCATGGTCCCTTCGATCTCCCGGGGATCGCGCACCGCGATCCCGACGATCCGGACATTCGCGCCCCGCGCCTTCAAAAGCGCGGCGACCCGCTGGCCGATAGCGCCCCAACCGACGAGGCAGATGGCTTCGACTGTCGACATGCGGTCCTCCGCTGCTTCTGCGACTGGCTTAGAGCGTCACCCACCCCTCGGGCGGGGTCTTGCCGGGATGCACGGTGCCGCATTTCGGGCAGGTGCGCAGCTTTTCGTCGGCATAGAAAGCCTGGTAGATCGGCGGCAGGTCGTCAACGATGGATTCGAGGTCCACTTCCGCGCGGTGCACCAGCTCCGTGCATTCGAAGCAGTACCATTCCACTGCATCGAGCAGGCCTTCCGGACGCGTCGGCTCGATGACGAGGCCGATGGAGCCTTCCATCGGGCGCTGCGGCGAATGGCGCACATGCGGCGGCAGCAGGAAGATGTCGCCCTCGCGGATCGGCACGTCGTAGAATTCCTTGCCGTCATAGAGCTTCAGCACCATGTCACCCTTGAGCTGGTAGAAGAACTCTTCCACGGGGTCGTCATGGTAGTCGGTGCGCTTGTTGGGACCGCCGACGATGGTCACCATCAGGTCGGCATCCTTCCAGATCTGCTGGTTGCCGACCGGCGGCTTCAGCAGGTGCTTGTGCTCGTCGATCCACTTCTGCAGGTTGAAGGCTTTCAGCTTGCTCATCGATAATCCTCCCTATTCCATTCAACCCAGCTTCAGGCCGCATTCCTCGAAGGCGGCGCGGGTCAGTCTCTTTTCCTCGTCCGTCAGTTCCAGCAGCGGACGGTGCACCGCACCGCCCACCTGGCCGAGCAACTCCTGCCAGTATTTCTGGTGCGCATGGGGCTTTTCCGCCGGCTTGGACTTGCGGAAGGCCTCGCGCACGCCCTGAAGGCTCGCGCTGACGGCGCGCGCTTCCTCGGCCTTTCCGGCAAAGGCGAGCGCGGTGTATTCGGCCATGCGGCGGTCGGCCTTCGTCTGCAGCGTGTAGGGCGGCGAGGAGCAGAGATAAAGCTGCCAGCCGAGTTCCAGCACGTTATCCAGCCATTCCTCCTCGGAGGCGGTGGAGACGAGGATGCGGTCACCGGCGAGCTTCGTCAGCGCCTTGTACATTTCGCGCGGCACGGAATACTTGATCGCCACGACCGTCTCGATATCGGCGAGCCGGTTGCACAGTTCCGGGCTCATCAGGTAGCCGCTGTCGGGATGCGACCACAGCGCCATGCCGATATCCACCTTGGAAGCGATGGTCTCGTAGTAGCGCAGCAGCGTCTCGTCCTGCTGCTTGAAGAAATGCAGGATCGGCGCATGCACGACGATATAGTCGGCGCCGCAGGCCTGCGCGTGGCGGGCAAGATCGATCACCACATCCATGTTCTGGTCAGAGCAGGACATGATGGTCTGCGCCCGGTCGCCGACGGCTTCCACCGAGAGGTCGAACATGCGCTTGCGCTCGTCGACGGACATGGAGAAGAACTCGCCCTGCTTCCCGGCGATGAAGAGGCCATCGATGCCGAGATCGCCGATCCAGTGCTCGACATTGCGGCGGTAGCCTTCCTCGTCGATCGCGCCATCGGCGGTGAATGGCGTGTTCGCCGCCGCCCAGATGCCGCGCATCGTGGCGCGGGAATGGGCCTTTGCATCTTTACGCTGGTATTTCATGTCGCTCCCTGTCGCATGTCCGTCCGGCGGGCATGAAGCAGGCCGCACCGTTATCTGTTGAAGGCATTTAATCCCGGAAATTTTTATTCATAAAGACGCATGGTTCGTATATATTCATGTCGAAATCAGTATGGATCAGCCAATGCCCAATCTGCGTCAGATCAAGTGTTTCCAGGCCGTCGTCGAACTCGGCAACTTCTCGCGCGCCGCCGAGCGGCTGCGCACCAGCCAGGCCGGCATCTCGCACGCGATCCGCGACCTCGAGGCGTTACTCGGCGCGCGGCTCTTCGACCGCACGACCCGCCGCGTCGAACTGACCGAGGCCGGCCGGGTCTTCGCCGCAGGGGCCTTGCCCGGCCTTGCCGAAATCGAGCGGGCCGTCGATGCGGTGCACGATCTCGGCCAGCTCCGCACCGGCCTCGTGCGCATCGCCGCCCCGCCTTTCCTCGGCGCGACGGTGCTGCCGCGCCTGCTGCAGGAGGTCGCCGCCGCCCATCCCAGCCTCAAGCTGAGGATCGAGGACGTCGTGACCGACCTCATCGCCCCCCGCGTGCGCAGCGGCCTGTGCGACCTCGGCGTCGGCACCTTCGCCAGTGACGAGGACGGGCTGGAAATCCAGCGCGTGCTGCGTGACCAGCTTATGGTCTTCGCGCCCGAGGGCCATGCCATCTGCGGCAAGGCCGAGGTCGCCTGGGCCGCACTCGCCGACCAGCCGATCATCACACTGACCCGCGAAAGCAACATCCGCCTCCTCACGGAAGTCGGCTTCGAGAGCGCCGGCGTGCCGCTGCGCCCGGCCCTCGAAGTCCACCAGATCAACACGGCCCTTTCCCTCGTCGAGCGGGAGGCGGGCCTTGCCATCCTCCCGACCTATGCCTTTGCCGGCCTCAACGGCCGCAAGATCGCGGCGCGACCGCTGGCGGAGCCGGCTATCGCCCGCGACGTGGCGATCATCACCGCCCGCGAGCGCACGCCCTCTCCCGCAACGCTCGCCGTGCGCACCCTCCTGCGCAAGGTGCTGCGCGACATGGTGCCAGTGCTCGGCTGACAGAACGCAAGGAGGCCGGAACCGTCAGGTCAACGGTTCCGACCCCAGCCCTGGACGCGTCTCACGCGTCAGGCGATGCGCAGCGAGACGTTCTTGATGACCGTGTAGTGATGCAAGCCTTCCGCGCCGCCCTCGCGGCCGAGGCCGCTTTCCTTGACGCCGCCGAACGGTGTTTCCGCCACCGAGGCCTCCAGCGTGTTGATCGAGAGATTGCCCGCCTCGATGCCCTGCATGAGCCGGTCCACATTGGCCATCGAATTGGTAAAGCCATAGGCCGCAAGACCGAAGGGCAGCGAGTTCGCCTTGGCAATGGCCTCATCCACCGAGGAGACCGGGTTGATCACGGCGAGCGGGCCGAAAGGCTCTTCGGAAAGCGCGCGGGCATCGTCCGGCAGGTCGGCGATCGCCGTCGGTGCGAAGAAGTAGCCCTTGCCGTCGAGACGCCCGCCGCCGCAGAGCACACGCGCGCCCCTCGCCCGCGCATCGTCCACGAGATCCTGCAAGGCGGCGATGCGGCGGTCGTTGGCGACCGGCCCCATCTGCGTTGCGGCATCGAGACCATCGCCGACCTTGATCGACCGCGCCTTCTCCACGAAGGCTTCGACGAAGCGGTCATAGAGCGTCTCCTGCACGAAGAACCGCGTCGGCGACGTGCAGACCTGACCGGAATTGCGGTACTTGCGGGTCGCGCAGGCAAGACCCGCCGCGACGGGATCGGCATCCTCGCAGACGATGACCGGCGCATGGCCGCCAAGCTCCATCAGCGCGGGCTTCATGACCTGCGAGGCGAGCGTCGTCAGGTGCTTGCCGACGGCGGTCGAGCCTGTGAAGGCGACCATGCGGATGCGGTCCTGCGGAATGAGATATTCGGAGATTTCGGCCGGACGTCCGAAGACGAGATTGAGCACCCCGGCGGGCAGGCCCGCATCGTGGAAGGCGCGCGCGATGTGGATGACGCCCGTCGGCGTCTCCTCGGAGGCCTTCATGACGATGGAGCAGCCGGCGGCAAGCGCGCCGCCGATCTTGCGGGCCGGCTGGCTCATCGGGAAGTTCCACGGCGAGAAGGCCGCGACCGGGCCGATCGGCTCATGCAGCACGATGTAGCGGATGCCCGGCGCGCTCGGGATGACGCGACCGTAGAGGCGCACGCATTCGCCGGCATCCCATTCGAAGAACTCGCAGCCGCGGATGACTTCAAGCCGCGCCTCGGAAATCGGCTTGCCGTTTTCCAGCGTGATCGAGCGGGCGATCTCTTCCGAACGCTCGCGCAGAAGCTGGGCAGCTCTCAGAATGACGGCGGCGCGTTCGGCCGGCGACGTCCGGCTCCAGATTTTAAAACCCTGCCACGCCGCATCGGTCGCGTCTGCAAGATCGGCCTCGCGGGCCACTGCAACCGTGCCGATGACATCCTCATTGGCGGGATTGATGACGGCGAGCGTCTCAGAGGTCGCCCTCCACTTGCCGCCGATATAGAGCTGAGCCTGCGTTTCCTGTGCCATGAGATTGCCTTTTCGCCATTCCGTTGGAGGCCGAGCCTTCCGTCCCGCAATGGATGCAATCACCCGTCTAATATAACAATCCACATAGGTTGAATGAATTGATGTCGAGATTTAATAAGTCTTCACCCGGCCTCCAAACGTGAAAGGGCGCCATCCCATCCGGGAAAGCGCCCTCTCCGCTTCAATATGCGCGTGATCAGGTCACGGCGCTGCGCACCGCAAAGCGCGCCTCGCGCCACACGCCCGTCTCCATCACGTCATGCAGCACGTCCACCGCGTTCCAGACATCGCCAAAGCTTGTGTAGAGCGGTGTAAAGCCGAAGCGGATGGTGGCCGGGGCGCGGAAATCGCCGATGACGCCGCGCTCGATCAGGGCCTGCATGATCTGATAGGCTCCCTCATGTTCGAAGGAGACCTGGCTGCCGCGCCTGGCGCCGTCACGTGGCCCGTCGAGCTTCAGCCCATACGCGCCGCAACGCGCCTCGACCAGCGCAATGAAGAGATCGGTGAGCGCGATGCTCTTCCTGCGGATCGCCGCAAGGTCCACCTCGTCCCAGAGGTCGAGCGCGGCCGAAAGCGCGCGCAGCGACAGGATCGGCTGCGTGCCGGAGAGGAAGCGCAGGATGCCCGCGCCGCCGTCGTAGCCCTGCTCGAAGCCGAAGGGGCGCGCATGGCCCCACCAGCCGCTGAGCGGTTGGCTGACCTTCTCCTGATGGCGCTTGGCGACATAGATGAAGGCCGGCGCGCCGGGGCCGCCATTGATATACTTGTAGGTGCAGCCGACGGCGAAATCGACATTGCAACGGTCGAGTTCCACCGGCAGCGCGCCGGCGGAATGGCAGAGATCCCAGACGACGAGCGCACCAACATCGTGCGCGCGCTTGGTCAGCGCCGCCATGTCGCGCAGCGCGCCGGTCTTGTAGTTGACGTGATTGATAAGAACCACGGCGACGCTCTCGTCGATCAGGTCCTCGATCCGGGGGCCGTCGACGCCCTCCAGCCGCATGACCGTGCCCGGCCGCGTCGCCATCACGCCCTCGGCCATGTAGAGGTCCGTCGGGAAGCTCGAGCTTTCGGCAACGATGACCTTGCGGCCGGCATTGAGGCCGAGCGCGGCATGCAGTGCCTTGTAGACATTCGCCGACGTGTGGTCCGTCACGGCCGTCTGGCCGGCCGCGGCACCGATGAGGCGGCCGACGCGGTCGCCGAGCGTCAGCGGCAGGGCGAACCAGCCGGCGGTGTTCCAGCTGCGAATGAGGTCACGGCCCCATTCGAGCTTCGCCGCCTTTTCGATCTCGGCATAGGAGGCGTGCAGCGCCGCGCCGAGCGAGTTGCCGTCGAGATAGATGACGCCCTCGGGCAGGTCGAAGCGGATTTTGAAGCCCGCGAGCGGATCGTCGCGGTCCAGCGCCTCGACGGCATTGATATCGATGGTCATGGGGCAGTCCTTCTATTCACGAACGGTTTCGCGGGCGGGCATCGGGCCACGGCTCCGCTTGAGGGTGGGCAAAGCCAGCATGGCGAGCACGAAGAGGCCGGTGGCGAGCTTCAGGTCCGTCGGCGGCATGCCGGCGGCAAGGCAGAGCGAGACGAGCTGGTAGTAGACGATGGCGCCGACGAAAGGCGCGGCAAGCTGGCGCTGGATGGTCTGCTTGCCGACGATGGCCTCGCCGATCATCAGCGCCGCAAGGCCGTTGATCAGCGTGCCGATGCCCATGTTGACGTCGGCAAAACCCTGCGACTGCACCATGAGCGCGCCGCTGGTCGCCGCGAAGGCGCCGGCAAGGCCGACCCCGCCGATGGTGGCGGCCCAGATGCTGATACCCTGCGCTTCCGCCATATCGGGATTGGAGCCGACCGCGCGCATGGCCGTGCCCCGCTCCGTGCGGAAATAGAGGTTCAGCAGGCAGTAGACGGCAATACCGAGCAGACCGGCTACGACGATCTTGCTGACCGGAAAGCCCGGCTCGGCGAAGGGAACGCCGTCGAAGAGCGTCGGCGTGCCGTAGACCGAGAGGTTCGACTTGCCCATGAGCCGCAGGTTGATGCTGTAGAGCATGGTCATCATCAGGATGCCGGCAAGCAGCGTATGGATGCGGAAGCGCAGATGGATGAAGGCCGTGCAGCTTCCGGCCAGGAACCCGGCCGCCATCGCCACGAGGATTGCGAGCCAGCCCGGCGCGCCGCCGGCCAGCGACAGCGCACACACGCAGCCGCCGAGCGGGAATGCGCCCTCGCTCGTCAGGTCCGGGAAGTTCAGCGTGCGGAAGGGCAGCATGATGCCGAGCACGATGAAGGAAAGGATGAGGCTCTGCGCCAGCGTGACAGGCACGAGCGCGATGAAGTTCGAAATGATTGTAGAGATCGTGTCCATGTCCGTCTCAGCTCGCCAGCAGCATGCGGTCGGTCTTCATGCCGAAGTGACCGATGAGTTTCGGGATCGTGACCTCGGCCTTTTCCGCGCCGGTGATTTCGAGCCGCGTTTTGCCGGCGTCGAGCATCACCACGCTATGGCCGAAATCGACTGCGTGCTGCATGTTGTGCGTCACCATCAGCGTGGTGAGATTGAAGGCCTCGACCGCGCGCACCGTCGCCTGCATGACGATGTCGGCCGTGCGCGGATCGAGCGCCGCGGTGTGCTCGTCGAGCAGCAGCAGGTCCGGCTGGTCGCAGGTCGCCATGATCAGCGAAAGCGACTGGCGCTGGCCGCCCGAAAGCAGTTCGACGCGCGTATCCAGCCGGTTTTCCAGCCCGAGATTCAGCGCGGCGAGGCGCTCGCGGTAGCTGGCGAGCCGCCGGGCATTGAGACCCCGGCTGAGGCCGAGCTTCTTGCCGCGCAGTTCGGCGAGCAGCATGTTTTCCGCAACGGTCATCGAGGCGGCGGTGCCCTTCATCGGATCCTGGAAGACCCGGGCGACGCGGCTTGCGCGCTTGTGCACCGGCAGCGCCGTCACGTCGTCGCCATTGATGAGGATTTTTCCCGAATCGAGCATCAGCGCGCCGGAAATGGCATTCAGCATGCTGCTCTTGCCGGCGCCGTTCGAGCCAATGACGATGGCGAAATTGCCGGTCGGAAGCGTCAGGCTAAGATCGTTGAGGGCGATCTTCTCATCGGGCTGGCCCTTGTAGAAGACCTTTCGTGCAGATCGGATTTCAAGCATCCGTTCCTCCTTCGAGCAGTTCCGGCAAACGTGCGCAGCGGAAATGCGTAAAAACAAAAGCGCTCTGGCGGACGGCGGCAGAGGCCACCGTCCGCGGCTGGCGTCAGGTCAGTCGACGATGCACTTGCAGTCGGCGAGCGAAGCGGGGATCTCGATGCCGAAGGCAGCCATGGCCTTCTTCGAGATCAGCGCCTGATGATCCTCATAGGCGGGGCGCACGGGGGCGATGGTCTTCGGGTCCTTGCCCTTCAGCACTTCCGCCGCGATCTTGCCGGCATTCTTGCCGACCTGCTCGTAGTTGACGGCAAAGCTTGCCGGCACGAAGCCTTCCAGAACCGCCGTATCGACAGCATTGACGACCGGGATACCCGACTGGCGCGCTGCCGATGCGACGGCGGCGATTGCCGGCTGGATCATGTTCGACGTCGGGCCGTAGATCACATCCACCTTGCCGGCGAGCGAGGTGATGCGCTGCTGGATGTCGTTGAGGTTGTCGACGCCGACTTCCACCACTTCGAAGCCCTGTTCCGGCGCGATCTTGCGCAGGGTCTCGAGCAGCGCCACGTCGTTCGCCTCGCCCGGATTATAGGGCAGGCCGATGCGCTTGGCGTTCGGCAGCAGCTTCTTCGTGAAGGCAAGAACCGCGGCCATGTCCTGGCTGTCGGTCGCACCCGTAATGCCGTCGTCGCCGCTCTCCCAGGAAGGAACGAGCTTGCCGGCGACCGGATCGGTCACGGCCGTGAAGATGACCGGAATGCCCGAACCGGCGAGCGCCTTCTTGGCGATCTGCGAGACCGGGGTGGTGACGGTGTAGACGAGCTTCGGCTGTTCGGCCTGCAGCTTCGCGATCATCTGCGGCACCAGCGAAGCGTCGAAATTGGTGTGGCTCTCGGTATAGACGACGTCCTTGCCCTCGACGAAGCCGTTTTCCGCCAGCGCCTTCTTGAAGCCGGCGATCGCGGCGTTCAGCGGCGGGTGTTCGCCGAAATTGGCGATGCCGATGCGGATCGGATCGGCGGCGGCAGAGCCGATGCCGGCAAGCACCAGACCGACGGCCATCAGGCCCGCGGCAAGTTTTGATTTCGTATTGGCCATGTTCTTCCTCCCAGCTGCCGCCATGGCAGCGCGGAGTGGAGGAAGCGCATATATCTCCGCGATGTCAACATCATTATATATAATTATGGCAATGATCTATGATTATATATAATTGTGGAATATATGTCCGCCCCCTATGGTGGCGACACTCCGGAGGGCGGAATTGACTGAAAAACACGAGACCAGCACGAAGACCGAAACCGCCTACCAGCTGTTGCGGAGCGATATCCTCAAGACCCGGCTGCAGCCCGGCGCGCCCCTGAAACTCGGCCTTCTCAGCGAAACCTACGATGTCGGCTGGACGCCGCTGCGCGAGGCCCTGTCGCGGCTGGAGGCGGAGCGGCTGGTCGTTGCGATCTCCAACCGCGGCTTTACGGTGGCACCCGTCTCGCGGGCGGAGCTGGAAGATCTGACGAAAGCGCGCACGGTGGTCGAGATCCCGCTGCTGCTCGAATCCATCGCGCATGGCGGGGCGGACTGGGAATCGGGCATCGTGACGGCGCATTATCGCCTGTCGCGCTGCAAGACGATCCTCGAAGATTCCTCCGAGCTGGCCGTCGACACATGGATGGAACGGCATGAGGCCTTCCATGCCGCCCTTTTGAGCGCGGCGCAGTCGAGCTGGCTGATGCGCTTCCGCTCGACCATTTCCGACCAGATGCAGCGCCATTATCGCTTCCTCGCCTTCGCCCCGGCGCTGCGCGCCGCAGCCGGCGAAACCGCCGGCTACGAAGAGGCAATGGCCGCCCTGCACAAGGCCCAGTCGATCGGCCCCCATAGCGATCTCATGGACGCCGTGCTCGACCGGGACACCGTCCGTGCACGCGCCCTGATGGATGAACATTTCGGCTATCCACTGGAAGTCTATGCCATCGAGGAAGGGGAAGCGGCACCGCCCACACCTCGCAGGAAAGCGCCGGCCCGCTCGCACTCATAGGAAACCCGCATGAATTAATGCGGATTGAGGCGATTGTTATGGGGAAACCGACCCTGTTTCATACCCGATAGCAAACGGGAGCGGCGTGGTTGCTGCGGGCGTGAGGGAGCCTGCGCAATCCTCATCCACATCGAAGGAATCCGGAACGCGAAGCCGTCTGGCTTTCGCCGCCGTGCTTTCGTTTGTCTCGCCTATTCATCGATATTGCAGGAGGAGACGCATATGCCGAAAAGGCTGATGATCGCATGCTCAATCTTGTGCCTGGCGGCAGGAACCGCCCTTGGCGCCGGCTGGGAAAAAGAGGTCCCGACGGAGATCAACATCAAGGATCCCCACCTCAAGCGCTGGTCGGAACTGACCTATGACAAGATGCCCCCGGTCCAGAAGCCCGGCATCGACTACGGCATGGACCCGGCCACCGGCAAGTTCAAGGCACCGCGCGCCACCCCGCTCGGCGGCTCCGAGCCCTTCCCCGGCCAACTCACCCATTGGGACGACAAGACCTACAAGAACAATGTCGAGGAGATCGCCTTCTACCCGCATATCACCTCGCCATGGCATGCCTGGCCCGACGTCGCAGATTTCGACGGCAAGCGCTACATGTACCTGCACGACCGCGACTACATGCGCGTGCTCGACATCACCGATCCGGCAAAGGCCAAGGTCGTCTATTCCAAGGGCGGTGTCTGGGGCCCGGAGGGCTCCAGCGAGGAATGGGACGCCAAGACCGTCCAGGACTATTTCGGCGGCATGACCATCGCCTGGAGCGAGAAGCTCCAGAAGAACGTCGTCGTCGCGTCCTACGAGATCGGCCGCTTCGGCATCCTCGACAACAAGCGCACCCAGCCCGATATCGTCGAGACGCTGCGCAAGTACAATTCGCTCAAGGGCTTCAAGGTCTACGAGATGAACGGTCCGCTGCCGAACGACTGGAAGCTGATCGCGACCCGCACGACCGACATCAAGCACCCCGACGCGCCGATCGGCGAGCAGCAGGGTTCCGGCTCGCTCGACGCCCCCGCCTGGTTCGGCGGCAAGTACATGTATCTCTCCTCGGCACCGGACGACAGCTACGCTCTGACAGAATATCCCGACTACCTGCATTCGCCGGGCTACCAGGCCTGGGACATGACGGACCCGGCCAATCCGGTCTTCGTCAGCCAGGTCACCGTTCCCGGCCAGGTCGTCGGCGACAAGGCGAGCGAGGACGCCTACCTGATGAACCCGCGTGCCGGCAACCGCACCTCCTGGATGGGTTCGCGCATGCCGCTGTTCCTGCCCAAGCCGGTGGAAAAGGGCGGCAAGATCGGCTTCGGCGCCATGGGCGGCCTCGGCTTCTACACCTTCGACCTCAGCAACCCCGGCACGCCCGAGATGATGGGCCACCTCAATATTCCGCCAAGTTTTGCCGGCACGGAATTCGACAATGCCGATACCAGCCAGTACGAGCGCACCGGCTACGTCTTCACCAACGGCTACCCGATGAACTCCAACTGCTACGAGCCCTACAAGGACGTGCTGGTCATCGACGCCAAGGATCCGAAGGCCCCGAAGGTCGTCGCCACCTTCCCGCGTCCGACCCCGCCGGCAGAGGCCGAGTTCACCGACTATTGCCAGCGGCGCGGCAGCTTCGGCCCGAAGCGCTCCGGCACGACGCACCAGCCCGGCTACAGCCGCGAAGGCATCCTGCCCTATGCCTTCTACAATGCCGGCCTGCAGATTTTCGACGTCAAGGATCCGAAGGCCCCGAAGATCGCCGGCTACTACGTGCCGCGCTTCCCCAAGCCCGAGGAAATGCCGGAATATACCTATGAGAATGCCAGCTTCGCGGTCTTCACGGAATACGACCGCAACATCATCTGGCTGATCAGCATCGACGGCATCCGCGCCCTGAAGACGCCGCTTCTCGGCGAGCCGAAGAGCGGCCTGACCGGCGACGTCTGGCCGCCACGCGGCTGACGTCACCCGGGCCGGCATCGAGGGGGATGCCGGCCCCTTCTCCGCCTCTCCATGAAAACCCGCTCCGCGCACCGCGAGCGGCAATGGCGGAGCTTTCCCGATTTTCATAACGAAACCAACGAGGGGAACCAATTCGACATGAACGAGAAAAACAGCATGACGACCCGTCTTTTCGTGAAGAGCGCCGCCGCGGTGCTCTGCGTGATGGCGGGCAGCCAGACCGCAGCGGCAACGGATGCCGAACCGGTCGACTATGTGCGTGTGTGCGATGCCTATGGACAGGGCTTCTTCTACATTCCCGGCACGGAAACCTGCCTGAAGATCGGCGGCTACCTGCGCCATGAGATCGCCGCCGGCGACGACGTCTACTGGGGCGGCAATGTGGATGGCCCGACCGGCAAGACGCGCGCCTCGCTGCGCTTCGACGTCCGCAACGACACCGAATTCGGCACGCTGCGCTCCAATATCGAGGCACGCATCGAGCACCGGCGCTCGGGTCCGCGCAGCTACATTGCCGAAGCACTCATCGAGCTCGGCGGCTTCTCCATCGGCCTTGCCGATTCCCTCTTCGCGAACTGGACCTGGGCCGCCGGCAATGTCGTCTATGACGACGTGATCTACTATTCCGGCGACCGCACCATGCAGGTGAGCTACACGCAGGACTTCGGCAACGGCTTCTCCGCCATGATCGGCGCCGAGGAAGGCACCGGCTCCTGGGAGCTGGAGACGACCGACGCGCTCGGCGTCAGGCATCGGGACTGGTTCGATCTGACCGCCGAGGACGTCCCACACCTCATCGCCGGCGTCAAATACGAGCAGGGCTGGGGCACGCTCTTCGGCATGGCCGCCTACGACACCCGCTACGACGCCTGGGCCTTCAAGGCGCGCGCCAACCTCGAAGTCAGCGACGCCCTCTCTCTGTTCTTCATGGGCAGCTACCAGACGGCGCCCGACCGGCCGAACTATTACGGAAGCTGGTACGGCGACTGGGCGGTGTGGGGCGGCCTCTCCGCCAAGATCACCGAGAAGGCGACCGTTAACGGCCAGATCGTCTTCGAGCAGGACGGCACCTTCGCCACGGCGCTCAACGTCGCCTATGAGGTCGTGCCGGGCTTCAAGATCACGCCGGAGCTGAACTATACGGCGTTCCGCGGCTTCCGCGGACGGCAGGATGCCATTGGCGGCGTCATTCGCTTCCAGCGGAACTTCTGAGATCGGCCGAGGCCCGGCAGCACAACGCGCCGGGCCTCTTGCCTTGCCTCGTCACGTCCCGATCACAAGCCTGATGGCGAAGCCGACCGCCGTCACGGCCAGCACGCCGCCGGCCCAAAGGGCGACAAACCATAAAAGCTTTCGTGCCGTCGAACCTTCCGCCATCAATGATACCCCTCCTCCGGATCGACCTTGCCGCGGAAAACCCAGTAGGCATAGGCGGTATAGGCGAGGATCATCGGGACAAGCACCAGGGCGCCAACCAGAAGGAAGGCAAGACTTTCTTCCGGAGCCGCCGCCTGCCAGATCGTCAGCGAGGCGGGCACGATGTAGGGATAGAAGCTGATGCCGATGCCGGCAAAGCCGAGGATGAACAGGCCGAGCGCGGCAAGAAACGGCCGGGTATCGTGCTGAGTGCGCAAACCATGCACCAGCAACGCGAAGCAGCCGAGCACGAGCAGCGGCACCAGCAGGCTGAAGACCACGGTCGGCCAGCCGAACCAACGGTCGAAATACAGCGGTTCGAGGAAGGGCGTCCACAGGCTGAAAATGCCCATGGCGACGAGCGTGCCCATGCCTGCGCCAAGCGCGTAGCGGCGTGCGCGGGCGGCCAGCTCGCCGGTGGTCTTCATCACCAGCCAGGTTGCACCGAGCAGCGCATAGCCGAAAAGAAGCGCAAGGCCCGTGGCGACGGAGAACGGCGTCAGCCAGTCCCACCAGCCTCCTGCATAGGCACGGTTTTCCACGGGAATACCCTGCACCAGCGCACCCAGCGCCACGCCCTGCATGAATGTCGCCACCATCGAGCCGCCGGCAAAGGCGAAGTCCCAGAGGAATTCGCCACGCCGGGTGCGCCAGCGATATTCAAAGGCCACGCCGCGGAAGATCAGGCCGAGCAGCATGAGGATCAGCGGCATGTAGAGCGCCGGCAGGATGGTGGCATAGGCGAGCGGGAACACCGCCATCAGCCCGCCCCCGCCCAGCACCAGCCAGGTCTCGTTGCCATCCCAGACGGGGGCGACGGAATTCATCATCACGTCGCGGTCGTGCTTCGCCTTGAAGAAGGGAAAGAGGATGCCGACGCCGAGGTCGAAGCCGTCGAGGATGACATAGGCAAGCACCGCAAAGGCGATGATGGCCGCCCAGATGAAGGGAAGGTCAAGCACCATGGTGATGGCTCCCGTTGGTGAGTGCGGCGGCAGGCGTGATGCCTGCCGAGCGAAGCGGCCCTTCGGAAAGATCCGGCATCGGATCGCGCGGCAGGCGGCCCATCAGGCGCACAATGTAGAAAGTGCCGGCGCCGAAGACGAGAAAATACACGATGATGAAGGCGATCAGCGAGGTCGCGACGGCCGGCGCATCGATCGGCGCAACAGACTGCGCCGTCAGGAGATGGCCGTAGACCGTGTAGGGTTGACGGCCGACCTCTGTCGTCACCCAACCCGCAAGCACGGCGACGAAACCGGCAGGCCCCATGAGGATTGCCGCGCGGTGCAGCCAGCGGTTCTCTGCGAGCGTGCCGCGCCAACGACACCAAAGCGACCACAACCCCAAGCCAAGCATGGCGAAACCGATGGCGACCATGATGCGGAAGGACCAGAAGACGATGCCGACAGGCGGCTGCAACTCCCGTGGGACTGTATCGAGGCCGGCGAGCGGCGCATTGAGGTCGTGCTTCAGGATGAGGCTCGACAGTTTGGGGATTTCGATGGCGTAGTCGATGCGTTGCGCGGCGGAATTCGGCACGCCGAAGAGGATGAGCGGCGCCCCCTCCGGATGGCTCTGGTAGTGCCCTTCCATCGCCATGACCTTGGCGGGCTGGTGCTCCAGCGTATTGAGGCCGTGCATGTCGCCGGCGAAAATCTGGATCGGCGCGACAATGGCCGCCATCCACATGGCCATGGAAAACATCTTCCGCGCCCGCTTCGGCGCATCGCCGCGCAGGAGGTGATAGGCCCCAACGGCACCGACCACGAAGGCGGTGGTGAGATAGGCGGCGAGCACCATGTGCACCAGCCGGTAGGGGAAGGATGGATTGAAGATCACCGCCCACCAATCGGTCGGCACGAACTGGCCGACTTCATTGACGGAAAAGCCGGCGGGCGTCTGCATCCAGGAATTGGCGGCGAGAATCCAGGTCGCCGAGATCAGCGTACCGACAGCGACCATGAGCGTGGCGAAGAAATGCAGTTTGGGGCCGACACGGTTGAGGCCGAACAGCATGACGCCGAGGAAGCCTGCCTCGAGGAAAAAGGCCGTCAGCACTTCATAGCCCATCAGCGGGCCGATGACCGGCCCGGCCTTGTCGGAAAAGACGCTCCAGTTCGTGCCGAACTGGTAGGACATGACGATGCCCGACACGACGCCCATGCCGAAGGCGAGCGCGAAGATCGTCTTCCAGAAATTGAAGAGCGCGAAATAGACCTCGTCCTTCGTCCAGAGCCATAGCCCCTCCAGCACGGCAAGGTAGCTAGCAAGGCCGATCGAGAAGGCCGGAAAGACGATGTGGAAGGAGACGGTGAAGGCAAACTGGAAACGGGCGAGCAGCGTTGCGTCCAACTGTTCGAACATTGGCCACGTCCTTTCATGAGGCCGCCGCGCGCCCTAGCAGCCCGCGACCGTCCCAAGGATGCGGTTTCGCCTCGACAAAAGTCAATTCCGCACACACGCCCACGTTGCCGCACCGCGACAATCGCCCGCGTGCGGCATTTCGCTCGTATCGACTGCCCGTGCGCGAACCGAATTGCAGGGTTGGATCTCCGTGACCCGCCAAGACGTGAAATCCCCGTGCATACCGCCGAAGGATGGACAGCAGGCAGACCTGCCGATGCGAATATCGCAGAAATGCCCATGCCGCGGTGCGAGATCCGGCTCTGGCGGCGTCGGTCGACATGGCGAGGCCAGCCATGC
>APMI01017138.1_pt1 | contig 38004 bp, 29 predicted proteins | sample 667938 | NCBI WGS metagenome assembly APMI01 (sample SAMN01084076, study PRJNA167559) | wastewater metagenome | biome: Wastewater | place: Denmark: Ejby Moelle, Odense | collected 2011-11-28
TATGTCTCAGTATAGCAGATGCATTATTGTAATTAAATATGCAGGTGTTCAGCTAACTCCTAAACTTATACTCCGATAACCCACTCATCGCCATATTAATCTCAGTCGGCTGTCTGCTCCTCCTTGTACTGCTTGTGGCCTTGATTGCTATCATAGTAAGACGCAGGAGGCAATCTAATACAGGTTAGAGAGGTGCTAAGAACAAAAATAACTTGGAACTCAATGAAGAGCAGTTCAAAGACAACATTGAAATTGCCAAAGGAGGAGATGCAAGCGGAAAAGCTGGACCTCAACTCTACTCCCTTTAACAACGCAAGGGCTAAAAATATTTGTAATTCAATGACGAAGAGTTCGTAGACGGAATTCCTCGCAAGATTGAAGGCGCTTGATTTGCATTTACTATACTATTTACAAGATGCATTGCGATGGGTAAGAATAAATAAATGAAAATCACTTGATTTCTATTAAAATCGCTGTCATGTTGTCAACACCAAACTGATCATAACTATTAAATGCCAGCTGTTGTTTGAAGAGAGACTCTAACACTTTAGAGGAGTTATCTTTTTGCGAGTCTAGCTTTTTCTTAATCCACTTTACCATCTTTTCGCTTGTCTTTGTCTCCCAGATACCATCACACCCCATGATAATAAACTCGACCTCATTAGTGGGAATTTTGAGGACATCTGGTAGAGAAATGACGGCCTGTTCAATGGAGCTCAGCTATTTATTGGCTTTAAAGCTAAAATCGCCGACTGCGCGACTCAAATTAAGATTCCCGTTGATTCTGCCTCCCTCATCCACAAAGCTACCTGCCTTGTATATCCTATTTCGTTCGTACTACAGATAGGGCTTGTGGTCATAGCTTAAGTGCTGAAAGTTCGTTTTTTTTTTGTCCGACTTTAGGCAAGCCACCGCCCTACAGTCTCCAGCATTGGCGCAGTATATGAAATTACTGGTATACAAAACCACGTTAATGGTAGAGCCCGCCTGTGAGTCCCCTTCATAGAACAGAGAGTTTCCAGCTTGCGCTTACTATTTTCTGATCTACTGAAGCTCCATTTTGCCGGTCTCGCTTTCCAACAACTTATCGAGGATGAGGAAGGACTCAAGTAGAGCTTGCTAATAGTTCTTAGTTGCGAAGCTTGGACTACTTACTAAGCATTTAATATAGTTTCTTTTCGCATATTCAGCAACTTAAGGTCCTAAGTTTAAACAGGTTTACCTCCATGGCCATCGAAAATGGCGAAGATGCCAAGGTTATAATCCCCTCCAAATGGGTAGGCAATGAGGTGCGTATCCTCCATGTACGGTCGCCATCCTCGCATGCAGCAACTCGCGTACTGCAATTGGGGATGAGATTCAAACGTAGATAACTTTTTGATATCCGCTTTTTATATCATTGTTCCCATCTAATCTATTTATTTATAGCCTTGAACAGATCGTTTTGCTATCGAAATATTTAGAAAGTTTATACTGCTCAATGAAACATACACTTTTAACAAATTTACTTTGATCGAAGCAAATTTTAACATTTTAAATAACATGAGTATTAATATAGCAAAATATAATAAGAGAGGAACATTTATCTACCAAGTCACTGGATGCCATAATTATTTAAATAATAATTTGCCTCGAGCGATATATGATATTAAACTGTAACACTCATTATTTTGATTAGACATAGATTTCATGAAATTAAAATAGCAGAAAGGTTTAACAAACACAATCTATAAATTGATCATTTCTTTTTGCCTTGTTTGGTCTTCGAAGGTGGAGCTGGCTTCTCCACTTCAAAGTACTCCTCCAGATCCTTCGACCGCAACAACTGGTTTTTTCTTATCGTAACTTTGTCCACAGTTTTTAAAATCTAATTGCCCTTCTCCAATATTGTTGGGTATGTTGCCAGAAAGGGTAAGGCGAGAACACCTAGTCGAATAGGGTATCTGGCGTAAAATGGCCATTTTAGAAAATTCATACTAATTCGTTTTAATTGAATATTAGCAATGACTCCTGCAACAAGGCTCAGGCCTACAGCCGTAAGCAGTTTCTGTCCATCTTTTTCTATTGAGGCAGTATCTTTGGGGAGCATCATGAACGGCATTTGAAAATAGAACAGCGAGATCAAATCAAATCCGTTTACATACTTTAGCATGTTGATTGCTTCGGGTTGCATCATTAACGCCTGTGCCTCCATCGGGATCTTGTCCGAAAACACTGGCGGCTGTTGAAAGGCCATAACTATTCGTATATATAATTAACTTCAGCATACTTAAATTTATAGCATATCATTATCAATCAGGGATTTTTAATGTCTACATTTTTGATAAGAGTGTAAACTAAAACTGCCATTTGAGTGATGCTAATCAGTACTGAAGAGACAATGAAAAAAATAAAAAGAAAATAATTTCTTCCTCCAATGCATTTGCCAAAAAAACTGCAGTGATGATCGAAATTCTCAACACATTTGTTACAAAAAACACAGTGCTTGGACTATTCTGATTTGTAAATTCTACAAATTTGGCAATACAGTCTTTATTAGCCAAGCTTTTCGTCCTCGTCTTCGAACAAAGTTCCAGGATCAAGGAAAAATAGGAGACAGAAAGAACTCAGCTCAACAAAAGTACAAATAAGGAGTCCTGCTTTGAATTAGTCAGATATGGGAGCCCAAACTTAAATAGCAAATAAGACTATGGCAGCGAAGATACACACGCAGATGAAACGTGATAGGAATGAGCATACTACATGCAAGCAAAATTACATTATTTTTTCCTGTAGCTTATAAAAAATCGATTGCCAACTAGAAAATGAAATGATAAGGGTGTCTGTTGTTATTTTTTGTGAATAGTAGAACTATCACTGCTAACTTATTCCGTAATCCTGTCTGATGCGGAGTCTGGCTATTTTTAGTTACCGTATTGTTATTTATCCTACATTTAGACTCCTTCATCGTAAGACTGGCTTGACCATGACAAACTAGACATTAAACTAATAATTATATGGATTAATATTTTAAGAACAAAGTAAACCTATTAAAAACAATGACTTTAGCTTCATGTTATGCTAACATCTATATATTATCAATTTCTAAAAGATATTGCTGGATCAGGGTTGCTTACTGTTAGTTATATTTATAAATTTGATCAGAAATTACTTTATTTTACTAGCTAGATGGACACAGAGCTAAACAGGTAAATCCAATTCGATCCAGTCCCCCCACTCTAATTTTTGTATGAAAACATATCGGTTGAGGCCTTGGTTGAGGAAGAGGTGCCAGACAACAACGGGGGTTATACCAAAGTTACAAGAGAAAAGACATTGCTCAAATAATGCTCTGGCAAATTCGAACCCAATACAATGACTGCGGTCTTAGGACCTTCAGGCTCAGGCAAGACAACCATGCTAAATTTACTATCTGGAAGACTGCTTTCGAAAAATCTAAAATTGAGAGGAAACATCAAAATAAATGGCAGAAATGTAACTACCATGGCAGACTACAAGAGCGTGATTGGATATGTCATGCAGGAAGATTTAATGCTGCCAACTTTCACTCCGAGAGAAACCTTCCGCTTCATTGTGGATATGAGATTACCTCTGAAGACAGATGAAGAAAAAGACAATTTAGTATAAACCATGATAGTCTCCCTCGGGTTAAAACATGCTGCAGAGACATATATTGGCAACAGTCTAATCCGTGGATTATCTGGTGGCGAGAAAAAGCGAACTTCAGTGGGAGTTGAACTACTCATCAATCCATCTTTGATATTTTTGGATTAGCCAACTACAGGCCTTGATTCAACAACAGCTCTAAATTTGATTCGGTTGCTGAATCGACTTGCCAATGCAGGCAGGACAGTGGTGACAACAATTCATCAGCCCTCCTCTTAAATATTTTTGTAGTTTGACATGATCATGCTGATGCTTGACGGCAACATTATTTATCACAATCATGCCAAGGACAGCATGCAATATTTTAGTAATTTAGGAATGCCCGTACCATCTCATTCTAACCCAATGGACCATTACATGAAACTTATGAATAAAGAAGGTATCATGCTCAAGTTCATGGAGGAAGAAAAATAGTTCACTAACGAACAAATACAGAAACTATTTTAATAAAGAATCAAATATTTAGTCCAAAGCTTCAAGGCATCTGAGCCCCCTGTTGTGGTAAAACTAACAAATCCTATTGAGCATCATGAATCTGCTTTTGCTCCATGGGGAACTCAGTTCGCCCTTATTGTCAAACGTTCGACTATAAACTAGCTCCGCAATCCCTTAGGTATTAGGATGAAAATATTTCAAACTATTTTCTTTGCCATCGTGACTATTATACTCTACGAAAGATAGGCTAGCTCAATAGATAGTTGGCTACAGAACCTGAGAGGCGTTATTTTCTTCCTGGTCATGAACATGAGCTTTTCGGCCATTTTTGGATCAATCAACATTTTCAGCCAATAGAAGCCAGTCTTCATCCGCGAGAGGCTCAGCAACACATATTAGACATCATCATATTTCTTTGGTCGTTCGCTCGCTTACCTGCCTTTATAACTGTTCCTTCCACTGCTGATGATAGTGATTTGCTACTTTGCAGTGCATCTGGATAAATCTGGTGACTCCTTCATGATTGTAGTTGGGGCTTCCTGGCTTGCATCTTGGATGGCCTCTGCATACGGTTTGCTACTCTCAACTGCTTTCACCGATCCGGAAGTAGCTCTGTCCTTAGTACCATTACTAATTATTCCACTGATGCTCGTGGGTGGATTCTTCGCTCCTCTTGTAAATGTGCCTGATTTCTATCGCATTTTTGAGTATATTTCTATGTTCAAGTACCTGTATCAGAGCATTGTCTACTCTCAGTTCTATAAATACTCCGATGGCTTCGATGTAACTCTCGGCAACAACACTTACCACTACCAGGGTGATATCTTGGCAAAGGGAGGTCGTCTGTATTTTGAGGTAATTTTGCTGTTACTTAGTAACCCTTCTGGCTTAGCATGATGCTGATGGGAGTTATCGGACTTGTCATCAGAGTGCTGTCCTTAATTGCACTCTATTTCATCAGTAACCCCTCAACTCTCTCGCTCTAGTCTAATGAAACCACAAGCTTAAAGCAGAAACCTTCAAGCAAGGGCAAAAATCATGAAATTTTGATGATCGATCTGGAGGGCAACAATTCAGGACTTGAGAAACAAGAGAGCAGTATGATAGCTATTAAAGGCTGACCTCAATTTGATTCAATAATTTTATTTTCTTTCTCTGCCTCACATGCATCCTTTGCTAATACTATTTGCTACCGGTTTATTATAATAATCGAGAATTAGATTTAGTAGCATGGGCAGCTTGTGCGTAGGCCGACATCAAGACAGGTATCAGGAGAAGCAACAGCAGACAACAGTTTCTACACCGACAAGCCAAGTATCATTAGCGAATCTGCAGGCCAATGATCGAGAGATAAAACTATTGCACCTAATCTACAATGACTTGGCTGACCGTTCTGCGGAGAAAGAGGTTAATATTTAAAATTTTATGCTCTTCTTCCACAAAAATGGGCACTGGGGTGAGCGACTGTTCAGGGAGTTCGATACCAGCAACTCCAACCTTATCACCGAGTCTTAGTTCATTAGAGGAATTGGTATTGTATTCAGTTAATAAAGTTAAAATATTTAAGACCACTTAAGAGCAAAAAATTGAACTACTCTTCAAATTTTTATCCGACAATGATAGTCACGGCATTACTTTTCCGAATTTTCTTAAAATGGTAAAGAATTTATGATGTAGCTGTACAACTATCCCAAATAGGATTTGAAAGTAATCTTAAATGATGAGTAATTCATATAGAAATAAGTTAAAAAGTGCTTAATTGCTTTAGATAACGAACAAAAAGGGAAATCTTTTAACACTTTCAACGCAAGTAATAATGATAATCAACTAAATGGCAAATCATTTGGGCTTCGTTAGAGCTAAAGCAACTCAGAAAAGAAATAAAGCATGTATGGCAATGAAATATTAAATTAATTAAATAGGCGTAGTAGTGAAAGACGACTAAGCTGGAAAATTACGGTCGATCATAATGAAGTATAAGTTAAAGCCACTAGCATCCACAATTTGGTTAAGAGATATGCCAGGAGCGTTTTTAAACAGTTTGGGCTAAGCGAAAAAACAGGTCGGCTCAAATATCCAGATTTCAAAGAGTGGATAATCCATCATAAAAATCTATATCATGTTTACTTTTAAGGGTTCCATTGTGAAGCATGGGAAGTCAGTCAAACATAAAAAAAACCAATTTATTTGACTCGTGAAGCTGAATTTTCTTCAAAAGCCATCACTTCTATAGGTGGTAAAAAAATAAATGTGATATTACTTCTATTGCATTCTGTTTTAATTGTATGTCCTGAGAACTAGGAGAGTAACCCATTATAAATAATATGCTTAGAGGGTCTCAGTGTTACAGGAATACATCGCTAACAGGAGGGTTATGGATTTTATATTGAACATCGAGATGGACACTATCGACCAAAGCTATTTTATTTTATGAATTAAGACCTTCAAAAGAATTGGCTTAAAGAGCTACGGTTTTTCAAAGGTTCTTCTATAAATCAATTGTATGAGATAAAAGAGAAAATTGGAGCAGGAAAATTTTCAGTTGTCTATAACTGCATTGAAAAGTAAACAAAAGCTCAATATGCTCTAAAAGTGATTTAATCATATAAACTCAGCTAATAGTCTCGTAAAATTCTGGCGTAATTTACTATTAAATAAGGCATGAAAGCACAATAATGTCGATGATGTCGCATCCCTTGCTTGCATTTTATAAATAGAGCATTGTGACAAAGAATCACATTTATATCGTAACTGAGCTTGTCAAAGGGAAAGACCTCTTTGACTTTGTTCATGATTTAAGACACATTGAAGAACTCGAAGCGATGTATATCATCGAACAGGTCATTATTGGCGTTCGATATATCCATAGCTTAGGCATAGTTCATCGTGATCTAAAGCCAGAAAATATTATGGTATTTGTTAGTTTATTTAGGTATAATTTAATGAAGCCACTGCAACTATCGGCCGTATTAAAATTATTGACTTCGGCTTTGCAAATTATTTGTAAAAACTTCGATAGCTACCCAAAGATCGTAATTTTTAAAATATCTAGAATTGTGGGCTGGAACACCGAATTATATAGCCCCTGAAATTTTGAAAAATCAATCATTTGACTAAAAAATAGATAATTTTGCAATTGGTTCAATAATGTTTTACTTGTAATGACTTCGTTATTTAGACTTTCTGGTAATTTACCTTTTAACAGCAAGAATACTCACACAATATTATGCAGAACCATAGAGGGTGATTACTCCTTTAACGATAAAATTTGGAAATCGGTTACAGAAAATGCGAAAGATTTGATTCGTAGGTTATTATAAAATGAACCATATTGCAGACTGTCCCTTGAGGATGCTCTTCAGCATAAATGGTTTTAACCTCTTCGACAATCAAGGCAGACTCATTTGTCTATGAAACTCAAAACTACAATATAAGAGAGAAATTCTTTTATTGAAAATCTCAGTAGATAATGAAAATCTAACAGAATATACACTTTATAATAATTAGAAACTTTAATGATCATCTATAATCAGTTAATTATATATTTTGATTTTAGGTCGTACCTTTTAGCGAAGTTCTTGAGCCATCCCAAGCTTGCAGAGAAGCCACTGACTGTAGCCAGTTAAAGTGCTTTTTCTCTTAGGACATCCATATCGATTTGCGAATCAGGTTGGTACTTCTATACTATCCATTTGTACAGACTATTTTCCATATGGGGATCTAAAACTTTTCTGCCGGCTCCAGGCTTTCGATCTGCCCCGTTTCGACACCACCTGATCACATTCTTGGAAGGGATTTCGAGTACTCGGGCAATACTACTATAAGCTACTCCTTGCTTGTGCAATCTGATGACATTTTTCTTAATTTCGCTCGAATACTGACGGTAGGGTCCCCTTGACAACTTCTGCTTGGAGTCAGATCCAGACTACTCATACTGCTGAATTTATTATTTCTTTGTTTGTTTTTAACCTTTACCCGAAGTCATCATTGCCATTGTCATAGGCTCAAAGTGTTTGTTCAATCGATACTTGTGGGGTGATCTGAAGTTCTTTTCCTCCTTCAGTCCAACCTTGTCTGATTCCTGGAGATCGAGTGAAAGTTTATTGAGCTAGGTTATGGATACCCTCATTTGATTAAGTACATTAGCGATCCTTGAAGTAACACCTAAGCGACCAAGTCGATAGTCTATTTAGAAGTAAGCTTTGTTGACAATGTCTACTAGTTTGGGTATGCCTTCAGAGTGCATCTTAATTTGAATAAAAATATTGCCCTGCAGTTAGCCCAATTGCTAATATTAGTATTAACCATATTGGTTATACTATATAACTAATTAATTTAATAGCACTCTGCATATGTTCATAATATTATTTCATTCAAGAATTGCATTGAGCCAGCCACCTCTATCTTCTAAACATTAATTATGATCACTGGCAGATAAAATTAATGTTCAAAATTAATTAGCCATATTAACAATTTAATAATTTTAATCTAAGTAAATGTTCGAAGTTATTCAGTTGGAAGCTAAACCTACTTGTGCCTGCTTGAAGTCTATATATGTATTGAGCGCGGGTAGGCAATTTTAGAGACATCTAATTATTTCTGATCAGATAGACGATAATAAAGCCTGTCTCGTTATAAATATTAACAATACTAGATTCTTATAAAATATTAAATGTCGAACAAAACCAACGCCATCAAAAGAATACAAAAAGACATTGAAAAAGTGGCAAAAGAGGACGATCCTGGGTTCGTCTTCAACAGCGATGAAAATGATTTATTCAGCGCTACAGCTCTAGTTGCAGGACCAGAAGGGACTATTTGGTAGGGAGGAATTTTTGAGTTAGACTTTAATTTCTCTGAAAAGTACCCCATGGAGGCTCCTAAAGTTATTTTTAGAAGTGAGATGTTTCACCCCAATATCTATCCCGATGGGCGCATTTGCTTGGACCTTCTGAATACTCAGTGGAGTTCATCTTACGACATCCTATCAATTTTGGTCTCAGTACGGTCTCTATTAAATGAGCCAAATCCCAACTCACCTGCCAACTCAACTGCATGCAATATATTCCTGAAGAATCCTGTCGAGTACGAGAGGAAAGTTAAAGAAGTGGTTAGGCAAAGTCAATAGAACGACGATGAAGAAGAATGATATCATTGATCAATTACTGAACTTTTATCTTCTAAATTTTGCCTCATTAATAATAAATTTTCCAATAGAATATAACTTTTTTATTTTTTTATGTTATCTAATTAAAAAGAATATTATTTTTTGCCTAATATGCACATTATTTTAAAAAAGGTTATGTAAACCTTTCCAGATATAATGAAGTTTCTTTTCATTTCGTAAAAATTAAGGTTTCCGAACAAACCAAAAAGAGTACGCTTTTGATAAACTGCATATTGGAATAGCATAAAATTCTATGATCAAGTAAATGCATGCAGATACAAAGATTTAATAAATCGTGCGAATTTCGTCTTATTTAAGCTTTGCCTTTTAATTCTTAATATAGAAAACTATTATATCAATCTATGATCATTCGCTTCGGGTTGATCAATCGTCCGTGCCACTTTATCGTTCTACTAATATTCTTGTTGTACTAGTGCTCGTGCACCATCTCGAAAGTATCGACCTATAACCCCTTCAACAAGAAGGCCCTCAATTCTACTTCTTTAACGTCAGCAGGGACACACTTCGCCAGCATTCTATTCGTAAAGGGAGGTCCTAAGAAAATAACTGTGGAGAAAGTGAACGTGACTAGCAAATCATTTTACTCGACAACGAGTCTAAATTTTACTTCATCAAATTTTAATGAAACATTTAAACTTCAGACTGCTGAGGACTCTTCTCAATACTTGGTGTACAGCACTACAAAATTAACGGTATACGCGCAAAACTTAACCCTGATCAGCTCGCCTTACAATGCGAGTACCGGTGCCACCATTGTTGACTGTTTTTATTACGAGAACACCTCAAGAATTATTGTAGTGGAGAAGGGAGTCATTAGCTACAGTGTAGTGCTAATCTATGTTGGAGGCAACAAGAAAATAACTCTCAACGTTTCAAACTCTGTCAACTATGTAAAGGCCTCCATTGCAGTTGACTCCTTTTATCTTCTGTTCTTATCTAAATATGTGCATGTATTGATTAACACAACTAATGAGAACATTTCGGAATATAACGCAATGTATTTTCCATCAGGGGTGAATACATCTAGCATTGACACCTATTTGTACATTTTGGCCTTCTCGTATAGCAACCAATTGTTTGTGATGGACACCAGCAACAACAGCAACATCTTCACTTACACCTAAAACTAAACAATCATGTAGGTTTCAATGGTGATCCCGTATGTTATTATAATGACATCTACTGGATTCAAGCAGCTAGACATTGATATTGGAGTGTTCATTAACAATGCCACTAACACTAACACAAATCTAAGCCACCGCACCGTCAATCAGGTCTATTTCGCAGTTTTTCCACCTTTTCCTGGCAGCACTACTCAGATCGATATATTCTAAGTCACACCTTCATACCTGTCATCGAGAAACACCACCTGTCTCGAAAGTTACTATTTTCAGTGGCCCTATTATTGTATAAAAAATTACACATTTTCATTACCTACGTACCCTTGGTATCGAGCGGCTAATTACTCAGCGGGACTTATGTTTATACCCAATAATTACAACACAACAAATACAACAAATGCAACCAATGCAACAAATGCAACAAATGTGACAAATGTGACAAATACAACAAACACAACAGCCCCAGTAAACTCGACGAACTCAACTGTGGCTGCGCAGAACAGTACAGCAGCTCTAAACACGACTACGACTAATACTTCGAATGCTAGCGTTAACACATCGGCGATTAACGGTTCAAGTCCTGCATTAAATAGTTCCAGTAATCCGATTAGTCCATTAAGTCCCACTCCGCCTGCCATTGACCCTGCGCCCTCCACTAATTCCAGCATAGGGTAGAGCTTTGCCAAATCTGCCTCCTAAATTATGGGCAAGGTGTTCATCTTCAGCTCGATTAAGGCTACTCCCAATTTCATAATATCCTTGACTGTCCTCCTTGATGATCTGTGGTACTACCAATACCACCGCTGCAAGTACCCCAGCTCCGTGCAGTTCTACCTCAACAAAGTCGACATCATCAACAACCTTAGACTCAGTCCTTGGTTTCTTAATTTCGTGGACACCATCCAGTAGAATAATATTTGTGCTGATCAAAGCAATCGTAGTTTTTATGAGTACTCAGCCGACTTTCCTTCTGACTGGAAAAGCCCAGATTCACTTTACTTTCTCAATGCTTCATAGGATATCTACAAATCGGACTTAATTCTAAACATAATGATGTTCATTGCTATTAAACTTATCATGCTGGCACTGCGCATCATCAAAGACCGGTTCAGATTTATAAGATCGTGTTACTTGTACTGCAAGGCAAGCACCAAATGGTGGTCTCTGCCCATCGGTATCATCGAGAGCAATATTACTAAAATATCATTCTCCAGTGCCATTCAAATACTGACTAATGGCCTATTTACATTCCTTGATAGAGTTAACTTTCTAGCCATGGTGTTACTTTTTTGTGCCACACTTTGTCACATTTTAATTACCTATCCGCTAATTTACCTTACGCAAAAACAAAGACCAGCTTCAACTATACTCGTGCGATCGTATTACTCTTTTAAAAGCTTCTATCTTGAGTCTAACTGCGCTTTGCTAAGGAACTTTTCTCGATGTTTTGTGCATGGAATATTTCTATTCTGTTACAGCAGTCAGATTCTGAGCCTTGCAATCATTGACTTAATATTTTTATTAGCCACATTTTTGTTCATACCCCAGTTTCTGAATAAGACCGTGGCAGTTTTATTCATTTTTTACCAAACTCTTATACTGGCAATTGATATATTTTTCTTGACTCATGATCGCTTTCCTCACATCTACAACGAGTAAAAGTATGATTAAATTCTATTTGTTGTCCTCTCTGTGGCTTTCGTGACCTCCATCCTGATAAGTCTTGTCATCTTGATAGTCTCAATATGCGACATATTTTAGAAGCACGCCGCTCCATGGAAAACATCCAAGGACTAGAAGGTGATAAAAATGATTAATTAAAAGCCTGACACTCGAAAAGTTATAATTGGAAAGTTCAGTCATAAAAATGACTCCACTGGTTTCAGTATACCTGTTGAAGAGTGCTCAAAAATACAAAAGAAGGCGTCTAGCACAAGGCACCTGATGAAAGTGCTAGCCTTGCCTGGTAATCCAGTGGGCTTGCACGGGCCTCAAGGATTAAAGAAGAAGGGAATACGTCGTAAAAGTACAGATAGTTTCAGCTTGCCAGAGAACGGTAATCGAAACACGATTAAAATCAACAAAATAAAGAAGTAAATGTAGAAATAATCTTTCTTGTGCAACCTTGTCATGAAGTAGAGCAGCTAAACTTATGCTCGCTTTAAGGAAATATAGAAGTTTACTCTATGAACTTAAGCTTGAGTTGTGCAAGAACAAACTGTTTATTATAATATTAAAATACTTCTGTGATATTGTAAAGTTATATTAACGTTAAGATTTTAAATCCATGACGACTGTTATGAACGAAAAACTCGCAAGATCCTACATGAAATCCATGGAAGACAAGCTTGTTAAAAAAGTTAAGTGCCTAACTAAGAAAATAACCACAGAGGATATCGTGTCATTGCTACTTTAAATATTGCCATCTCTCAATATTGACTCGATCACTCTTGAGAGCGCGATGCAGACAATTCATAGAAATCAATAAATTATTCTTGATAATCAATGCAAAATAGCATATTTGACTCGGAAGGAGAAGCTCGAAAATTAATTAACTGCGTCATTTATCAAAAACTTGGTAAAAGAGCGCCTTAAAATTAATAATTAAGGAGCAAAAGTAACAGGAAAGAAGTAAAATAGCTTGTTCCTAAACACTGGAAACTGCTCAGCCATTTTTAGGCAAGACAGTTCAAGGATATTGAACCAATAGTCAATCCTCGAAGATAGTATTTTCGATAAATCCCCAATCGGGAGTATTTCAGGGAAATAAGATGAAGATTTTAATAGGTATGGTGCTTGCAACACATCACGCTCCAAGTACTCTCCAGCTAAGTACAAGCTATCTGAGACTACCAATTAAATTTTAGCAGAAGAGAGGGAGAAAGCTCGAGCATTGGCCAAGCTTCGAAAACTATAAAAATATGTATTTGAAAAAGAGAACATTCGTAAAGATAAAAGTCTCAGTAAGATTTGGAACTATGGGGTCTCTCCTACAAAAATGCGATACCAAGAAGAAAATCAAAATTTGAAGGCGATACAGTCCAATTTAGTAACTCATCTTTCATTGTAATTTTAAATAAATTTCAGGCTATAAAAATTTAGAGAGACTCCATCAGTAGAATCTCTGATTGCAAAAGAGGACGCTCTTAAGAAAAAAGAGAAGCAGCTTAAATAGTTGGGCGATATTTTGGAGAAGAAGGAGTTGTCTTTAAACAAACAGCACTCCTAGTTTTTAAAGAAGCAGAAGTCACAAAGAGTATTATGATGTTCCCATCGATGTTCGTACTTTATGGATGCAAGAATACTCTTTATTAGATTAATTATCATATACATTAATCAGTTCATCAGCAATGAAAATCGAAGATGACGCCAACTACGAGTCCTATTGCTTTTTTTTGTTCGTAAACACTAGTTCTGGTAGCAACCAAGGCTATTTGCTACTGCGACAAGAAGTAAGTGTGCACGTAGTCAGGTCGAAAGAATTTAGTTTGTCCTCACAGCTGACGATGAGACCGAACTTACTTATCGTTGCAATGTATTTATTTACAACATGAGAACAGATCGGGAATATGGGTTCAAGCGACTCAAGGAACACTCAGAAATCAAAAAGTATAAATGTTTTACCATTGTGTGCGGAGGAGATGGCACCGTCATGTGGGTCATCAATGAAATGATAAAGGCTCAAATAAATATTGCTCTTATGCCCATTGGTATCATCCCTTTGGGAACCGGCAACGATTTCTCTCGGGAGCTTGGTTGGGGTTATGAGACTTAAAATTTGCTTGATAATGGGTTCAAAAACTTAAAAATTCTAATAAAAAGGTGGCTCAAGGCCAAAGAATAGTACTTTGACATTTGGGATGTTGAAGCAGAAGTTTATGATGTAAAAATATAGTAAGATAGAATGGTAAATTTGAAAAAGTATAAGGAGCAAATAATAGTTTAATTGATGGTCACAAATTTTCCAAAACATTTTGCAACTACTTTAGCTTCGGTATTGATGGTAAAATTGGCTACAGTTTTGATATGCACCGTAAAAAAAGCAGAATCGGCAATTTAGCTACATATGCGTGTATGGGTATAATTAAAACAATGACAAGAACAAAAAATTTAGACGAATTATTGGATTCTTTTGAACTGAAAAATAAAAAGTTTGCCGACAAAAAAATGAGCAATTCGATAAGTACATAGCCTTTTAATTTTGAATAAAGTACAAATTTTTTAAGATAGGTAAATAAAGTATAATTGTAAGAGGATCTTCTTTCTCATAGTAACAACCTAACGAAAAATCATTACTTTTTGAAAAAAACTACTACAACATTTTAATGCTGAATATTAACAGTTACACAGGAGGAGTATGCGGAATTTGGGATAATGCTAAGGATGGTTTTATCAAGCACTCAGAAAGGAATCAATAATACTAGTAAATCTCAACAGGTGATGGCAAACTTGAAGTAGTCAGTTTTGGCTCGAGTTTTGGGATAGCAATATAAAGAATGATTGGAGGCTTTTCAAAAAGAGTAGCCCAAGGATAAGGACCTTTTGTTTTCAACTTTCATCGTTATTAAAATCGCCCAAAACACCGAACATATCTTCAAATAGATGGGTAATTTGTTCGCTTCACTAACCCTAAAAAATTGGTAGTGAAACACTCTTAATTAGTCCCAAAAGGTAAAATTAAAGTTCTTAGAAATGTAAAAAATAATGCCCATTGATGTCTGACTCCGATTTTTATGGAGACTGATAATATTTTGCTTGATAATGAAATAAAAATAACGTAAATATTTAATCAATTAGGATTTGAACTAATGAATTTTTTAGCCACTCTTAGAAAATCGTTTTCCTTATGAGTTGTTTCTTGAACGATATTAAAAAATGTATTTTCCATTATGAGTTAAGCCATATCCTTGAACTCCTAATTAAAAAATAAGTTTTCATAGTTGGAATAATTTCTTTTATCATCTACAGAGGGTTGTTTTTTATTGGCTTCATGTCCAAGCCAGACGGGACTCACAGTGTCGATTTGATCAACAAGAGTTATTTTTTCATTCTCCAAAGATTTTATTTAACTGAATAATGAAGGATCACTAAGTATATTATTTGCGATGTTTGTAAAAATAAGTTCAACTACACTTTTCTTTTAACTTAATGCTGGTCTAAGTAACTATTTGCTTTCAACAAGTCCCTAAATTAAAATAATATTACAGTTAGGTCAGTTTATTTTCGGATTCTCAAAAAGAGTGTCTCTTTTTTATCCTTTAAGGCGGTCTATTTGAGAGTGGCATCGTTATCTTCATTTGAGTACATCGACTGTGACCAAGTTACTGGACAAGCGATTTCTCCTTCATATGTGCTCGGTTGGCTAGTCGATGATAATGTCAATTTAATTTCTAAGAAGCTGTTAGGTTATAAACTTCCAGCACTTGGTTCAATAACAAATTTATCCCCGCAAGTAAGTCCCATTTTAGAGTTAGAACTTTGAGAATTGAAGTCAAAGCTTAGCGATTTATCCTTTGACATGTTATAGATGATTATCATTCTATATTTTGTTGAATTTGCTTTCATTTTTCCAAAATCTAAGTCCTCAATTGAGAAAAATACTTTTGAGCCAACTTCGCTCACTGAAGTTCTTTGCCGTGGAATTGATTGACTCTTTTATTTTAATGTTTCGGCAGAGACTTCACGAGCATCTCCAACAAAATAAAGTTAAAGTTTTTGAATTACTTTTGTGAAATCATAAATTTAAACGTTAACTTTAAAGTTATATCTCTTTCTCACTAACGGTTTGTAAAGACAATATAGATAGAGACTCTACCCTGAAACAAGAAAACCAGAGGGATTTTAAATTTTAAATACATCTTCAGCGTGCTATTCCTCGTAGACTATCTCTGATTTGTATGTTACTTTAATTGAACCAACATTAGCTATTTATACAGGGAACCGTAGTGGAGTTAATAGACCGATGGGAGTGAAAGGTAACTCATAATTGGTCTTCTTGACAGTCAGTAAGCCCTCGTTAGGTCCAAGAGTTGTCCCTTTTAAATTAAAAACAAGAGATTTGCCATTTTGTATCTGAAACACCACTTTCAACAAATGAATTTCACTTGTATTTCCAGCAGCCTTAGAAAAATCAAGAGCAGCAGGGCTATAAATCAGTTCAATATCTTTTACTTATCCAGATTATAGGTGTCCAACTTTGGGTTTGATTTGAAAAATATTTTTATCCAAAATTGCTTTTTCATATGCTTCTTACTCAGTTGGCTCTCCAGGATCAGCCCATAGCTCTTATTGAATTTTGTTATCAGATGGAAATTTGAAGGCGTAGTCAAGTGCAGTTCCGCCAAAATTTTTAACTGTAATAATAACTTTCCTTGGCTTATCTTTAGATTTAGCAGAAACATACCCAAGATTCCATTCATAGTTTTTCAATTTACTTTCTAAGTTTTTAGTTTCGTTGAATGTTAAATTTTATATGCCCAAAAATAGTTTTTCATCTGAACTTAAATTTGTATTCAAAGCATCATTAATCTGTGTGATTTGAAAGTTTTCCCAAAGAGCAGCAACACTCAATGTATCATTTCTAATATCGATGATTTATAGTTGTGGATAGTTTCCAGCTGCTACTATTCTCATCTCGCACTTGATTACAGGCTCCATTGTTTTAGTTTTTAGAGGAATTTTCTTAGCCACCTTCTCTTTTGCATGAACTATTAGCTTTAAATCAAATGTTGCTATTTCTATTGGCGCGAAAGTGATTGATAAATCTATTTAAGAATTTCCAGGGATAGAACCACTTTTGAAATCAAACTTAAACGCATTGTTAATTTGATTCTCAGTCATTTTGTCTTCAGGGTTGCTATTTTTTAATGAGACATCCACAAAAAACGAACATTAAGAAGTGTTACAAAGCCGAACTGTTATTTTTTTATGCTATGTGATCTTGACAGCCCCAAAGTCTATTTTTTATTGTGATAGTTTTATGTTTCCATCCGACCCTTCGCCAACAACTTCAATTTAAAATTGTCTCTTAGCGCTTTAACTTTTAGTCTTCTTGATTGCACCTGATCCTGGCTTATAATAACCCGTTTCAAGATCAAATAAGGGCTCAGTTTCAGTTACTTCAACTGGAACTTTGAATTTGTACTTTTTCTTGCTTTCAGGAGAAAAGTATACCTGCATTTGAAAGTTTTCATTGGGCAAAAGTTAACGCTATGTTGGCTCGAAGTAAATAAGATTCTCGTACTTTTCCGGAACAAAAACCCTATAAATACAACGTGTTTTTGACAAATTTTCGATGCTATATGATTTCTTGCTATACACGCCTACAGATGTTGGTGCAAAGAAGAGCCTGCCCTCGTCTTGCAGTCTAATATCAGGAGGAGTGCAAACACCAAGTAATGTTATCTTTAAATTAGAAGAGCCTGGCATGTCGTTAAGTATGATGCTTAAGTTTGATTTGTAAAGTTTGTATTCCTTCGGCGTGAACTATATGGCGATAATACAAAAACCTTTTGGCTCGATTAATCCTATCCTTGGATAAAATCTAAATGCCTTTGTCATCTCGGCCCCGACCTTGAAATATATGGGCGTATCTGATGGATTAAAAAGTTTGACTGTCTCGTAAGTAGAATCATTTATAAGACAAGGCTTTAAGAGAACTCCTTTGGGAGGGTTAACTTTCACTATGGGTAAAAATGGCATTGTAGACTGGGAAAAAGAGTGACCAGAACACCTTAAAACACCTGATAGAGTCGGAAATACTTCAGTCGCTTCGAGTTCTTCCTTTACTCTAGTTTGTATTGTTTGATTTAATTTCACATTTCTAAGCAATGTGTTTTCAGGTTTAGACTTTAATTACTTGTATTCGAAATCTTCTAATGTCTTCTTGCTTATTTTTTGATTATGCTTAATGGAAAAAAACTGTAAAGTTTGAAAAAAGAAAGAATTAGACTTGAGTGGTCTAAAAGTAACATTGAATTTGGTTGGAACGTTAGGCTTTAAAGTAGCACTTTATGGAAATATTTGAAATACAGTCATAAATTCACCATTCAAATTTTATCGTTTTTGATTTACCCAATAAATGCTAAGCTTGCATTGTAGCTTGTTAGTCACGATAATTTATTTCTGTCCACTTAAGGTCATTACATCGCAAAACCCAAACTCAATGCAGTCATCTGAAAGTTCGATGAGCTAGTTATTTCTACCTTCTAGGAAAAGCTCTTTGTGGAGAGTAAAGGGGTGCTCATTAATCGAGATAGCAGTTTGATAAAAATTCTATTCGCTTGGAGCACTATTGACTTCCTCTTAGCCAAGCTACTTTCGTTTGGCAAGTCGTAAAAGAGCATTATTCTCAACATATTTGAGTTCAATTTATGAAATTCTTCCCTCGATAACTCTCTTTCTGAACACATCTATGTGATTTTGCAGTAGGGGAATAGGTCTGATCAATAAGTCGTAGCATGTGCCAATTAGGTCAACATAAAGCAGAATATGATTTCGCACTAAGCAATATACTCGCTCGTAGTAAGCAATTGTATTACGAGGATGAAACTAGATAATAATTTTTTTCGAGGACTCTTTCGCGAGGGCACCCTTGTTGTCACTGAAGCTGAATATGTTGCCAGGTTCAGTGAAAAACTCAAAATCTGTTTACATTTCGGATAAGTTTGTTATAGTTAGAGTTTTACTAGAAAAAGCATCAAGCTTCACCTCTCCAAAGTTTATTGAATTAGAACTTAGTGAAACGTTGAATCTTTTAGAATTTCCCTTACAATAGAGAGCAATTTAATTGCCGCTTTCGCAGATAAGTTTGAGTTTACTGATATCGTTATGATCTCCAAACTTTGGAACGTAGGTGACTTTTATTCCAAAGTTCATTTTTGGGGGAATTATTCCTGAACTTGGCTGTACGCTATAGAAATTATCGGGGAAGTCTGATTCTTCTGCTGCGATATTAAAATTGGCCTGCACTTCTGAACTGTTTTTTAATATCAATTAATGGGTGACTGGTTTTGTGACTAAGACGTCGTCAAAATGCAGAGTATTTTCTTTTACTGAAATATACGGATACTTGCCTAAATAAATAATTCTTTACCAACAGCACTGAGCTTATAAACTTTCGGCTGTTCGCCTTATATTTACATGACGATGGTACCAACTATGACAGTCGCGCTGACTGGTTTAAATTATATCTTGAAATTGGCTACTGAGTTGGGCATCAAGACCCCTTTTGAAGGCACGATGCTAAATTAAGTGAACTTAAATTGGTATGATATTGGTTTTGAATTTGGGTTGAACACTGTAAAGGGAAAACTGGAAGCATGGTTTATGGGACAGAAGCCCAAATCGTATGCCTATGGTATCGACACTTCAACTTCCTTCTTGTATTTGGTCATGCTTCTGATATTTGTAACTTAAATGCTATCTATTAATAATAATTTCAAAAATAACATAGCTTAAAATTGTTTATATTTAGCCTTTTTCTTATGCTCATTTTTCTATTTATTCTGGGTGAGAACGTCGAGACCGATGAGAAAGTTATGTCTCGTGTGCACTTGAAGTCTTCTTTGAGCTGTCTGTATCTCTTCTTAGTTGCTATTTGGTATTACCATCTGATGATTTTTTAGACTCAAGCTTGAAGCCGAACATGTAGCTAAAAATAGGCAATGCTGCTGTGAAAGTAAAGCAATTCAAAGCAACAATCAAATTAAAGTAATTTTACTGCACTGCCATAATTATGAGATAGCTTAAAAATATAGTTCTGGCCGAGTTGAAGACTGTGATGGTCCAAAAAACAGTTTTGAACTATATAAGCTAAGATTTACCCGTGTCTTATTGATAATGATCAATATTTCCTTTTGGAATGATTAAATAGTATTTTCGAGTTTGCACCATTGATAAGTCTGCCAGACAGTGCAGACAATGAGGAGCAATCCTGCCAGCGACTAACACACAACATAGAGGGCCACTTGATTGCCGAATGAAAGATTTTACAGGTTCAATGTAACTTGGCCAGCTATGAGCAGGTAGCAAAAGTATGCCAAGTAGATGATGGCCCATGCTAAAACGGGTACGAAACGACTTTGCTTATTTGCCAGGCCGTGATCGAAGCTGACTTAGATGAAGGAACTTTCGATTTCAGTCCAGTGGCGAGTGAGCATCACCATTATGAGAGTGTCTACAATAATGCATACAATGTTGCTGCCCAGTATGACATTAGTATTGTTAATAGGACTATTGCCATTGATGAGGCTTATCAATTGAAATAATTGAATACCCATTTCGCAACAGATGTAGAAAAGAACAAGCACATAGAATACGACAATGAACAGGTCAGGGAGTCTACGCACTTGAACTAACTTATAAATGCAGATGATCAGTAGTATAGTGTAGATCGCTGTCTGAATGCCGGCTACTATTGTGAAGATAATTTATGTCTAATCTCCCATTACAATTGATTCTAACATCAACCGTAACCTTAAAGTAGATTTTAACTAAATACATATTCAACATTTTTTATTTTCTATGTATTTACTCAAACTTTTGAGTTAATATACAATTAATGTCTTTCCTATAATGAGAAGCGTATTAATATAGTTTCTTTTAAATTATGAATTAAAAAAAATTGCGAAAGAATAATAAGCTAACTGAGTTCCGCGACAAGCTGGCTCAGCTGAATGAGCATACTTCCAAGGACCAGTCCCGACAAAAACTAAAGCAATTTTGTCATTAAAACTAAAAGATCTAGGCAGAGATTTCATCAGTGCTTAACTAAATAAGTGAATATGAATTAAAGAACTCACAACATGTTTTAAGTATTACCAACCAGCTTGTATAAACTGTAAGGGAAGTATCACAACAACTGCTTGATCGACTACAGGGACTAAAACACCGGCAGTTATAGAATATTAAGGAAGATGTTTAAAACTTTATCGAACACCAGAAGACTGTAAAAAGAGTAATAGGCCTTTTCAACAAAAAGGACCAGATTCTTTACTCACCCAAAATTAACAGTGACTAAGCGATAAAGCAACTTTAAAAATTGAAATTTTTCAATACGCACGGCATCAATCAAAAGATTAGCGAATCTAGACGTAAGAAAGAGGAAATTTAACACATGATCCAGAATTTTGGTGAAATATAAGGACTTCTCAAGAATGTAATCGTTAAGCAAGGCCGAAAAATTAAACGGGAATCATAAACACCATCAATATAATCTAAATTAAGATTGAATTAGGGTACCTAGTATGAAGCGTATCCTTAATGTTCTTCTATCCAAAAAATTATGGAAAACATTAATTAACATGATAGACCAATGAAATCTTTAGAGACTCAAAAATAATAAAATTTAATGGAATAGTCGCCTTTGATATAATTGAGTCGGGACTAAGAGAACGTGAGAAAATAAATATATTATAGTTCATAAATAGTATCAAGTGAGTAAAGGACATAAAGAGTGGAACCAATGACTCGAATGTAAGATCAATAATCAAAAAACAAGATAAAATATACCATCACCAATATATTATCTGCATTAAAAAAGCAATATAAAATCAAAGAGGAATCTGATAAAGGAGAAAAATAGTCCGAAATAGGTACTGATTAAAAAATAATTCGAGTTAGAAGTTAGTAAAATATATCTAAACACTTGTAATATGATTTAAATTTCCTTAAAAAATCTCAAACGAATATAGGAGGGATGTCAAAGCTAAACATTGATTTATAAAACATGGAGACTGTTAAGATATCAAAAATAGATGATTCATTCAAATTATCAACAGGATAGAGACATTTCAAGAAGTAAAATTCGACAAGAAGAGGCAATTGGGCAAGCATTTTGAAAGATCAACAAGATAAGTATAGTTAAATTCGTCGACAAATTAAGAAATGATTCTTTTTTATTACCTAATACTATTGCTTAAACCTCTAAATTTAGAGAAGTTATAAATTAAGAAAATGTATGTATAGATCACATGCCTCATTATCACTGAAAGAGTGGAGCAAATTAAGGAAAGCTTTTAGCCGGAAACACTTATGACAATTTCTGTCCACCGTTTTAAACAATAGCACAATTGAAATCATTAACTAGTTTCGCGCAAACTTATAATCCGAACTTGACTTTGCATTAGTTAGGTGCACAGCATTGACGCTAGTTTTTACCGCATACATATCCACCAATTTGCTTGCATTGTGTGTCGCATTACAAAAGTCCCCCAGTCCAATACTTATCTTCCGTGTTGAGCTCCCCTCGTGCTGAAAGTCCAATGGATAGCTTGTCCCATCTGACTTCAATTGAACTTGCAACAAGAGCTGCCAATAGGATGAATAAATTCATTAAATATTATTTAAATTATTAGCGCTGCGACAAGGTAATAACAAGTAAAAATATTACGACGATCAAATATGGCCATCATCGGAAACCATGTCATCGTTATAATCTACGTTATTAATTTTGCTCTTGCTTGGCAAATCCTTCTTATCTAAGATAAAGTTCGCCTTGTCTTCCTCGTACTCGTCTTACTCATCAATTTTATGTATCTTGCTACCTTTGTTAAGGTTCGATTTCGAGTTCCCTTTTTGTTAACCTGAAGACTCAATTTGCTATTCATCAATGGCGTTGCTTCCTTCAATCTAGTCAATGTAAAATCTCTAAAAGTAGCCTCGGATGCTCAAATGATCTAAATCATCAGAACAAAGGGATAACTAAGCAATTATGATTTCGATGAAATGGTCAGCCAATTCGAGCTTCTTGAACATCTCGATTAGATCCTTCTTTGCTACAGTATCTGGTCCGTTTTTTATTTTCTAGAAAGCACTTTCGAGCTCATTTGGATATTGAGTTGTCATTTCTGCCACGCTCATGAGTCTCTCCTCTTCTTATTTCTAGTCGAGCAATTCGAAATTTTTAATCACTTTTTTGAGCTTGTTCAATAATAAGTCAGTTGAAATGAACTATTCAGGCTTTATTTTTTACTTTTTCTAAAAGACGTATTAAAGGAAAGATTTTGTATACTTAGGAGTCAAGTAGAAAGGTTAAGTCTTCATCATGGCTTCTAGATCGCTGTAAGTAAACTTTTCTTATTTTGAAGCTAGAATATCATTCTTTAAATCTTAGTATGGATACCTCTGAGCCTTCATACGATATGTCAGTAGTTATTTAATGTCAGTTAGCAATTTTTTATCTGGTTCATAATTTGAGCTTCCTTTATTTATGCCTTTCCCTGACTTTTAATGCGCTTGATCACCTTTCTATAACTTCTTTTTATTTCCTTTCTCCTTCCCTTATTTCTATTTTATATTTTTATCGCTGTCTTTTTTATAAAGCTATTATTCCTATGCATCATCTTGGAGATCTTTGTTATAATTCTCAATATGTGAGTCTATCGGGATCTTTGAGGAAGAGTTCTTTTTTGGCGATTTTGTTTAGGACTCGTTTTACTAGAACTAATCGAAATATTCGTCTTCGGGGGCTGCTTTTTTTTATTACTCAAGTAAAAAATTTCCACCTTTGTGCTTTTAGGGTTGCTTGCTCTTTTAATTGTTTATTACGAACTAGGCATCAAAATCTTAATCGTAATTCTATTTCGGTTCAGAATCCATCCTTAAAGCTCCAGGGTCATGATGTTTCTCATTTTCATCATGATTAATTTTTTATTTCTTTTTGTCATTTTTCTATTGTTGGTTTTTTATATCGGATTGATTTTATTTTTACGATTTTTCTAGCTTTTGCTTAACTTCTTTTAACTACTTCTCGAGCTTCTAATTCTTCTGTTTCATTTCCTAGATTTTTGTTTGTTAAATAAGTTTATTTTCAGGTTTTGAAAAAGGTGCAGAGCTCATTGGTCTAACTATATTATTTTTTGCTGTAATGGGTCTCTTCTTATTTTACGAGTTTTGTGACGACTATTTTAGAGTTCTTAACTCTTTTCGCAAATCATCTGAAATTCTAATTTCCTAGTTGACTTTTCTTTTATTTAAGGCAATTTCTCGCTGTAGTTTTGTTTATTTGTCTTTAAACTTATCTGCTTACTTTTTCAATTTTTCTTCAAGCTCATCGATGTACTCAACATATTTTTGGTTAGCTTAAGCAAGTTGCTTATTTTCTTCAACTTCCTATTCGAGATAATTTTTTAGCTCAGATATTTCTCTTTCGTAATCTTCTTGATCGGATAGCTTCTCATTCATTTAGACTAGGAGCTCTTCTAGTTTTTGGTACTCTTCTCGAAGTATTTTGCATTATATTTAGACTTAGTTGATCTTGGTAAACTTGACCGCCTTCTTTATCTTAGTGTTTTCTTGTCGAAGATAATCATTTTCCTCCCTGCACTAGCGAACAATTTTGGTAAGGTTACGAACTCTAGTGTTATCGCCATCGGTTGGCTTACCGGGGCCTTGGTACATTTTAAACCTGCTTTGACTTTTGTTGCTTGGATCCGCAGCCACATCGATTGCTCTAGTGAGTTTATCCTTTTCTTTTTCTAAAATCGAAATTCGAGTTTTGAGTCTTGTATTTTCTTGCTCGAATTCGTTAAGCTTCTGCTTAAGTTGCAATCCTTCCGAATACAATCGCTATTTGTCTTGAAATATTTTCTTGGGCATGATGCGTGCAAAATCGTTGGTAGTTAAGTCCGGCTTTAATAGTTTGACGGGCTTGCGAGATCCATGATGCTTGTAGTGAGGCAACTCCTATTCTCGGACGTCATCAGACATATTGTGAGCAGCAGGCCCTCGATAGCCAGGCTTTGCGGATTGCGGTCTATCATTAAATTAGCTTTACCTTTTCATTAGTTGCACTATTTATTGCTATAAATTATTCTATAATCATTTGTATTATTGATCGCTTCATTTAGATATCAAATGCATCCTCATTTAAGCTAGCTATTAAGTAGTTCACTTAAGTTTTCTAATAATGAAGGTCCATATGTAAGAATATAAAATAAATTTTTTGTCTGATATTCTTGGCTCTATAATATTGTCCTCAATTGATCTTAAAGTTTTTGAAAACAATCGTATCTTGTTTAATTGTTGGGTAGTATTGAAGCCAGCTTTATTGCAACTATTTCAATAATTTATAGATTGAATTGCATAATGAACAGACCTAGTATAGCTCAGCTACCCTGCCGGAGACTCAGCTTGTCTGATTTAAAAAATGAGAGATTGAGCAAAGGCAAGGCTTTTTTTCATACAAGACTTGTTTCCGAACCTAAACAAATCTGTATTCCATCGACAAAGTCTAAAAAGCTTAATGACAGGCTGTTAGATTTGTATCCCAGCAAAAAGGCAGTAAATTAGTCAAAGCAGGCTGGTAATTTTCATGGACTGACTAAAAGCTTGAGCATGCGCAAAAAAATTGATAGTGATAATAATGAGGGAATGTTGACAAAAAAATTACCACGCGTCCTCTTGAGCACCATAAACATTAAAAAATATGAATCTCTCTTTCTAGATCTCTGAACAAAATTGTTGGAGAGGTGTATTTATAATAACGTATATAATTTTAAAATTTAATATTCCTGTTAATTAATAATTACGGCTCAGTTATTTAAATCGTAGAGAGTTTACAGTTTCTTGCTTAGACCCTTTTAGTTATCAATGATATTCAGGATATGTTAGCGATCTTTCCTATAAAGGATTTCCATATAGTTAACTAATAATTGGAATTTTCCTATTTTTTATCTACTACCATATTTTATCTTTTTGATTCATCCGAATATTTCGACTTGGCGTATTATGAATCGGTGCATTTTTATGATGTTTAAAACACACTAGCTAAAATTGATTTAGTATGATATAAAATTCATTGACATTTTCATATTTAGTCACTAAATAATGAAATCACTGTTCAAAAGTTAAATAATTGAAGTTATTTCATGAAAGTAAGCTTATTTTATTGTATTCTATTTTAAAACGATATATTCGCGTAAAGAAATAAATTCGATGATCTACAAAGCATAGTTTCTCTGGATTTTTTTACTCAAAGGTTTTGATTATCTTCAAATATAATCAAATCTGCCATCTGTTTATTGCCTCGAACAGATCTGTGCTGTCATTTTTTGAAGAGAATAAAAAATAATTAGCGCTTTCTGGAGCCACCAAACACATACAAAGGCAATTTCTTCATGAGTTGAATCAAGTGAGCTTGTAAAATAGAAAAATATTATATTTTTGAAAATTGCATCGTCGTGTTCTTTCAAAAATAATTTTTTTTTAATAAGCTTTGACATTCTGCTGAATTGGTATCCAAAAACTTATCACGTTGAGCAGCACTCAGAAAATAACGTTAAAATAGATCGAAATTTTGCCTATTTTTAAGTTAAAACAATGGAGAAATAGATAATTAATTAAGTGATGGAAAGCCAAACCCGAAATAGGAAAATTAATGCCGGAAGATGGACTAGAGCTGAGCATGAGAAATTCATGGATGCCTTGGAAAAGTATGGGCGTGATTGGGTCAAGATCGAAAAGAAGATTAAAACCAGGACAATCTTGCAAATCAGATCTCATGCCCAAAAGGTTTTCTTAAACATGTCAGAATGTGACATTAGAGCCTTTATCGGCATCGATGATGACTCATCCTTCAATTTACAGTAGTTTCGTTAAGGATGTTTTTAAAAGGAGGACAACAATCATTTGAAGGTTATTGGAGAGAACAAGAAAAAAATTAAAAACAACAGAAAAAAAGGAAAACCCGAAAATGAATCTGAGTGTGGTGGAGCGCCAACTTAGTGCATCTCCGAAATTCTGAATGATGATGCAGGAGACAAATATTTTGAAAATCGAAGTCCCGTTGTAATGGTTTCATAATTTTTGAACCAGAGGGTCACTTAAACTTAATCTGGAAACCAGAAAAACGACTACAGTTTCTTTCTGCAACTGTTCAAATAGAATGAAAAATATTTTCTAAGTGGAGGAGATTTCTTCGGGCTAGTAAGCTCTACTCAACCAACCATCTTCCCAGTTATGTTCACTTAAAGCTGATGAACAGTTTACTCCTTGATTCTCTATTACTTTTTTAACAGAACTTATTGGTTTATAATGTAAATTTTTGATTAAATTAATTAATCTATTTAAACTTGTTTATAATACAGCAACATTCTCAAAGCTAAGTAAGAAATACTTTTTAATTAAGTTCTTATTGTCTACATTATATGGAATTGGCAAAAGCAAAAATTATACAGTGATAAATAGGCGGGAACTCAGTATTAATTTAAGAAATGAAGACGAAAAATAAAATTCAGAACTCAAAACTCGACTCATTTGTTGCTGAATTTACGAGCAAATATCCTTCTATTAAGGAACTAGAAGGACTGTAGTTTGAGTTGGGGATTGATGAGGCAGGTCGGGGTCCAGTCATGGGACCCATGGTGTACTCTGCTCTATGGTGGCCTAAACTATTCAAGCAAAAGTTCGCATAGCTTGGCTTTGAAGATAGCAAAACTCTAAAGTAGGAAGAAAGAGAGATGCTTTTCGAAGTCATTAAAAAATACAACGGTGTTATATTCTTCTTCGAGGTTTAAGTAATTTCTGCAGATGAGCTCTCGCGAAAGCAGCAAAGGTTCGATTCGATAAACTTAAATACGATTTCACACAACGCAGCCATTAAATTAATTCGTAGTGCTTTAGCACAAGGTTTCAACATCACTGATATTTATGTGGACACTGTAGGCGATGCTAATCGATACCGGGAATATATTTTGTCCAGAATTCCATAGTTTCTAAATGTGGTGAAGAATGTGACCGTGCAACCCAAAGCAGACCGAGATCATAAAGTAGTCAGTGCATCCAGCATCTGTGCCAAGGTGACCAGAGATACGGTTATTCATCAGTGGAAATTTATTTAGAAGTTAGGTAAAAGTAATATAACCTAGATGTGGAAGATGAGCTAGGAAGTGGATATCCGTCGGACCCAAAGACCAAGGAATGGCTAGCAAAATATAAGCACAAAGTCTTTGGCTTTCCAAATCTTATACGTTTCTCATGGCAGACTTGCTCTAACATACTTTAGCATTTTTGCGTGTTGAAAATGAAAAGCGAGAAGTAATAAGAGCGTATTAAGGGCTTGAATATCTACAAAAGAAAAGAAGTCGATTTGTTTGACTTAGTAAAATAATGATTCTAATATTAATATATTAGTTTTATGAATTACATAGTAGTGAACAGTGTGTGCTGCTGCTTGTCCATATGCTGCAAAGAAGTATGGGAGTCTCTATACCGAATAATTGGTAAATCTGCCTTTGTGAAATTCGCATACCTTCTTATCTATTTCTCGGCAGTTGTGCTTACTCTTGCATTCTTTACAGTCACTAGCAACAGCTGGCCATGGGTCATGTCAAGGATAGCCCCTCAAATTATGTGTGATCTATGGATTGGAGCTGAGCATATAAGCTGCATCAGTGCTGCAGTACTCTACAGAATGAGTTGCTGCCTTTTTATATTTAGTCTCTTTATGCTAATTCTTATACAAACATGCTCAACCAGAGTGGCACTCATCATAAACGAAGGGCTCTTTTTTAGTAAATTTGTACTCATCATAATACTTTTCTTAATTTCTTAGCAAGTTAGCAATTAGACCTTTATGGCCTATGGAAATCTTTGTAAGGTGGTCTCTTACATTTTCCTAGTCTACCAGTCGATTATCCTTATCGATCTTGCCTATCTATGGGGAATTGATTGGGCCAAAAAGTATTCATAAGGTAGTCAAACACACGCGGTTTTACTCATTGGATTCAGCATCATAATGCTCGGAGGCTGTGTAGCTTTCTTAATATCGAGCTTTACTTCACATCCTTAATAAATTCGTTGGGCAGACATAGTGTGCTTGTGCTAAATCATAGTAACAATTGGCGTGCAACTGCTTAACTTCAACAAGCAAAATTCACTTCTCACAACCTCTGTGTTAGGTCTGTTGATCTGCTATTCCACATGGGCTGGAGGGTTCTCTTATCCTGTTTCCACTCCCATTAATGTGATATCAAACGAAGCCATTCTTTACGTGGGCATGGCAGTTAGTGTCCTTCTGCTTCTTACTATAACGGCAGGGTCTATATACGGTTCCACCAATAAACAGAACGATGACAACAGATTTATTGATCTGGATAATCTGCAAGCCCGATAAGAGCACGTTGAAATGCAGAGGGAGGACAAGGGCAAGTGGACACACTGGATGCTCTATCTCACAGGCATGTCAGCTTATATTGCCATGGTCGCTACTGACTGGGGAAGTGCCGACATCGCCCAAAATAAGTTCAATCTCACAACCGGAGCATGGATAAGTAAGCTAACCATGGGATTTTCTGTCTTTTTCCTATACATTTGGTCTCTGCTAGCTCCCAGAATATGTCCCAACCGTAATTTTTACTTTGAATGATAAATTCTGAGCCTCAGTACAAAATCAAGCATAATACAAATTTAGTCAGCAGCGAGTGCAATATGATCATAATATTTATAATAAATTTTCAGTTATTCACAAGAGTGCGCCATTAGGCTGAATATTAACAAATAATGATAATCAATCCAGTTACCTCGCTAATAATGCAGAGTTTGCTTGGATGTGTTTTTCAGCGTGAGCTAGGAGACCTTCGTGATGCTCCTTCCTCGTCTTGCGCATTTGGCTTTTCGAGTAGTCAAATCGGTATTTGATGTCGTCTACATAATGGTACAGATTCATAGTTTCGTCCAGAGCACGATATGCCTTTTCTTCAGGTTTTGATTACCGATGGAATAAATTATGACTCGGATGGTTGAATTGTGAAAAGTACAAGTAAATCGAGCCTATAGACATCACTGTCAGTGATAATGGCAAGTAGTATCGCTTGTACAGACAGAAGTCCGACTGCGAGTGGTAGATATTTGATGTATAAAGTGCGGTCACAAAGAATCCGATCACTAAAGACATTTTTATAGTATTCTCATGAGCCTGCTCTAAGGTGGGCACTTATTTATTAAATTCAGTTGATATCCTGTCGAAATCCTCATGGTGCTTGTATTTTGATAATTAGTTTTCCTTTTTTTCCAGCTCGCGCAAATGAGAGGCCAACTCAGGCTCAGAAATTATTTGGTTAAGTGATCGTCTTTAGAACTTCGAGTAGTCAAATTATATTGGAGTGTTTCCGCCATGCTTCAAAGGTGATTGATTTCCCATTCGATGCAATAGTATTATTATATGATATTATATATCACATTTTTGGTCCAGAATTTAATTAAAGTAAAAGGTAGAAATTAATCATTTACATCTCAGACAGTCGACTTTTATATAATTTTGTTCAGTTTTTTCTATAATTCTTTATCTAGCATCATCTTTTTCTTAAAATCTTCTCTCTTCAATTATTAGAAATGTGGACCATCTCGTGATACTCTGCTTGGCTGTTAAGACACCTACTAAGATTATTTGGCCCTCATAGAAGAAAGAAAATCAAAGCTACTCTCATCATCTATGACATTGTCAGTAAAAATAACTCCATGTTCGTTACGCTTAATCCAAGGCCCTTACGGCATATTGTCAATATAGCTGGGCTTCAAGTCTCGTATTATTTTTTGAGTCACACTTTTTGAATATAGGTCCTCCACACAAGTATGGAAAAGACTAAAAACTGGACTGCATTTCTAAATTCCAAAATAATTACGATTTTAAGGTTGTAAAATTTAAGAGAAATCTACTTGAATTTTAATTTTTAATTTTTTCTAAAGTCAGGCTCAAGATGGAAAGTTTAAAAGCTATTCTATTTATTTTTGATCCTATCCAAGATAAACATAATATTTTTTCTCGATTCTTATGTACTTGTGCAGCCTAGTAATTATCCCTACATTATTTGTGTAGCTGGTTCATAGTTTTTTATTCCTATCAGGCAACTTGTAATATTAACGTAAATATCCTGTAAGCAAAGACTAAGACCTTCTTCGAAACTATCAGACTTAAGTTAGGACTTATTCTTTTATGCCAGCGTACTAAAAAGTTATAGAACCAACAAATAAGACTCATATGCATCTTAGAATTTACCAGCAACAAAGGTAGCCACGCCAAGCAAATTCATGCAATCAATAAGCTCGAAAATGTAACCCACACAATTTGCTTCAAGTAGAGTATTAAGCTTTTTGATTTTAGAAATTAATTATTTCTGCTCGTGTGAACGGACCAAAATTTTAAGCAAGTTAACAGCTAGAATATCAACTTAAATCATAGCTTGGTTACAGTCTTCTAGTTTTGTTAATTTGGTTAAGCAATCTCCTACCTTGTTCAGATCTGAGACTCTGATCAAACACTTACACTTCATGATTTCAGTCTCAAAAGATAAGGACTCATCAATTTCTGAATAAGCTTTTAGAGCATCACTGTAGGATTTACCTTCGTACAACAAGTCCCCAATCCATTTGTGTACATAGTAGTCACTTTGATTTCTTAACATATACTATTTCAAGTCTATAAAGCCAGCCTCAGTCTCCCCTAGTAGAAAGTAGCACTTTGAACGTTCGAGTAAACTTTTATCGAATTAGCTGTTCAAACTTAAACTAATAGAATATTCGTTAATGGCCTTCTTGAGATCTTTCACCACAGCGTAGCATAATCCCCGCAAGTAAAAGTACTTAGGTTCGTTTTCCTCTGCCTTTTAAATGCACAAATTAATATCGTTAATGGCACTGTCCCACTCCTCCATATACAAATTCAGAATGCATCGATGATATAATAAATTGGAACTCACGCTGTTCACAGTCTCAAAGGCTTCATTGAGCTACTACATGGCGTGTATAACTGCGGATGTTAGTGATTCGCTTCGCACATTATTATTTGACGCTCCAGATATACAAAGATCGCGGTAAATCACTGTCATGGCCACGTAAATGCTTGGTTCAACTTTACAGGGATAAACATAACGAGCCTGTTAAAACTTTTCCATGCCTAATTGAAAGTTTTTTCTACGCTACACTGCAATAATCCCTTATGCTAGTAGTAAATTGTAACTGGAGCACTCATCCAAACCCCAAATTTTCAACTTCTCATAATACTATATTGATCTTTAGTGATGTCCTATTTTGAAACTAGCATATGCGTTAAACTTCAGTAACAGAGGCATGATTAAGGTCTTACACTTATGTGAAATTTTCAAGGGACTAACAGCCTTATCCTTTTTTGCCTTATTCTTCATTAATAGATTCAGCTGGTTTGCCAGATAAATTTCGCTACGTTCTGGAATTATTGTGCCCTCGCACGCATCTATAATTGTGTCGAACAATTTGATACCCAACTCGAACTTTTTCTTCATTATTAAAATGACTCCTTCAAGAAAGAGGACATAAGGTTAGATTAGTTTGGTATCGATACTTAAAATTTTATATCTATTTACTGTATGGTATGCCGAGTAATAATCTCTTTGATTTATCTTAATTGAAATGAGTCGCTATAAGGATTTGGTCACAGAATTCCTAGAATTGTTGAATTTAAGGCACTACTCATAAAAAATACAGGCCTCCGCTAACTTTTCCTCAGATTACAAAACTAATGCCTCTAAGTACAGATAATCAGCAGACTATTTACAATTATATCCTATTTGATTCCTTGCTTCCTTGATGTAAACCTACCATCTTTTGCTATTGGGTGAGACCAGCATATTTTTATCTATTAATATTTCGATAACTATTAGTAACAACTCAATAGAACATACTCCTTTATCGATGGCTGAGTTGGCAACTTCAAAGGCCTATGAATAGTTTCCATCCTCGATATAGGCTTAACATAGCTCCTGGTGTGCTCGACAGTCTTTTGAATTTATGAAAACTGCGTGTTTCAGGTCTCGAATTCCTAACTCTTTAGCTCCTAAAATTCTTCTAACTTTGGCCCTCTCGATCAATGCTTAATAGTTATCGTTCTACTCGTTAAGCAGTCTTGTTAAATAGTGTTCACTCTCTTTGTATTTGCCGATCTTGAGCAGGCATGTAGCATTGAGCCAGAAAAGCCTATTTTTATTGTAAAGATTTTATTCGCGTGTGAGCATCTGTTTAATGAGTGCCAGACACTATTCGTACTTAGCCTGCACTAGCAGCTAGTTCACTTTTTTTATCTTCTACTTACTCAAGTGGCTTTCGATGCCCACTGAGTGGTTCATTTTGTGCGTTTTCGCTAATGTTAATCCAAAGTTACTAAGTGAAAATCTACGTTTCTGACGAGCACCATTTTCATTTTCGTTCAATTGCATGCTGAAATTGTGAGTAGCAGCAGGTCTTAGCTTTGTGAAGAATTGACTGTGTGAGTCTTTGCTTTTCACAAAAGGAGTGTGCACCATGCCAGTCTTGTAGATGCCCTTGATATCAAGCGAATAATTATCTTTTTTGTGCTTGGAGAAGTTGGCACTTAGGCGCGACATGGCCGTTTGCTAGTTGCCTATAATATTATAGGTGAAGTATGAAATATTTCATTTTATGATTAATTGCCACCTTATATTTCAATTAATATCGAATTATTATTATTAAACAGTTTGGCCATCAACCGAGTCCAGCTAAATTGCAAAACGCAATACTTTATCATTATTAATTTAAATTTAGATTAAGTTAAATAAAATAAAAGTCAAACATAAAGCTGAGTGTTTTATAGGTTGTGCCACTTTTCAGCGAGTCTTGAAACCAGACTGATCAAATAAAGGATAACGACAGAAGAGGTAGCAATAATTTTTATTTATAACTGATGTTTTTCGTCGTATCTATATAAAATTTACCATAAATTATTCAAATGAAGGCTGTCATTCTCCTTCTCCTCGTGGCCCTCGCCGCTTCCTACCATGTTCGCACTGAACACCAGTATTGGTACACCGCCAATAGAAAAGCTGCTGAGACTGGCGTGCCATTTGCGGATGTGACCTGGAACTACTGCGATGTGAAATGCACTACTTTCGAAAAATTCAAACCCGGCTATGACTTCTTCGTGGTCAACTTCCAGGATGCAGTCTACAAGCCAAACTTCTCAGCCTGCTACGCCAAGGCCCCTGCCTCTCAGACATATGTCCTCTGGAACAAGGTGCTCACCAACGACTGGTACGAGAAGAACTGCGGTGGCGACAGTGAAGACTACTTAACCAACAGCGCATACAAGAAAATCGACGAAGCCGGAGCTGGCGTCGGTGTCAAAATCACCTATTGATGATCATCCAAAATTATTCATCTCTAAGTTATTTATTGATTTTATTGTGTTGAGATTCTTAATAGCTAATGACCATCGAAAACAATAACATAAGAAAATATCATTTCTATTTTCTAGACTTCTTGACGTGGCTTTAAGAGTAAGTACAAACGACCATTTAAGAATTCGCTAACAAATCTATATAAATTTGTTATATATTTATGGTCTAATATTAGTACTCATTGACAAGCAACAGATATTCTGTAATTACAAATGGTTTACAATTCCAAGTTGAGGTCTGATATAATAATTTTACATGAGCAAACACGATCCAAAATTCAGGCGGTTTGCTAACCTCGAAGGCTATCTTGAGAAACTTTCAACTAACCTACTTCTTGGGTTCCAGCCGAAGTCATTATTCGCATTAATCTTAGGTACTGGAAAATTCTGGACAACGGATCCAAAATCGGCTACTCGAATAAGCCTGATGAGCCAATCAAGTCAGAAAATATTTTCCTAGTTAAAGATTGTCTAGCTTCAGAAGGCTCAAGCAACACACTCCTCGAATTGGAAATGCGAGACAGAAATTTCGTCCTCAGAGCCCCTAACGAGGAGGAGAGGACAGACTGGATCAAAGGATTGACATTTTTGAAAAAAGTAGCCACCAACCAAATTAAGGTTAAGATTGAAGTAAGTCCGACATAAACAACTATTGCAAGTCACTCTGAGAAACCCAAGCATAAAAAGCCATCAAAAATATAAGCAATATCAATAATTCCTGTGGAGAAGCCTAGACCTCATCAGCCGTAAGATTTGGTATCAAACTAGAAGGTAGAGAGTGAACTAATTTCCTAGCTTGTCAAATATTTGCCTGAAAAGTGTTTAAAATATTATACTTTGATCACAAGTTTGAAAGTGAGATCATAAGGATTATTTTTAGACTCGTTTAATTTGAACACATATGTGCTGGTTTCTCCTAAGTCTCTATACCCTGACCTTTATATTGGTGAGGAAAACTTAACAAATATTTCATTGCCACCGTGGTTAGAAGTGAATTATTTTTACAAGATATCCAATTCTAAAGATAAAAAAGAAAAAGAAAAGCGAAAACAAATATTTCACATATCCAAAATTATTGATATTAGCGATGGATCAGAAAAGTGCTCCATTAAGATTAATACTGGCGAAGTCATATATTAATTTTTCGCTGAGACTTTGGAGCAAAAGTAGTGTCTTGAAAGCTGCTTGAGACTTGCGGCCGACAATGCAGTGGAAGTGAGCGTAAATGGTAAGCCACTCAAACGAAATTTTGATAAGCTAATCGAGCTACACGAAACAAAACTACCATAATTTGAAGAACATGCAAAGAAGATTGTGCTATCCTTCATGAAAGAGGAGTCATAACAAAAGTACCAGCCTAAATAGTTATTCTAATTTTTAGATAAAAGCATGATTTTTCTACACGAGTTTATTGAGGTGCTGGAGCAGAAAAGGAAAAATAAGGATCATGTTATCCTTGACATGCTTAAACTGTTTCATGAGCAGGTTAAGACACAAGCTAAGTTAACATGGGACTCTTCATTTTTTCGGATTAAAGGCTCTGATATTTTGAACATGCTCAAAAAGCTTTCATAGTATTACAACTTGTTGAGGAAATTCATAAAAAGCTCAGAGTTTGAAGAAGGTATGAAGGAGCTTAGCAAAATTTACGTCAGAGAATCTTGGAAAAACTTTGAGAGTATTATATTCGGCATAGTCTAACAATAGAAAAAGAGCAACATTTTGGAAGATTAGTACAGCGGGTATCTTCAAACTTACGGGACAACCGATCTCTTCAAGTTTATATATAGTGTGTTTGATCTAGCCTACCCGACATGGAAGAGTAAAATACATTTACATAATGTAAATAGACTTATGCAAAGAGCGCTACAGGTATTCGTACATTAGCTTCGATCTGCCATAAACTAATAGGTTATTCCCGAGAAGCAACTAATCGCTCTCGCCAATAATTATTTCTCCTTCAGTGATAATACTAAGGAATTCTATACTGATAAATTTGAAGAGTTAGTAGAGAGAACGCAATAAAGCTATGAAAAAATAACAAGTAGCTACCGAGAAGTCTCCATGATTATTCTTGAGAAAATAGCCTCGCGTGTGGGCTCTTCCATTGAATAGTACTGCCTAAAGTGTACAATTCAGTCGATAAAATCTGATGAAATTGAAGACATTCTATATAAATAAATCTTAGGCCTGTAAAAGACAATCCATATGGCCTTTCAGAAGAAGCTACATTAGAAAATAATGAAGTAAGTTCATCTTAAAATATGCTGGCTTCTTGTCTAACAAACAAAAGCAAAAAAGAAGGTAGATATTATCTTATACGCAGATCAAATTAAAATAAATTATCAGATGCGTAAAGGAACTAAAGACAAATTTGGGAATCATATTCGATGCAATCTGTAAGGGAAAGGATCAAATTGATAAAAAGATGACTGAGCTAGAAACCCTTTTGAGTGTATAGCTCTACGCTGATATTTAAAGCGTAATTGCCTCAAGTTCAGAACCTTTAAAAAGTATCTACTTAAAGTAATTTATATTAAACATAGAATCTTGGAACTACGTGAAGATGACTTTACTGAGGGTTCTGTGTTATATAAGTTGGTACATGATAGAGCGACTAATGGTGGTTCAAATTAAGAGATTCATCGACATACAACTAGAGCAAAGATTAGCATCGATGCCATGGCTCGTGAAGATAGAGCAACACTTTCGAGGCATTATTTCCAAGAGTAGTTTATGGACAGTGATTAAAATTCTTATATTTAAGAAAAAACTGAGGATCAAAAAAGTAATGTTAAAAAAGGCAGCTAAAATAGGCTTATCAATTAAGGGTATTTGACGAAAGGAAAACGTAATCAGAAGTAAATAATATTATTATTTAGGGTTTGGTAAAAATAGTATTTTCGACTAAAAAATGGATTTCTTTATATCTTTCAGTCGTAGAACTCAGAGCGATGTCGAAATTCAATATAAATAAAAAATATTTTAAAAATAGAAGTGACAAATCCAGAGAAGCCATCATTTTTGCTGACTTATCGAAACAATATCGGAAAGGAGAAATAAATTAAACTAAAAGCAAGCTCAGTCGAATTAAAATAGCGTTGGGTGAACAGCTTGTAACTGGAGAAAAAAAGGATGCTTAATGAGTAACAAGTGAAAAAGAAATCAATTAAGTATAGATAAACACAGGCAACAGGAAGAAAGAGAAATCAAATGATTATCGACTATGAAGAGCTTGAAAAAGGACGGGACTACTTTAGCTACAGTAGCTGAGTAATATTTAAATTTTCCATTATTTAATGTCTTTAATTTAATTAAAATAAAAAAAAATAAAAAATAAACAAAGTCATCGCAATCGATGTTTCTTAATAGTTTCGTATTCGTTTAGATAGATATCGTAAAGTTAGCTTCTCTTCACTTATCTCTGTGAT
>APMI01001175.1_pt1 | contig 37968 bp, 33 predicted proteins | sample 667938 | NCBI WGS metagenome assembly APMI01 (sample SAMN01084076, study PRJNA167559) | wastewater metagenome | biome: Wastewater | place: Denmark: Ejby Moelle, Odense | collected 2011-11-28
GTATTTCAGAGTAAGGTTGAACTGCTGATGCAAACTACACCGCTTACCAGCGACCAGGCAGACCTCATTACAGAACTATCTGAAGCAGGTCAGCGGATGAACCGGTTAAATAAAACACTACTCTTACTTTCAAAAATTGAGAATAACCAGTTTAACATTAAGGAAGCCGTAAACATTGATACCACAGTTCAAAAACTGGCTGAACAATATAAGAATGCACTCAATCAAAAAAATATATCACTTCATACAAGAGTGGCTGGTGATGCTGTAATAAATGCCAATCAAACATTGATTGAAATTCTGATTGGCAATTTACTGTCAAATGCCATCCGTCATAATGTGCACGGCGGCAGAATTAATATAATCATTGAACCCAATCAATTTAATATCAGCAATACAGGCAATACAAAGTCGTTAGATGCATCCCGGCTTTTTCAGCGTTTTCAAAAGCAAACGGCTGATGCCAATAGCGTTGGCCTTGGTCTTGAGATTGCCAAGCGGATTTGCAATTTGTATAAAGCTGATATTACTTATAACTACGCTGATAGTTTACATTCTTTCAATGTAAGCTTTAACAATTCCTGAGTTACAGTCTTCAGATTTCTTACAGTTTCCAACAATAATTTGCATGTATTAAGTGAGATGCTGTATAGAACAATATGTATTACTACTATTTAATTTCTTGCTGTTGGGTTATTCAATTCCAATTTGTAAAACGCTGTTCTCAATTGTTTAAAATTTTAGGAGGAAAACCGGAAACCTGATGAGGCTCCACGAAACGAGCAATCGTTAAAGAAGATGTAAAGCTAAGGTTTCAGCCCCGGCAGTAATGCCGGGGTTTATTTTATTCAGTTTTCTATCAGTATTGCTTTTGAAACTTTATCTAAACAAAAAATTATACAATGAAAAGTAAAATGAAAATAGCCGCCCTCGCCTTTGGTGCTGTTGCCATCATTGGCGGTTATGCCTTATTTGCCAACAACAGCAAACCATATAACAGTGTGTTACAAAACAACAGTACTGCTTTTGTAAAAACAGCTTATACAGAAACCGGCTCTACCCCAATTGACTTTGAAAAGGCGGCCAGCAGTGCAGTGCCAACGGTAGTGCATATTAAAACTGTTACAAAGTTTAAAGAAGCTGCAGGCCGCAATCAGCAGCAGCAGAATCCTTTTGGTGATATGTTTGGCAATGATGATTTCTTTAAAAAATTCTTTGGCGATGGCAGCCATTCATTTCAGCAGCCAGAGCAAAAAGCTTCCGGTTCCGGAGTTATCATCAGTAACGATGGTTACATTGTTACCAACAACCACGTTGTGGATGGCGCAACTGATATAACAGTTACATCTAACGACCGGAAGAATTATAAAGCCAAAGTAATTGGCACAGACCCTAACACCGACCTTGCACTTATTAAGATAGATGCAAAGAATCTTCCGGTGATGCCATTAGGTAATTCTGATGATGTTCATTTAGGCCAGTGGGTACTGGCAGTCGGCTATCCGCTAAACCTGGATGTAACCGTAACGCAGGGTATTGTAAGTGCCAAAAGCAGGAACATTGGTATTAACCGGCAAGGTACTGCACCTGTGGAAGCGTTTATACAAACTGATGCTGCAGTAAATCCCGGCAGCAGTGGCGGAGCTTTGGTAAATACAAATGGCGAACTGATTGGCATTAATGCAGCCATTGCATCTCCTACAGGTTCATACGCAGGTTACGCCTACTCCATACCCTCTAACCTGATGCAGAAAGTAATTGGTGACATTATGAAATTTGGTACAGTACAACGGGGCTACCTCGGCATAAGCATGGCGCCTGACGATTTGGATAATGCTAAGAAAAAGGAATTAGGTATAAATGATGAAGTAGCTGCTGTGTGGGTTATGGAAACAGACCCTGCCGGTGCTGCTGCAGAAGCTGGTATTATAAAGGGTGATGCCATTATAAAAATTGACAACGCCGCTGTAAATACAGGTGCCCAGTTAGCAGAGCAAGTGGCAAGGCATAAGCCCGGTGATAAAATAAATGTAACGGTACTACGTGGCAAAGAAGAAAAAGTATTTGCAGTTACGCTAAAAAATAAAGTAGGAACATTTGCCAGCCAGAAAGCCGCCCTGGTAGAGTCATTAGGTGCTACGCTGGCTGATGTAAGTAAAGATGATGCAAAGAAAATGAATATTGCCGGTGGTGTGCAGGTTACAGAAGTTGGCGATGGCATTATTGGTAACGAAACCAATATGAAACCCGGTTTTGTAATAACCAAAGTGGCAGGTATTGTTGTTAAAACAACAGAGGAACTGAGAGAAGCCCTTGGTAAAGCAGGAAATAACTTCCAGATTGAAGGGTTATATCCCGGCAGCAGTGAACTGTATTACTATGGAATAAATGATTTCAAAAAATAAAGGAGATATCACAAAGATTAGTAAAGCCACATCTGAATGATGTGGCTTTTTCATTAGAATAATACGGTCCGATACTGGCTTTAATCAATTAATCTTCATCAGTAGTTTCTTGTCATCTTTTAACAATTCACCCCACTCAATATTCAGAATCCCTGCAGATTGCATTGATAAGTTTACAATAGAATTTAATCAACTAACAATAAATTAATAATCATGAAATGGATAACATTTATGAGCATAGTAATGATACCAGTATTGATGGTATCCTGCTCAAGTACGTACATCACCTCATCATGGAAAGCTCCAAAAGGTTATAGTGCAACAAAAGAAGATAAAATAATGGTATTGGGTATGCTGCCTGATAAAGACCGCAGTATGAGGGAAGCGGTAGAAACTGAAATGGTGAAAGCCTTGCAGGAACAGGGTTACCACGCTACATCAGCTTTTGAGGCATACGGCCCTAAATCTTTTCAGGGTATGAATGAACAACAGGTAATGGCCGATTTAAAAGATAAAGGTGTTCAGGCTGTAATGACGGTTGCATTGCTTGATAAAGAAAAAGAGCAACAATACACACCCGGCAGAGTAGATTACCAGCCCCGTTTAGGATATAATCCATTCTGGAGGCGTTATGTGTATTACTACGACAGGGTTTACACACCGGGCTATTACACCAACAGCACCAATTATTTTGCAGAAGGAAATTTATATGATGTGGGCAGCAACAGGCTGATTTATTCTGTGCAGTCAAAAACCTTTGACCCATCATCAATGGCAAACCTTGCAAAAGATTACAGTAAGGTGGTTGTGAAAGATATGATTCAGAAAAACATTATCTCCAGTCATAGAGGTTAAAATAAAACGCATATTTCGTTTGCTTCAATAGTTACATGCCGCTTCGATTCAGGAGCGGCTATTTTATTGCATATTGAAAAAGCAATGCTCTCAACTAACTTAATGCAAGCTCTTTTACAACGTTTTTTGTGATACTGTTTCACTGATTTTTTATATTTTTAATTCCACTTAAAATAACTTATTCTACAACACTGTTTGCAGATAGAAATTGCATATTCAGAATGAAACTTTCGGGCACAACCAAAATATTATTGCTTGGTGCAAATATCTGGTACTTCGCAGAAGGAATGCTGGGGCCATTATTTGCAGTATTTGCACAAAAAATCGGGGGAGATATACTTGACATAACATGGGCCTGGGCAACCTACCTTATTATCACAGGTATCTTATACATTGTTTTCGGCAGGCTTATTAACGGCAGGGAGAATAAAGAAAAGATTATGGTGTTTGGGTATTTGCTAAACGCCTTTTTTACTTTTGGTTACTTGTTTGTCTCAAACCCCATTCAGCTTTTTATAGTGCAGGCCGGATTAGGTATTGCAGAAGCGATGGGTACACCGGCATGGGACTCATTATATGCAAAAAGCCTTGATGATACGATGGACTCCTATGCCTGGGGACTATCAACCGGCCAGGCGCAAATATTTACAGGTATTGCATTTGCCATTGGCGGACTAATCACTCATTTTATTTCATTTGATGTACTTTTTATTACAATGGGAGTAATTCAAATTATTGCTGCGGTGGTAACAGCGCAGCTTCTTTTGAATAAAAGAAAGTAAGTATTCATTTTGCAGATATTTCCGATACAGTATAAAACTTCAATCCAAGTTCTTTTGACCGGTTAACGATATGTAAAAACCTTGAAAGCGGAACCTTTAGGTTTGTATCACCTTCTTCAATCCTGTGACCTACTAAAACCAAACAATTACGGTTTTCACTTGCAGAGTGTAACATTTCATCATACATCCACTCTTTTCTTTTAGAGCTGTTATCCATACCCATTGCAAATAATATTCTTTCATTCATTGATGCAGTAAGGCTTCGGGAAAGATTGGGAGAACCATTAAGGGCCCTTAAACTTTTGAAATACGGTCTTAATGCCTGGTCGGTTTCTTTATTGTGAGAACCAAATGGGTATGCAAATACAACCGGGTTGAAACCATCCTGTTTCATTAAAGAAAGGTCGGGATAGATTTCCGAATGCAGCAGGTCCTGCTCACTATGATTTTCCAAATATTTTTGAATGTTTTGATGGTTTTTGGTATGATAAGCGATTTCATTGCCATGCTGCATGATTGCTTTTAATTTAGCAATTTGTGTTTGTGATAAATTGTGATAACCTGAAATGTAGAAAGTTGCTTTAACTCCAAGTGAATCTAAAAGTGGAAGGTACTTATACCAATTATCTACATAATCGTCATCAAAAGTCAGGGCAATACCTGGTTCAGTTAATGTTCCATATTTATCTGTTTTACGACAAGAAGCAAAAATTAGGATTATCAGGAATAGAATTACTCTGCTTTTAGTTATCATCTTTAGTAGTTTTTGTGATAAGAAGTTCATTTCGAAATAGCTTGTACTCCTTTCACAATACCAGAAATCACTGTTTAATTATAATCCAAACCGATAATTTGCTTCTGCTCACATTATTTATCATGAATTGTAGAAATAAGCTCATCTGTAATTTCAAATGAGTTTACGTATCCACAACCTTCGGATTAAAATACCTGTATACCTGTATGACTGCCGTTGCCAGCAACACAGCTCCAATTATCCAGTTTATAATGTACTGGTTTGATTTTATGGAACCGATAAAGTAATTGCCACCGTAAATAAAAATTATAAAGCCCAATAGAGAACCAACGCCAACGCCAACGGTGTAATAATTATAAAAGCTGCTGTCAGGTATCAGTATTTTTTTACCCAGCAAAAAACTGCTCCATAAAAACCAGAACGGTATTTTCATTGGGTCAATTGCACTGATGGTTATACCAGACCAAAAGGGGAATTTTATATCTGTTGGCATAGCAGAAGTAAAACCGGTGTGTTTATAAGCCGCAATAAAACTATATACCGCAAGTATCAGAATGATGAGTATGGTAATCCATTCCAATGTTTTAAACAACCGCTGTTTTCGGCTAATCCATTCCATAGATACTACAGCAAGGCGTACAAAAATTAACTCTGTAAGTATGCAGCCTGCAGCAAATGCAAAGCCTGCAACAGTGCCTGTTGATATCGAGACATAAGTGGTGATTAGGTTTAAAGGCCCCAACGGCAGCGACCCCAGAAAACTTATCAGCAATCCCCAGCTAAATACCCTTATTAATGGCTGTAGTTTCAATTACGTTTTTGTTTAAAGCCGCTGTTAGTTAAATACACTTCTGGAATAGCTAATTAAAGCGTACCACCCTGCACATATACTTCCACAGTAAGGTTGCAAGGTCTTCAACAGTGGAGTAATTATCCATTTGTAAAATCAAACTGTAAGAGAATTTTATTTTTAACGCTTTACCTGCGGCTAATATTAATTCAATTACATCTCCAACGGAGAAAAGCAGGTCTGCAAACAACTTAGTTTTCACTGTAGTTGCATCGTCACTGAAAATGGATTTTTGCTTACACTCTTGTAAAACCAATTGGCAAACCGCTTCTCTTCCTGCTATATATTCCATTATATCCGGCGTATAAAGCGGCATTATAAATGCTGTATGTTTCATTTTTAAATTATTGAAGTATTATTTTCTTCATCTGTTTTTATTTTACGGTATTTTCCAAACGGCAGTTTAACCAGTGAATAAAAATCTCTTGTTGCTGTTTTATCCATATAGGTATCCACTCCAAAAACAAGTTGCTCTGCAGGTAGTCTTTTCAGTGTTCCAAACATCCTGTCCCATATACTAAGCACATCACCATAATTACAATCGGTATAGGGCTGTTTGTAATGATGGTGTACCTGGTGCAGGTTAGGTGTTATAAACAGCAGGCTGATGAGCCTGTCGGTACTATCAGAAAAGCGGTAATTCATGTGGGCAAATAAGGTGGTTATGGCCTGTATAATCTGGCGCAGCATCAGCATCCAGAATGCAGTGCCTGTTACAAACACCCATAACAGTGTAAACGACAGCCGTACAATATTTTCTCCCGGATGCTCCCGTAATGTGGTAGAAACATCCACCACACTATCGCTATGGTGTACAGCATGAAACATCCATAACCTTTTTACTTTGTGCATCACTACATGATAGCCGTACTCACCAAGGTCGAGTAAAATAAAAGATGCAATAAATATCCAAATGGAATTTGTATCTTTTGGTAACAGGTATAAAATGCCGAATTGATGCTGGGTTGTCCATTCAATGGTTTTAATGAATGCTAAACCCAGCAGCAACTGACCGGGAATACTTGTTACAATAAACGGAGCATTGGAAAAAGCATGTTTCCATTTTTTGTAGCTGAACAATACACCAGCCAGGTTTTCAATATTCCAGATAAATACAAATAGTAAAATAAAAACCCAAAGCTGTACCTGGTGCCCGTTTGCTGCTATAAAATGTTTAATTGATTCCATTTGTTGAGTTAGTTAGTTTTTGTAAATGCCATATTTTGTCCAAAGATTTCGAAATGCCAGTAGCCCCTTACTTTCAATATCCCTTCTGTGGTAAGCCAGGCTTTTGCGCAATACTCCTTACCGCTCGATGGGTCGTAAATATGCCCGTCCTGCCATTCTTCTTCATCGGCATTATATGTAAGGCCGGTTAACACTTCAAGGCCAAGCAGTTTCCTGTTGCGTAAAGATTTATCCGGATTCTTTGAATCACATCTTGTTGCCATTGGCCTTGTTTTATCATCAGTATCATCAAACCAAACAATTTTGGCTTTAAACTCGGTGCCGGATTTATACACCTGCACAATCAGGTTCTTATCTTCATGTGCTATCCATTTTCCAAGTATCTCATCTTCACTCCAGCTTTTGGGAGTTTTAAACGAAGTCATTGAAACAATGATGGCAGCAAGAGCAACGTATTTCATAACTGGTTTTTATTTAGATTAAAACATAAGGGTTACGCCTACATAAATTCCGTCTTTCTTTGCATAGGGATTATTCAGATAGTTTAACCTTCTGTAGTATTCAATACTCATTACATGAAAAATGTTTTCGATGCCTACACTGGCTTCCATAAAGGGAGCTTTACCAACCAGGTTAAAATTTGAGTTCTTGTTATAGTCAACATTCGCTTGTCCCATATTTCCCCAATAGGAATTAAAGGACAACCGTTCCCGCCAGCCCAATTTCCTCAACAATGGAATTTTGTCGAACAAAGTACCACCGAGGTATAACCTTGTATGCAGGCTTACATATTTATCAGCAGCAAATTCATACGGCGCCATTGTGTTAAACTGGTATTTGCTGGCCACATAATATTCATTACCTGCCGGCACATTTAATAACAGGTATGGTATAGTGCCGAATACTTTGCCTGCTTCCAGTTTATAGTAAAGCATCATTTTTGGCGGCAGCCGTAAGCGTTGCTCCATACCAATATTTATTTTGTGATATTCAAACTGTGCTTTGCCCTGTTCAAATCCATAGGTATAGTTTGCATACAGAACAGGAGAAAAAGTGCCGAGCCGTATGTTGTCATAATTGAGTATGGTAGTTCGTTCTTTGTGTGCATACCGTATTCCTATGGATGCTTCTGCAACTGGCAATCTTTTAGCAAATACACTATCGTATGGTTTATCTATTGAAGGATTTATGGGGCGGTATTGAAAGTCAAACACCGGGTTCAGCTCTTTATATGTTAAAGATGCTTTGGCGGTAAAGTTGGGTGACAAGTATTGCTCATGCTTAAGCAAAGCCTGTTTAATATACATTCTTGTAAAAGGAATATTTTTTCTAAACAGGGAGTTCACAATATTATCTTTATCCAGTTCATCATCCTGGTCAATTATAAAATCATAGTCACTGCCGTAAGAGATGGATGTTTTAGTCCACCTTGCATCATTCCATACATACTTCAGTCCCAGCATTCCTTTTAGTTTCTGGTCTTTTGTACCGTATGCACCGTAACCATACAGGTTTACTTTTTTGCTGATGCCGGGCATAGTCCAGAAGCCTGTGCGGAAACGCCACCCTTCAATCGGATTACGGCTTACAAATGATGAATAAGGGCCAATGCGTACATATTTTCCAAAATCCCAATATCCGGTACCTGCAAATGCAATCAGTTTAACATCCCGTTGAAAACGATTATTCTCTTTTAAAGAATCTACCATTTTGTAAATATTTTTTTCGTGGATGGTTAAAGAATCTGGTCTGTTTTGCTGCCAAAATATTTCTGATTTATCCCAGTTTGTAGTTTGTTCTTTTTTTATAAGGCTCGATAATACAACTGATGGCTCTGAAGTATTTAATTGTATTTTATCGGTTACAGTTGTATTCTTTATGATAAACTTCATTCCGTTTTTGTCTTCCGGTACGGGAAGGCCGAGTAAGGCCAATCCACTTTCAAATTTTACTTCACTCGTAAACTTGTATGGCATGTACACCAGTTTATTGCTTGCACTGTCATACACCTGTTTATAATCCTGGCTGTAATTAATGTCGTTTACAAAATTCAGGTTGGCAGTTTTGCTCAGGTGCATATCCACGGTTTCCACCGCCAGTGTTTTAGTGTTTATCCATAGTGTGCCGCTAAATGCCCTTTCATAGGCATGTAAAGGTGTAAACCTTATTTGCTGCAGTGTATCGCCATTGTCAGAAAGCATGGTGCCGCCTTCAAAATATTTGTAGTAAGAAAAAGCATTAGAGTTTAACGGACTTACATAAGTCTGGTCGAAAATGGGAAGCCAGTCATCATACACATTGAAGAAGAAATAGAATTTATCCAACTTACTTAACAGGTTATCAGTTTTAAGCCCAAGATTTTTTTTGGCAATAATATTTTCCCTGTCAATATTAGGCGAAACGGAGTGATAGCTGTTGGCAAGTCGCTCTGCAAAATAAATGGGCAATTCCTTATCGTCTTTTGCATTGCTGTCGAGGCTGCTGTAAGTTTTCAGCATCAGGCTTTTTAATCCGCTGCCCTTTGCTTTTTCATAATCAATATGGTCAATATCCAGTTCATTCCTGGTGTAACGCTGGTAGCTGTAACTGCGGAACCTCGATGGATTGTTGTTGGCTTTATGGTCAATTACTTTTTCCATAAAGCTTTTACCCGGCTTTTTTGAGGTAGCAATAACAACTTCCTGCAAAGCATTTGCCTTTGGTTTCATATTTACTGCAATGCCGGATGTGTTTCCTTTTTGCAATGCAATGGTGAAATGCTCAAATCCCACAGAGGTAATTTCAAGGCTATCGTACCAGTCTGTTATATGCAAACGGAACGAGCCATCTATTTTTGATAAAGTACTATAAGAACCGCCCTTTAAATGAATAGTGGCATTCTGCATGGGTTTATTGGTTCCTTCTTCAGTAATCTTACCTGAAATAATAAAACCGTTTTGTGAGAATGCAGCGGCGGCATTCATTAGCAGAACAATTATGAATAGATATTTCCTGGTCATGTTGTTGGTGATGTATGGTGTAAAGCGAATGAGTAAAGCTGATGACATTCTGAATTTGTAATCTTGATAAATCTCTTTAACGTTATTTTTATTTATCTGCACTTTAATAATTTGAAAAGTTGGGGCAAAAAAATACCGGCTGCGGTTTTGCAACCGGTAATATAAACCACACCCATGCCTGAACCTTATTGACGAAGGGTAACCAACGGCAGTTTCGTTTCCTGCCCTGCTGTTACCTGTATATTATTTATTGTAGTATCCCGGTAGGGAGCTGTTGCTTTGTATAACACAGAGTAAATGGCAGGTTTTAATCCCCTGATTTTATACTCGCCATCTTCTTCCGGTATGGCATAAGCCGTATCTGTTGCGTTATAAACTTTTACCAGTGCTTTTGCTGCCTTTGGTTTTACCACTCCTTCAATTTTGCCAGTTGTATTATCGCTGTAACTTTTTAATTTAGGTTTCAGGCAATAAACTCCGTTCTCAAACTCAATAGATTTTGCCACATCAAAATCTATACGAATCCTAATCTGTCCGCCGGGCAATGTTTCTATACTGTTACTTTTTACTTTTACATACAGGTAAGGATTATTATCACACACTGGCAATGGATAAGAATGTGTACTGTCTGTCCATACCGTGTTATTGCTGCCCAGCGTAATTCTAACCTTGGTAATTTTTCCGCTGTTTGCGTAAGCATTGGCAATAAGTGTATCTACGCCATTCTTCAGTTTCAGCAAATCATAAATTCTTGGCGTAACACTCAATGTATCCCATCTTCCGTAGCGGTCATGGTGCTGGTGGTCATCATCGCCATCGTTGTCGCCATTATAATAATCATCATCATGGTGTACCGTACCCGTATCAATTTTTACTTCCACATACCTTATGTCCACCAATACTTTTAACAGATTAGGTACAGGGTCGTCATTAAGATATACAGCCACACTTTGTTTACCAGCCGGAGCGGTGGTACTTGTGGATGTTTCTTTCTTACAGGATACAATGGCAATAGCTATCAATACAGATAATGCAATTGCTGTTCTAAATTGTTTGGTTTTCATTTTATACAAATGTTTGTGTGATGAATACTGCTTTTAACAGGCAGGTTACAGATACAGACAACAGCATTTGAAAAAATAGTTGGGTGATAAATGAATTCTAACATCCTGCAAACCTTTGCATAAACTATTGGCAAATAATTATTACAACAACTTCTGGTAATTCAGTTTCTCTTCAGACTTCAAAACTAATCTTGATTTTTATTTAGAAGCACCCGTCTAAAATCAATCACCTGTATGTCTATACCAGAAATAAACCAACACTTGGCAGACGGCCACCAGTTATTAATTAAAGGCTGCTTAGCAGGCGACCGGGCTTCCCAGGCGAAGCTCTATAACAATTATTGCCGTACAATGATGGGAGTATGTATGTGGTATGCAAAGAACCGGGAAGAAGCGGAAGAAATATTACAGGATGGATTTATGAGGGTGTTTAAATACCTGAACACTTTTACAGGCGAAGGCTCCTTTGAAGGATGGATGCGTAAAACAATGGTAAGTGCGGCACTCTCCAAATACAGAAATAAATCAACACACCTGCGGCCCGTTTTAGAATTCAGTACCGACTATCATGATATTTATGAAGAACCAACTTTTATTACACAGTATGATGAACGGGAACTGGTAAAACTGATACAAACATTAAGCCCTGCCTACCGGCTGGTTTTTAACCTGTATGTTTTTGAAGGTTTGAAACACCGGGAAATTGCAGCCTCTTTGAATATTTCGGAAAGTACTTCCAAAAGTAATCTTGCTGACGCAAGAAAAATATTGCAGGCAGCATTAACAGTAAAAAAAAAGACGGTAACCCTTTAAAATAAAAAGTATGGACAAAAATCTACAAAATATTGACGAAGCATTTAACAAGGCTTACCAGTCTTACGAAGATGAGCCATCTGCTGCTGCATGGGAAAAACTAAGTGCTGCATTGGATAAAGAAGATGCAGAAAAATATAAACGCCGTTTTATTGGCTGGAAACGGATAGCTGTTGTATTGCTTTTTGTGCTTTCAGGATTTTTGATTTATGAAACCGGTGTGGTGATAAAGAGAAAGAATGATAAGGAACTGGTAAAGAAAGGAAATGATACAGATTCTGCAATGGTGACAGATAACACCGGCGCAAACGAAGAGAAGACAACTGTGAAGACTGGCACAAAAGAGAAAAAAGAAAATAGTCTTCCATACGTTTTTGACAATCAGGTACAACCAGCACCTTCTGAAGTATTGATTGAAACAAATGAAAAAGAAACGCTTACTCCAAAATCTAACCAACAAATCACCACTGTATTTGAACAATCCGAAATTGATATAAATACATCAAAGATTAAAAAGTTTAACAAGCAAGCAGCAAAAGATAAAACGAAGATTAGCATCAGGCCAGGTGAAATAGCTGAGGATGAAACAGGAAGCATTGCTGATAATAATGTACCAAAAAATAAAAAAGGTACCAGTAAAATAAAAGATGACCAAACGGCAATTGCCTCAAGTATGGAAACGGATTCCATCAGGAGACTTTCAATCTCTCCGGCAACTTCCATTGCAAGAATTGAAATAACAAAACCAGCAATTTTGGACTTAAAAATTAAGGAACCAGTGTTGCCTGTTTTAAACATCACCTCCAGCACTGTTTCATCAAAAAAGAAAAAGCCATCTTCATTCAAACCCTTTTGGTCGGTTACAGCATTTGCAAGTAACGATTGGGGACAATATACAATTGATAATGATGTACACGACAATACCGGTAATCAACAGGATGAGAAAGAAGAAATAAACCGCCGTGAAAAACATGAAGGCTCTTACTCTGCAGGAATATTTGCAACAAGGCAATTCACTAAACATCTTGGCTTAAAGACCGGCCTTATTTATTCCAACACTGCTATTGGCATTTCACCGCAGGAAATGTATGCATCGAAGAAAACAGATGGCAGTGTAGCTTATAAATACATTACATCATCTGGTTACGGCTTTGTAAAACCCGGTTTTGGCTTACCGCCTGCTGTGGGTGACAGTATCCAATCAACAGAGGCACAGCATAACCTGCAGGTAATAAGTGTTCCATTAATGGTATCATACCGGTTTGATAAAAAGAAATTTTCAGTGATACCTGCGGTGGGCTTATCTGCCAATTTCATAACCAGTGCCACCGTAACAACAGAAGTGACAGATGCACTGAACAAAGAATCTGTTTCTATAAACGGACTGGATGGCATGAGAAGTTTTTATACCGGCCTGATAGCCGATGTAAGCCTTCAATATAATTATAACAGCAAATGGTCATTCAGTTTGTTGCCGGGTTTTAAATATGCATTGACGCCAATTACAAAAGGCAATGTGGTAAAAACATTTCCATACAGCTTTAACATAGGTGCAGGCATAACGTATAAATTTTAAAATACTCCCAACTAAAATCAAATAACCTGTTGTCTATTCTAAAAAATAATATCATGAAAAAAGCAATGTTTTTTACAACCGCACCTGTAATCATTTTTGCATCCATTGTTGCCATTGGTTGTATGGTGTTTTTTGCAAGTTGTTCCAAGGATGGAAAGAAAGATGGTAATGAAAATGAAAATCATTGCCCCGTAATTGCAGCCACTGCTGTGCCGCAGGTAGTAAAAGATTCTTTTGCTGTCCGCTATCCTTCGTTAACGGTAGATACCTGGTTTCAAAAAGACAGTATAGGCTACTGTGCTTATTTTATACAACCGGTAAACCAGAAAAAATTAGCTGAGTTTACAAAAACAGGGTCCTTCATTATGGAAGAGATTGACCTTGACCATGACGGAAATTTTGAAGACTCAACCGGCCATTCAGACCCAAAGCTTCCTGGTGTTTGCGAATGTGAAATACCAGAGGGAAAATAGTTTTTCATTTGCACTTTTAGGGTAAGCTCCCTGATTTTTTCAGGGAGCTGTTTTAAACCTTTTTGCATCAGCGAAAATATCAGTCAATGACAGAATCTAATTTAAAAATAATCGCCTCGGTAAAAAATGAAGTAACAGTTTTACTCACTACAAAACTTGACCCAAGGTTTGTATTTCACAATCTTGCACACACCATGCAGGTTGCAGAAGCTGTTGAAGGTATTGCTACTTTTTATCAGTTTAGTGAAGAAGAAAAAGCCATTTTAATAATTGCTGCATGGTTTCATGACACGGGGTTTACTACCGGCCGTATAGAAGGCCATGAAGCAGAGAGCATCAGGATTGCTGAATCATTTCTTCTAAAGCATTCTATCCGTCAGCCGGTAATTGCAAAAGTGTCTGCCTGCATTCTTGCTACAAAAATGCCGCAGCACCCTTTAAGCGGAATGGATAAGGTAATATGCGATGCCGACCTCTTTCATTTAGGCTCAAATAATTTCAAAGAAAGAACGGAGTTGCTCAGGCTCGAACTACAGAGTTACTATAACACATCTATTTCTGAGAAGGAATGGGACATCAACAATATTGAATTTTTGAAATCTCATCATTATTTCACTGGCTTCGGACAACAAATGCTGGAACCGATAAAGCAACAGTGGATTAAGAAAATTGAAAAAGTAAAACCTCAAGCTTATAACAGGCGGATGCAAATTGTGGTTTGATGACAAACACAGCTCTCTTTCGTTTTTTCTAAACTGCTTTCTGAAAAGAATTTTAAACCGGATAAAGGATGAAGAATATTTTATTGCTGTTTTTGCTGGCCCTAAGCCTGCATAGCACTGCTCAAAAAATTACCATCAGCGGCTATGTAAAAGATGCCGCTTCCAAAGAAGCATTAATCGGCGCTTCGGTAGTGAATGTAAATACAAAGACCGGTACCAGTACCAATCAGTACGGTTTCTTTTCTCTTACCGCCAATGCAACTGACACCATAGAATTGTTGATTACATACCAGGGTTATAAAATCAACGCAAAAAAAATTACTGCTAAAGAAAATGTTCAGTTTGATGTTTTGATGGAAAACAGTGCAGGCAGTTTAGGAGAAGTGGTTGTAAGCTCTGCAAGAAATAACCGAAATGTACAGAAAGCACAGATGGGAGTTATTGATGTGCCTATTAAAGCGATAAAAAACTTTCCGGTGTTGATGGGTGAAAGGGATGTGATGAAAATTATCCAGTTGCTGCCCGGTGTACAGGCTGGCCAGGAAGGTACGGCCGGCTTCTATGTACGGGGCGGCAACCTGGACCAAAACCTGGTGCAATTAGATGAGGCAACGGTTTATAATCCCAATCACCTCTTTGGCCTCTTCAGCACATTCAATGTAAATTCTATTAATCATGTGCAGTTGATTAAAGGTGGTTTTCCTGCTGAATACGGCGGCAGGCTGAGTTCAATACTCAACATCACCATGAAGGAAGGAAATAAAACAAAGTACCAGACAGAAGGCGGTATCGGTTTACTTAGCACCAATCTCACATTTCAGGGCCCTATTCAAAAAAACAAATCATCGTTTATTGTTAGTGCAAGAAAAAGCTACATTAATTTATTGCTAAAACCAGCCACATCAAAAAGCACCAATTATTCCTTTTATGATTTCAATGCCAAAATGAATTATGAGTTAGGAAAGAAAGACCATATTTTCCTAAGTTTTTTTAAGGGTAACGATAACGCAGGTTATACAGGTGCCAACAGTTTAAATTATAAAACCGATTTCGGAAATACCACAGGCACATTCAGGTGGAACCACATTTTTGGCAACAAAATATTTTCAAACACATCGCTTATTTACAATGATTATCATTTAGGATTGGGCACTACTCAAAATAGTTATTATGAAGTGCTTTATACCGGCATAAAAGACCTGAGTGCTAAAACAGATTTTACATTCTCCCCTAATAATAAACATAAAATAAAGGCAGGGTTTGCTTATACCTATCACACACTCTATCCTTCGGCAGTATCTTCCAAAGTTCCCCGCCGGGGCAATCAGATTACTATTAATAAGGACAGTATTACAAAAAGACTTTCCAGTGAACTGGCTTTTTATCTGAGTGATGAATATGATATCTCAAAGACCCTTTCAGTTAATTATGGAGTTCGTATTCCTTACTTCAATGGCGGCGGCGCTTCTTATGCAGGTATAGAACCCCGGATTACAACAAAAGTTTCATTGAACCCAACTACTTCATTAAAAGCATCGTGGACATTGATGAACCAATTTCTACATGCAGTACCAAGCAGTACAGCATCATTGCCTACCGATACATGGTTAAGCAGCAGCAGCCTTATTAAGCCACAAAAAAGTTCGCAGGTAGCCGTTGGGTTATTTAAAAACTTTAGTGACAATGGCATTGAAGCAAGTGTAGAAGCTTACTATAAAACAATGGATAACCAGGTACTTTTTAAAGAAGGTTCACAGATTGTATTAAGCACCAACCTTGACAGTATTCTCACTTTTGGTAAAGGCAAATCTTACGGTATTGAATTATTTGTAAAGAAGAACGTAGGACGGTTAACAGGATGGGTAAGCTATACGCTGAGTAAAACAACACAACAGTTTCCGGAGCTAAACCGTGGTGCAATGTTTCCTGCATCATTCGACAGAAGACACAATTTATCAATTGCAGGAAGTTATGAACTTAACAAGCACTGGACCGTATCGGCAGATTTTGTTTTTTACACCGGCAGGGCATTTACTTTACCTGCAGGCCGGGTAACTGTTCCGGTAAATGGTTCCTTGTATGATGGTGTTTACTATGATTTCACCAGCCGCAATAATGCAAGGCTCAGGAGCTATCACCGGCTTGATGTAAGTTTTTCAAATAAGAAAACAGTAAAGTTCTGGGGTAAAAAATATGAACGGGAATGGGTGTTTGGGGCATATAATTTATACAGCCGCCTCAATCCCTACTTTGTATATCTCACTACCAATGCAGATACCAAACAACCGGAAGCAAGGCAGGTATCATTACTTCCATTTATTCCCAGTGTGAGTTTCAATTTCAAATTTTAACAACAGCAGCATGAAGAAAGTATTTATTTATACAATCGTTGTTTTATCCGCATCATTCATTTTCACAGCCTGCGAAAAAACAATTACAATAACCCCGCCACCATACACTGGTAAGGTAAGCATACAAAGTATGCTGGAGCCAGACAGTGTTGCAATCGTTTATTTCAACCGTACTGTTCCTTACTTTGATAAGAAAGTGAGCTTTGCTGATTTGGTAGTTCGCAATGCTGTTGTAAAAATCAGCGATGGTACAAGTACAGACATATTGAAACTTGACAGCAGTTACGATAAACTATACTGCCAATACAATTACTACTACAAAGGGAACACAACTGTTCAGCTAAATAAAACTTATACATTAACTATCAGCAGCGGAACAGATACTTACACTGCTACTGCTTCCACGGCAAATCTTTCAAAAGCTACAATAGACAGTACTTCCTTTACACCAGTATTTAAAGACTTATACGGCGAGCATGAAGGTGTGATTGTTTATTTTAAAGACATCCCTTCGCAGACCGATTATTACAGGTACGAAATGGAACGGTATGTTGACACCAGCACCCAATTAGCAAGCCAGAAAATAGCCAGTGCCTGCCTTGGCCGTGACAGTGTGAAAGTGCATGAATTAGGCCGTTCTGTTTATAACGATGCAGGCCAGAACGGTCAGCAGTTTAAAATAGTAATTGAGCCAGCTTACTCTCACAAGCCGGGTACAAAAGGGTTGGTGTATATCCAGACTATTGATAAAAATGCTTTCGATTTTTTTGACCAGTTGGATAAACAAAAGCTGGCACAGTTTAATCCATTTGTGGAACCGGTGTTTTTAAGAGACGGACAGTTTGGGAGTAAGGCAATCGGTTACTTTTCTGCAATGGTTAAATGCAATCCAGTTGTGTATATATATCCTGAATAATAAAACACCCATTATGCAAAAGTTATTTACAATACTGCTGTTTACATTCTTTAGTACCGCATTACTAAACGCACAGGTTACTGACAGCATTCACACAAACAATTCGCAGGTTACAGCAAAACCTTTTGAATCATTCAAAACAAGTATGGCTGAAATGAATGAAAAAGGAAAGAGAATAAAATCATTGCTGCTACCAGCCGGATTAATTACCTATGGATTTATTGCACTGGAGAATGATGGATTGCAAAATTTAGACAATAGCATCAAAGAAGAAATATGGACAGAGCGGCCGCACAAACCCATTACTGTAGATAACTACCTGCAGTATGCACCGGCAGCGGCTGTATATGGCTTGAATGCGATGGGTATAAAAGGTAAAAATAATTTCAGGGACAGAACAATGATTTATCTTTTATCCAATGCCATGATGGGCATTACGGTGCAATCATTAAAGGCTATTACAAGAGTGCAGCGGCCTGATGGATTTGGTACCAACGCATTTCCTTCGGGCCACACAGCAACAGCATTTGTAGCAGCGGAATTTCTGCACCAGGAGTATAAAGATGTATCGCCGTGGTATGGCATTGCAGGCTACGCCATGGCAACTACCACTGCCTACCTGCGAATGTATAACAACCGGCATTGGTTCCGGGATTTGGCACCCGGTGCAGGTATCGGCATCATTACAACTAAACTTGCCTATTGGATTTATCCTTCCATTAAACGAACATTTTTTAAAGACAAACCAATGAACACAATGGTGATGCCTTACTATCAGAATAAAACCATTGGCTTTTCACTTGTTCATTCCTTTGCAGGAAAATAAAATTAATCCTCTATTAAATTGATGAAGCAAACAGTCATTTTATTTTTATTCCTGTTGGTATGTAGTTCACCTTCATTTTCACAGCACCGTATTCAGCGACATCAATTTAATGATACTGTTCAGTATTTCTACAAATCTGATACACTCACTTTTTCAAAACCAAATTTGTTCAGGAGCCTTGCAAAAGTTCCTGCTGATTTATGGTATATAACAAAGTCGCCTGTACAAAAGCGAAATTGGATTAGCCTTACTGTGGTGGCAGCCGGCACCGCTATATTTATAGCAAAAGACCAGGAGATTATTAATTGGGTAAGGAACAGAAGTGACGATATGGGGTTGAACCCACAGACCGATTATAACATCTTGCTGAAATTCGGTACAACAAAAATTATTAAAATCCCCAAAAACCTGAATACAGCATTGTACCAGATTGGCGAAGGCGGCACAAGTATGATGCTTGCCGGTGGCTTATGGATTTATGGAAAAATAAAAAAGGACTGGCGGGCAATAAATACAGCAACTGATTTGGCTGAGACATTTGTAACTATGGGAGTAACTACCCAAATTATAAAACGCATAACTGGCAGGGAAAGCCCCTTCCTTGCCACACAAAGTGGAGGACGATGGCAACCGTTTCCATCATTTGCTAACTACCAAATAAATACCAGTGCTTACGATGCCTTCCCATCGGGGCATCTGTCCACCATGATGGCTACAGTTACTGTGCTGTCTTACAACTATCCCGAAAAGAAATGGATAAAACCTGTGGGATATACGTTAATAGGATTATCTGCATTTGCAATGATGAATACAGAAGTGCATTGGGCAGGTGATTATCCGCTTGCTATAGCAATTGGCTACCTGTCGGGTAAGGTAACCACCTTAAGGCATAGAACAAAAAACAAACAAATCAGGAAAGCAATTTCACTATAAGATGAACCGGCACTTTACAATACCAACCTTCTGTTTTTTACTGGCAGTATGCTGCTCCTGTAAAATAATAAAACCGGTGTATTACAATTTGCCCGATGAAAAGGATGCAAAACGTTTTCCCTACCGAACCGTATTACAGGGGCCAGATTCTTCCATATTCAGTTTTAAAAAAGCAAACGATACACCCGATGTGGTAAAGCATATCCGTATCGAAAACAAATCACTTAACGCAACTGGAGTAACCTTAAATCAGTTTGTAAAACTGCATAAAACAATTTCGTTTGCTATTATAAGAAACGACAGTTTATTGTACGAGTACTATGCTGACAATTATTCTGCAACAAAAAATGTTACCAGTTTCTCCATTGCAAAAGCATATATCACCATGCTTGTTGGTATTGCTATTAAATAAGGCTATATAAAAAATGTGACTGACCCAATAACTGATTATATAACCGAATGGAAGGACAAGCCCGGCTATAGTTTAATAACCATTAAAGATTTACTGCGGCACACATCAGGATTAAAATTTACGGAGAGTGTATTCAATCCGGAGTCGGACCAGTTACAGTTTTATTACGGCACCACACTTAGAAAAAATATTATGGCATCTGCCATCAGGGAGCCGCCGGGTTTGCATTTCGATTATCAAAGTGAAAATCCATCGTTGCTGGCATTAATACTTGAAAGAACAACCGGCAAATCCGTTAGCAATTACCTGCAGAAAAAAATATGGAGCCAAATCGGTACAGAGGCACCTGCATTATGGAGTACAGACAGGAATGACAGTGCCGCCATTGAAAAAGCATTTTGCTGCCTGAATGCCCGGACACTTGATTTTGCAAAATTTGCAAGGTTACTATTGAATAAAGGGAACTGGAACGGAAAGCAGATAATTCCTCAGCAATGGATTGAGGAAAGCATCAACCGCAATACTGAACAAGGGGGCAAAATTTCTTATGGTTATAACATGGGCATAGGGCCTGTGGCCTATAACAGTTTTTATCCAATTGGTTTGTATGGGCAGTTATTGTACATCTACCCGGCAAAGAATATCATTATTGTGCGGTTTGGAAATGCAGATATTAATTACAACCCAAATTACTGGAAAGAAATTATGATTCAGTTGATAGACCAGTTATGAAAATATAATTGCATTGCTTTTGATATTATTTAACATCAATGCTTTTAAAATTCAGTATTTGTACAGGATGCAGTAATAGTTTTATTCTATAAAATTAAATCACAAGGTTATGAAACAATTATTAGCAGTTGGCCTTTTGTATTTTAGTTTAGCTGCGGTGCAGGCACAAAAAATAACAGATTCAGAAGTGCCGGTAATCATTAAAGAAGCGTTTGCAAAAATGTATCCTGGTATTAAAAAGGCATCCTGGAACAAAGTGGATACACTTTACATAGCCAGTTTCTCCGACGGTAATTACAAAGGGGCCGTATCATTTAATAATGATGGAAAATGGTCAGAAAGAGAAACAGTTATTTCTGTAGCATCTGTGCCTGCAGATATAAATAGCTACGTAGAGAAAAATTATAAAAATAAAAAAATAACCGGTGCGGTAAAAATCAGAAAGTCTTCAGGGGAAATTAGATTTAGAGTTATTGTTGGAAACAAACAAATACTGTTTACCCAGGAAGGCGATTTCATCAAAGTCAATCAATCGTTTTGAGGAAACGTTAAAATCCTAATTCTGTAAAAATCTACAGTGTTTCTACAGAATTGAATTAAAGCTTTACAATTATATTTTTAAAATTAAAAAACAAACAAAATGAAAAAGTATTTAATGCTGATGGTTGCAGCAGCTTCAATTACAACCGCCACTTTTGCTCAGAAAAAAGAAAAAGAAGAAAAAAATGAACATGCAAATGTTCCTGCCGTAGTAAAGCAGGCCTTTGAAAAACAGTATCCCGGCACAAAAGCCAAGTGGGATAAAGAAGATGGCAAGTACGAAGCCGGCTTCAAGCACAACGGGCATGAAATGAGTGTGCTGTACAATGCTAACGGCACGGTGGACGAAACAGAAATGGAAATACCTGTTACCCAATTACCAGCAGCAGCCACCAGCTATGTAACCCAGCATAAAATGGGTAAAATTAGTGAGGCCGCTAAAATTACCAAAGCCAATGGTGAGGTGAACTACGAAGCCGAAGTAAAAGGCAAGGATGTGATTTTTGATGCCGCCGGAAAATTCTTAAAAGAAGTAAAAGACTAATTTTTTCATGGTTAGGTTTTTCATATACTAAGGTTAAGGGTCAATGGCAAAGGGGTGTAGCAATACATCCCTTTTTGTTTACCTGCTTAGTTCTCATTCAGTTTTTGTACAGAATTCAATTATACGTTTACATTAATTCAATCATCATGCAACGCTCTAAATCAACCACTGTTTTTCTAATGTCGCTGTTTGTATTGGTAGTAAGTGCCAATGCACAGGTTACTGATTCTGCTGCCAATAATCATTTTGTAAAAGATACAACACAGCGAAACCTTTTCTGGCGGCTGCCACCTCACAAAAAATCATTCAACGCAAAGTCTTACATAATACCAAGCTTAATGGTAGCTTATGGTATTACCGCCATTGAGAACGACGGACTGCAAAGATTAAACGGAGAATTTAAAGACGAGATGTATGCCGAAAATCCTCACAAACCAATTCACATAGACAATTATCTGCAATTTGCACCGGCAGCAATGGTTTTTGGTTTGGATGCTTTTGGCATCAAGGCAAAGCATAACCTGAGAGACAGAACCATGCTTTTTTTAATGTCGAACATTATAACAAATGGAACAGTCTATTCAATGAAATCAATATCGCACCAGTTGCGGCCCGATGGTTCCAAGTATAATTCTTTCCCCTCCGGACATACGGCTGAAGCCTTTGCAAATGCCGAATTTTTACGGCTGGAATACAAAGATGTTTCACCCTGGTATGGCGTAGCAGGCTATGCAATGGCGGCCACCACCGGCTATTTGAGAATGTATAACAATAAACACTGGCTGAGTGATGTGGTGGCTGGTGCAGGGGTTGGTATTATTTCTACAAAACTGGCTTACTGGCTGTATCCAAAAATTCAACACAAACTTTTTAAGGATAATCCAATGAACACTATGGTAATGCCTTCTTACCAGAATGGAAGTATTGGATTGGGAATGGTACACCGGTTTTAATTTTAACAGTATTTCATTTAAGTATATGGCTCACATCAAATCAACATATAAATATTTCATTGTAATCCTTATTGGGCTTTTTATTTTTCTGCTGGATTATTATGGCTTAGCTGACCCTGTTACCAATGAAGTATTACTCTTTGTGCTAAGTATTGCTAAGGCGGCCTACTTTATCTTCTTTGTATTTCAAACCATCAAAGAAACTGCCCACAAAGAATTCTATTTTCATGAATTTATGTCTTTCGCAGTTGTAAGCATACTTTTAGTAATTGTTTCATTTGCCATAGATTATTACTGTTTATTCCGCATAAGTTCCGGCTCTTTTGCAGGCACCATACCAAAAGATAATATCGTTACAGAATTCATCAGCTTTGTTTACTACAGTATTTCGGTGTTTACCACTGCTGGTTTTGGAGATATAAAACCCAACAGTACCAATGCCCAGGTATTTGTATCAATGGAGCTGATGATTGCCTTCTTCTTTACTATTCTCGTCATTGCAAATATTTCACATATCCGCAGTTCGTTTTCAAAAACCGAAAAAAAGCCATAACGGATGCTTCATACTTAAACAATATATCATGAAAAAGATTTTAATTGCAACAGAAGGCGGGCCATTAACTGAAAATGTGGTGCAACACGGCATTGAACTGGCAAAATTGTTAAATGCCGAAATTGGTTTTGTATATGCAGCCGATGCAACAGGCTTTATGGGTGAAGGTGGTTATACAGCACAGAATTACCTGGAAGATTTGCACAAAGAGGCAAGGGAATTATTTGAGAGATTGCAATCGGAATTTGGCATCAACCAGAACTGGACTTTCATTAAAGATGGTAAACCTGCTGCTAATATTGTAGAAACGGCCAATGAGTGGGGTGCAGATTACATTGTAATGGGCACCCATGGCAGAACCGGTATATCACATTTACTATTAAGCAGTGTGGCAGAGCATGTTATCCGCCACAGTAAAGTACCGGTATTGGTAATTACTTCCCAACATAAATAATTTTACATGATACACACAGAGAAACATTTAAAAAGTTCTGATTTTATTACGGATGTTGTAATAGGAATGAGTGATGGCCTTACCGTACCCTTTGCACTGGCTGCTGGCATAAGTAGTGCCGTAAGCAATAATGCAATAGTAACAACTGCTGGCATTGCAGAAGTAATTGCTGGTTCTATTGCTATGGGCTTAGGCGGCTACCTGGCAGGTAAAACTGAGTGGGACCATTATAAATCTGAACTGGCTAAGGAATATTATGAGGTGGAGAATATACCTGAAAGGGAAAAGGAAGAAGTGAAAGAGATTTTTGCAGAATATGGTTTTAGTAACACTTCACAAATAATGCTGGCCGATGAGTTAGCAAAGGACAAGGATAAGTGGGTAAAGTTTATGATGAAATTTGAATTAGGGCTGGAACAACCCGACCCAAACAGGGCATCAAAGAGTGCCGCCACCATTGGACTAAGTTATGTAGTCGGTGGATTAATTCCCCTTTCTCCGTACTTCTTTACACAAACACCAAGCGAAGGATTAAAAATATCAGCCATCATAACACTTATCTGCCTTTTTATTTTTGGATATTTTAAAAGTAAGGTAACTGGCCAGCCTTTACTTTCTGGTGCATTAAAGGTTATGATAATTGGTGCATTGGCTGCGGCTGCAGCATTTGGAGTAGCAAAATTATTTGGAGCATAAACACATGGTTAGTTTGAATGAATGAAAATAATACCAATATTTTAACCGGCTTATCTGATGAGCAGGTTGCAGCACTCCGGCTTCAGTATGGATTTAATGAAGTAAAGGAAAAGCAAATCTCTGTAATAATTTTGTTGGCCAAAAAATTCTGGGGATTAACGGCATGGATGCTGGAAGCAACAATCGTCATTTCTTTTTTACTGCATAAACCGTTTGATGGATTTGTTATAACAGGCCTGTTAATTTTTAACGGGCTGATTGGTTTCTTTAATGAACTGAAAGCTGCAAAAACAGTGGCTGCACTTCAGCAACAATTGCAGGTTATGGCAAGGGTGCTTAGAAATAGTGACTGGATTCAGCTACCTTCCAGAGAATTGCTGCCTGGTGATGTAGTCCGCCTTCGTATGGGCGACTTTCTTACAGCCGACATGGAGTTGAAAGAAGGAGAACTAAAAGTAGATAAATCAGCACTCACCGGCGAAACCGCACTGATTGAAAATAAACCCGGTGATACAGTTTTTGCTGGCTCTGTTGCAAAAGGCGGCGAAGCAACAGCAGTTGTTACAGCAACAGGTACACAAACCTTCTTTGGTAAAACTGCAAAGCTTGTTATGACCGCCAGCCATAAAATGCACATGGAAGAAGTAGTGGCTAAAGTGGTGCGGATGCTTTTTATTGCAGTGGTATCTCTGCTTGCCATTACAACAGCAATCGGATTAATTGGCGGACAAAGCTTTCTTACCATACTTCCGCTCATTCTAATATTACTGGTTTCGGCAGTACCTGTTGGTCTCCCGGCAATGTTTACCATCAGTATGGCAAGGGGTTCAAAAGAACTTGCCGAAAATGGATTACTCGTAACCAAATTAAGTGCAACAGAAGATGCCGCTACGCTTACCACACTTTGTATTGATAAGACAGGAACTATTACTAAAAACGAACTGACCTTGCAGGAAACAATTTCAGCAGGTACTTTTTCAAAAGATGATGTTTTAAGTTATGGTGCAATGGCATCTGTGAAAGCAAATGAAGACGCTATTGACCTTGCGTTTATAAATGAGGCTGAAAGTCAAGTATCAATTAAAGAACACTATAAACAGGTAAAATTTATTCCCTTCAATGCTACTTTAAAACATACGGAGGCTATAGTAGAATCAGCAGGCAAAAAGAAGACTGTTGCCAAGGGAGCTTATACCGCCATAAAAACGCTGTGTGGATTAGCCACATACGAACATGATGAAAAAGTAATTGAATGGGCACATAAAGGATTTAAAACGATTGCCGTAGCAGTAGCAGAAGAAGATAAACATTTTACTTTTGTCGGTATTGCTGCACTTTACGACCCACCCCGCCCTGATGCTCATGAAATGCTATCCCGGATAAAAGAAATGGGTATTGGTATAAAAATGTTAACCGGCGATGCTTTACCAATTGGAAAAGAAATAGCAACCCAGGCAGGTATTGGTAATAATATTGTCTCTATATCTGATGTGAGACCTCAGTTTGAAAGTGGCGCAGGTAGTAAAAGCATTCATTCTCATAATGGATTTGCCGAAGTACTGCCCGAGGATAAATTTAATATTGTAAAAACCTTACAGCAGGAACATCAGATTGTAGGAATGACGGGTGATGGTGTAAACGACGCACCAGCTTTAAAACAAGCAGAAGTTGGCATTGCTGTAAAAAACGCAACTGATGTAGCTAAGCAGGCGGCAAGTATTATCCTGTTAAAAGAAGGGCTACAGCAAATATTGGAATTGATAAAAGTGGGCAGAAGTATTCATGAACGTATCAGCCATTACACGGTAAATAAAATTGCTAAAACAATACAGACTATTCTGTTTGTCTGTGTTTCATTCATTATATCAAAACAATTTGTTGTTGCCACATTAGACATGGTGCTGATGTTGTTTTTAATTGATTTTGTAGTATTGGCTTTGGCAGCCGATAAAGTTAGCTGGAGTTCGACGCCTGCTAATTGGAATTTAAAACCATTGGTAAAAAAAGGGTTAATCCTTGGCTTCTTACTATTTGCTGAATGTACAACCTGGTACTTTTTTGCAAAATCCTTTTTTAAGCTGACAGATGCAGGCTCTTATCATTCTTTAGGTTTTGCCTGTCTCTTCTTTTCAAGTATTATATCAGTCCTTGTAATCCGAACGGATAAACCATTTTATAGACAGCCAATTAACAAAGCTCTGTTAGTGATAATATTGGCGGATATATTAGCGGTATGTATCCTGTTGTTGTTTGGCTTCAAAGGATTTTCACAACTTTCGCCAGTTGTTATAGGCAGCACTTTATTATTTTTTGCAATTGTTAATTTATTAATCAATGATTCTATAAAACTTTTAATTGACCCAAATCGCATCACCAAATCATCCATAATTAAACATCCGTAACGCTACATTTGAAAAATTTACAACTAATGAAATCAAGTAAGCAAACCTACATTATGCGGTTATTACAAACCGAAAATGAGCAATTACGGAAGCTGCATTCCATAGTTGGAAAAGCTTTAGAAGAAGAAAATACCTTGTCCGATAAATTATCAGACGGAGGCGCAAGCAACAACCGTACACTTGGCGAAAGAATGGCGGATAATGTAGCAATCTTTGGAGGAAGCTGGAAGTTTATTATCATTTTTATGATGTTGTTGTTTGGCTGGATAGCCTACAACACATTGGTGATGGATAATAAAAGTTTCGACCCCTTTCCATACATTCTTCTCAACTTAATCTTGTCCTGTATAGCCGCTATTCAGGCACCGGTAATAATGATGAGCCAAAACAGGAAGGAAGAGAAAGACCGGCAACGGGCCATCAATGATTATATGGTAAACCTGAAAGCAGAAATAGAAATAAGGACACTGCATGAAAAGATGGATTTGTCGGTGATTGACCAGTATAAACATCTCTGTGAAATACAACAGAAGCAATTAGAGCTGATGGAAACAATTCTAATGAAAATTGAGATAAACCGAAAAGGCTCATTGTGATAAATACGGGCATAATAATCAAAATTCAGATTTTCTACAGTTTCCTTTCCAATCTTTACCCTATATTAATCATTCACTTAAAAATTAAAAGATGTTACTTAAGAAATTTATGATACCGGCCCTTGCTTTTTCACTTGCAATATTTGTGATAAGCTGTGATAATGAAAAAAACGAAAAGGATGAAAAAGAAGAAACTGCGGAAACAGAACAAGCTGAGTTAAAAGCAAAAGGTACAAACAATAATGCAACTTTACCCGAAGGTAAAATTGCTTTGGATAAGTTGCCTGCTGCTGCAAAAGAATTTGTGGCAAAGCAATATGCTGGCTATACAATTACCGGCGCAGCTTCCGACCCTCTTTGCCAGGGTGGCGATGCGATAGATGTTGCTGTTTCAAAACCGGGTGCACCAAACTTGTCTTTGATATTTAAACCTGATGGCAGCTTTGTGCAGCAGGAAGAAGATGTGCAGATGAAAACGGCACCTGATAAAGTAAGGGATGCGATAACCGCAAAATATGCGGACTACAAAGCAGGTGACCAGATTGAAAAACTGCAACTGGCAGATAAAACTGTGCAATATCTCGTTGACCTGAGCAAAGGTACAACTACCAAAGAGGTGATTTTTAGCAATGAAGGTGCGATAGTTTGTGAACACTAATTGAGCATTCATTAGTATTATTTTCAGTGGCAGCTACTGGTGGTTATCGCCATAATTTACCGGTAGCTGTAATTTTTTTTATGTCGGTGGTAAAATTGTTAAGCCAATGAGGAAATATTATTTAATACTTTTCACAGTGATAATGGCTGGAAATGCCGGGGCACAAAAGACCCTTGATTACTATATCAACTCCGGCATACAAAATAGTCCGTTGCTGAAAGATTACCAGTTTCAGGTACAAAACAACAAGATAGATAGCCAGCGGCTCAGGGCAAACTTTAGGCCACTGGTAAACGGCAGTACGGCAGGCACCTATGCTCCGGTAGTTAAAACCTGGGGCTATGATGGAGCTATCACCAATATTCATACTTACAACGCATTGGTCAGTGTATCGCAAACGATAGTTGGCAAACAGAATTTAAACAATCAATACCTCGCCATACAATTACAAAATCTGGGCTTGCAGAACCAGGGAAAAATATCGGAGCAGGATTTAAAACGCAGCATCACCCAACAATACATTACTACCTACGGCGACTTACAGCAAATTAATTTTAATCAGGAAATGCTTACCCTGTTAAAAGAAGAAGAAGCCATTTTAAAACGACTGGCAGAAAAAGGTGTTTATAAACAAACTGACTTTCTTTCTTTTTTAGTGAATGTGCAGCAACAGGAATTATTGATAAAACAATTACGGATTCAATACCGGAATGATTTTGCTGCCTTAAATTATATTACCGGGCTTAATGATACTGCGTTTACTGTTTTAACTTCTCCGTCCGGTTTAGACATTAACCTGCTGCCAATTGAACAAACAGTTTTCTATCAGCAGTTTCATATTGACAGTCTTAAAATTATTGCTGCAGATAAGCAGGTAGATTTTGCATACCGGCCCAGGATGGGTTTGTATGCAGATGGTGGTTATAATTCTTCCTTTATTGCCACACCATTAAGGAACTTTGGCGTAAGTGCGGGGGTTACAGTTACTGTTCCAATTTATGATGGCAGGCAGCGCAGAATGCTGCACCAAAAAAATAATATTGCAGAACAAAACAGGCAGAACTACCGTGATTTCTTTTCTAAACAATATCAACAACAAATTGCCCAACTGCAACAACAGCTTTCGCAAACGGAGCAACTGATAGAGCAAACTTCTACACAGATAAAATATGCCGATGGCCTGATTAAAGCACAACGGCAGCAATTAGTAACAGGCGATGTAAGGATAGCTGACTATATAATTGCTATTGGCAACTACCTGAATGCAAAAAATATTATTACTCAAAATTCAATAGCCCGATTGCAGATACTTAATCAAATTAATTACTGGAACAGAAAACAATAAAAACATGCAGGTAAAACTTAAACATATTGGCGTATTGTTATCCCTTGCAGGGATGCTTGCAGGTTGTGGCGAAGATAAAGCTGCACCAACAGCTAATGAGATTAATGCAGAAGCAGGTACACCGGTAACAGTAACCAGCATCAGTACTGGTCCGTTAACAGAAAGTATTGAGTTAAACGCCACTTCAGCTTTTCAGTTGAAGACTTTTATAAAAGCGAATGCCACCGGTTATTTACAATCGGTAAATGCCCAGCTTGGAAGGTTTATCAACCGTGGTCAGGAAGTTTTTATTATTAAAACCAAAGAAGCAGAAGCTCTCGGTAATACTATCAATGTGCTGGATTCATCATTCCGTTTTACAGGTATTATTCATATTAAATCTCCGGGAACAGGCTATGTAACCACACTAAATTACCGTGACGGAGATTATGTAACCGATGGAGAACAGTTGGCCATTATCAGTGATAAAAATAGTTTCTGTTTTTTATTAGACCTTCCTTATGAATTAAAACCATTTCTGTCTGGTAATAAAAATGTTTTGTTGAAACTGCCTGATGGTACACAACTAAACGGATATGTAGCTTCGCAAATGCCAACGGTTGACCCCGTATCTCAAACACAAAGCATCGTCATCAAAGTAAACAACAGCCAGCAAATACCTGAAGGATTGATTGCAAAAGTGATATTGGTAAAAAAGAGTAAGCTCAATGCTTTATCGTTACCTAAAGATGCAGTGTTAACCGATGAAACACAAAGTGAGTTTTGGGTAATGAAGTTGATTGACAGTGTTACTGCCGTAAAAGTGCCCATTAAAAAAGGATTGGAAAACAGCACCAGTGTGGAAGTGCTCTCCCCTCAGTTTTCTATGGCAGATAAAATTTTACTAACTGGCAATTACGGTTTAGGTGATACGGCCAAGGTAACTATTAAGCAATAACAAGAAAGGCAATGAAAAATTATTTTGTTTCGCATAAGAACCCTATCACCATCATACTGACCATCATCATTATGGCCGGCATTTTTTCGTATGGCAAAATGCAGTCTGCATTGTTTCCCGAAATTACCTTTCCTAAAATAAAAATTATTGCAGATGCCGGACAGCAGCCGGTAAATAAAATGATGATTACAGTTACCCGTGAACTGGAAAACGCAGTGAAGCAGGTGCCTGATTTAAAAATAATCCGCAGCACTACCAGCCGTGGCAGTTGCGAAATCAGCGCCTATATGGACTGGAAGGCAAATATGGATGTAAGCCAGCAACGTATTGAATCAAAAATTAGCCAGATAAGAAATATTCTGCCACCAGATGTGCAGATAACAGTGGAACGGATGAATCCATCTATTCTTCCTGTAATAGGATATACATTAGAAGCGCCTAACCTGTCGCCAATTGAAGAAAAGCTATTGGCACAATATACTATCAAACCTTTCCTGTCGCAGGTGGATGGAGTTAGTGAAATAAGGGTTATTGGTGGTAAGACCAAAGAGTACTGGCTTACCCTGGATGTGGGTAAGATGAGTACACTCGGAATTACTCCTGATGCCATCATCACCGCACTCAATGCCACTAACTTTATTAAATCCAACGGCTATTTATCTGATTACCGCCAGATGTATTTAACGGTAACCGATGCCGTAGTAGATACCAAAGCTGAAGTTGAAAAATTAGTTATCAGTAATAACGGAAAACGAATTGTAACACTACAGGATATTGCAACAGTAACTATTCAGGAAGCAAAAGAGTATGTAAAAATAAATGCGAACGGACATTCTGCCGTTTTATTGGCGGTAGTAAAGCAACCAAACGCAAACCTGGTTGACTTATCGGACAAGATGCAGAAAAAAGTGGACGAATTAAGAAAAGTATTGCCAAAGGGTGTTACCATTTCTCCATTTTATGTACAGGCTGATTTTGTAAAAGATTCTATCAAAAGTGTTACGGACAGTTTGTGGATTGGTCTGGCTTTAGCAATAATTGTGGCGATTATTTTTCTGCGTTCACTCAAAGCAAGCACTGTCATTTTGATAACCATTCCGGTTACGCTGTTGCTTACCTTGATAGTATTATATGCCACCGGGCAAACGTTTAATATTATGACCCTTGGTGCAATGGCAGCAGCCATTGGGTTGATAATTGATGATGCTATTGTAGTGGTGGAACAGATACACCGTACCCATGAAGAACATCCGCAGGAGCCAACGGGAACGCTTTTGCAGAAAGCCATTCAGTATTTATTTCCGGCGATGGTTGGTTCTTCACTTAGCACCATCGTTATTTTCCTTCCCTTCATATTAATGACAGGTGTGGCTGGAGCTTATTTTAAAGTGATGACCGACACCATGATTATAACACTGGTGTGTTCATTCTTTGTTACATGGTTAGGGTTACCAGTCATTTATTTATTGTTAAGCAGAAACAAGAAAAAAGTATTAACTGCTAAACAGCGTTTAAAAAGACTAAAAGAATCCACTCATCCACATACGGTCCATAATCAAAAATGGGTAGGCTTCTTTATCAAAAAGCCTTACATCAGTGTGTTGTTTATGCTTTTACTGGCAGCCAGTATTTATTATGTGCTGCCCAAACTGCAAACAGGTTTTTTACCGGAGATGGATGAAGGAAGTATTGTACTGGATTATAGTTCGCCACCGGGTACATCGTTGGAAGAAACTGACAGGATGTTAAGAGAAGCGGAAAAAATAATTACCACAATACCTGAAGTAGAAACTTATTCAAGAAGAACCGGAACACAGATGGGCTTTTTCATTACAGAACCCAACCGGGGCGATTACCTGATACAATTGAAGAAAAAAAGAAAGAGAAATTCAAACCAGGTAATAGATGAAATAAGAGCCAAAGTAGAAGCCACCCAACCTGCATTACGTATTGATTTTGGACAGGTAATTGGTGACATGCTCGGAGATTTAATGACATCGGTACAACCCATTGAAGTAAAAATATTTGGTAACGACCAGAAAAAACTACAGGAGCTTTCTAAACAAGTCAGCGACGTTGTTACCAATGTAAAAGGCACTGCTGATGTGTTTGATGGAATTGTAATTGCAGGGCCTTCTATTTCAATTGAACCAGATGCAATAACATTGGCACAGTATGGAATAACGCCTGCCAGCCTGCAATACCAGTTGCAAACGGCATTGGAAGGAAATATAGTAGGTACTGTTTTTGACAAGCAACAACTTTCTTCTTTACGGGTAGTTTTTCCAGGCAACAGAAACCTGAGTGTGGAAGATATAAAACGAATGCAGATTTTTTTACCGAACGGTAAGTTGAAACCAATTTCTGATTTAGCGGATATTAAATTAAATCCGGGTGATGCAGAAGTGGAAAGAGAAGATTTACAGTCAATGGGTGTGGTAACCGGCAGGCTTGACAACCGTGACCTTGGCAGTGTGATGAAGGATATACAAAAAGAAGTGGCTGCAAAAGTAGTGATGCCCAAAGGGTATCATATTGTGTATGGCGGCGCCTATGCCGACCAGCAAAAATCTTTCAGTGAACTGTTGATGATTTTAATAACCAGCAGCCTGTTGGTTTTTTGTGTCATCTTGTTTTTATTCCGTGATTTTAAAGTGGCATTAATGATTTTATTGATTGCAGTCTTAGGCATCAGCGGCAGTTATATGGGGCTGTATCTTACCAATACCCCTTTAAATGTTGGCAGCTATACCGGTCTTATTATGATTGTAGGTATCATTGGAGAAAATGCCATTTTCACTTTTCTGCAATTCAGGGATTCGTTGCTGCAAACAAAAAATGTTGACAAAGCTATTATCTATTCCATCTCTACAAGGTTGCGGCCTAAGCTGATGACAGCACTTGGTGCCATAATAGCTTTGATGCCAATTGCATTGGGTATTGGCACCGGTGCACAACTGCACCAGCCGCTGGCCATTGCAGTAATAGGTGGCTTTATTGTGGCGCTGCCATTGCTGCTGATTGTGTTGCCCAGCCTAATGCATGTGGCATATAAAAACAAAAAGTTTGCTCCGGATAATGTAGCTGCATAATAATATAAAAACATAAATCTGATACTATGTGGTGGTTCTACGCTTTATTATCGGCGCTGTTTGCAGCCCTCACAGCCATCTTTGCAAAAGTTGGTATTGCAGAAGTAAACGCAAACTTAGCAACAGCTATCCGTACCGTAATAATTTTATTAGTGGCATGGGGTATTGTATTGGCAAGAGGAGAAACGAAAGGAATAGCCGCTTTATCAAAACAAAATATCACCTTCCTTATTATCTCCGGCATCGCCACCGGCTTATCGTGGATATTTTATTTTAAAGCATTGCAGATTGGTAAAGTATCGCAGGTGGCACCTGTAGATAAACTAAGTGTGGCACTTACCATTGTTTTATCTGTTATTTTTTTAGGCGAAGCTTTAACAATAAAAACTGCCATTGGTGCCTGCCTGATAATTGCAGGAACTTTTGTGCTGATACTTTAAAATTATCTTCGCATTAGCGGATAAATTCAGTTTCTTTTCAGAATCCCCTTAATACTTTGCACATAAAAATTTATTTGATGAGATATTTCTTAGCACTGGCATTTGTATGTTTTTCAATCATAGTTTCGGCTCAATCCGGTAATGCCGTATTATCCGGTACGGTTAAAAACGGTACTGATAAAACTGTATTGACTTTTGCGAATGTAGTTTTGAAAAAAACAGCAGACAGCAGCTTTGTGGCCGGTGTGGTAACGGATGAAAAAGGTCAATTTTCCATTCAGAATATAGCAGAAGGCAATTACTTTCTCGAAGTTAGTATTGTTGGTTATGTTACAAAGTCGGTGCCTTTTCTGGCAGGTAAACTCAATAAGTTCTTTGATATTGGTATCATCGAATTAGCCCCTCAAAGTGCAGCTTTAAGTGAAGTAGTGGTAACTGCTAAAACGGATGCAGTAACCGATAAAATGGATAAGAAGACATTCAAATTGTCTGACAATATCAGCCAGGCAGGAAGTTCGCTATTACAATCCATGAAAAATCTGCCGGGTGTTACCATAGATGAATCGGGCAAAGTATTATTAAGAGGCAGTAATCGGGTAACAATTCTTATTGATGGCAAACAGACTGCCTTAACAGGATTCGGTAACCAGGCAGCATTGGATAATATTCCTGCATCTGCCATTGAAAGAATTGAAATCATCAACAATCCTTCATCAAAGTATGATGCAAATGGCAATGCAGGTATCATCAATATCATTTATAAAAAATCCCGGCAAAATGGATTCAATGGTAAGGTTGGTGTTGCCACAGGTCTTGGTGCATTATGGATGAAGGAGAAAAGCCTGCCGGGAATACGGCCGCAATACATCGGTACACCTAAAATCAATCCTTCACTCAGTCTCAATTATCGCAAGAATAAAGTCAATGCTTTTTTCCAGGGTGATTATCTGTACAACAAAACCCTGAACCGGAATGATTTTGCGGAGCGGTTTTATTCAAACGGAGATACGGTGCGTCAGCAGGTGCAACGAAATCGTATTACCACAGCAGGCACTGTCCGCACAGGTATTGATTGGTTTATCAATAATAAAAACACACTTACTATTTCCGGCTTATACAGCAGCGAAGCCGTAAAGGACAATGGTGATATTCCTTATTACAACAGCAAATTGACTGAAAGGAAAAGGCTTTGGCAGTTTTTTGAAGATGAAGTGAACACCGCAGCCACCGCTTCGGCCATTTACCAGCATAAGTTTACCCAGCCCGGCCATGTGCTTAACATGAGCCTGAATTATACTTTTCACCGGGAAGATGAAAAATATTTTTTGACCAATATTATGCCTGCATATACAGGTAAAGATACTTTCATGCTTATAGCCGATGAAAATGTAACCGACTTTACCATTGACTATACAAAACCTTTAAAACATGGAAGGTTTGAAACCGGAACAAAGTTCAGGTGGCGGTATATTCCTACCAATATGCGGTTCTTTCCCGGTATTAATTCTCCATTAGATACCAATGCAGCCGGTTGGGCAAAGTATAAAGAAGTGATACCTGCCGTTTACGGCAATTATATTTACGAATCAAAAAAGTTTGAACTGGAAGCAGGGCTGCGTATGGAGTATGTCAATCTTCAATATAATGTCAATCCCAATCACAACACATACAAAAGCGATGGTTACAACTACTTTCAGCCGTTCCCGAGTGTAAGGCTGGGTTATAATTTGAATGAACATAATAAACTGTCGCTTTACTACAACCGCCGGGTGGACAGGCCTGACGAAGGCGATATCCGCATCTTCCCCAAATATGATGAACCGGAAATTTTAAAAGTGGGTAACCCTGCTTTACGGCCACAGTTTACACAAACCTTAGAAGCTGGTTATAAGTCGAGCTGGAGCAATGGGTTTCTTTATACAGCCTTGTATCACAAATTTTCAAAACAAACTATTACAAGAATTGGTACTACAGTTCCCGGTAGCAATATCATTTATTCCGTATTTCAAAATGCGGATAAAGCATGGAACACTGGTGTGGAGTTAATCGCTAATCAAACGGTGAACAAAGCTTTTAGTTTTAATGTAAATGCCATGCTGTATAAAAATACCATCGGTGCATTTACTGCTGTAAATAAGTACCCAGTTCCTGTTACTTATAGTGCCGCCAAAGAATCAGCCTGGTCAGGAAATATAAAATTGAACGGCCTTGTAAAACTTCCAAAAAATACCGACCTGCAGTTTACAGCCATTTACCTGGCGCCGGACATTATTCCGCAGGGGCGAATTGCTCAACGCTTTTCGGTGGACTTCGGTGCTAAAAATGCCATTCAGAAAAATAAAGGCGAACTCTTTTTCAATGCTACCGATATTTTTAATACTCTGCGAATTAAAAAGGATATTCAAGGCACCAACTTCAGGGTTATCAGCAGGGACTATTATGAAACACAGGTTTTCCGGGTTGGGTATAGTTACAAGTTTTAATTAAATATGGAAAAGAAGCCCAAAAATTCAGAATTTATTCAGATTGCAGTATGATGTTGCGGTTTTAACCTTAGTTCATCATCATGCTATCAAAATACCTGAAGGGAACATATTCTCTCTTATTCCGTTTTGTGCTTTGTTTTCTTTGTGCTTCATTGCTGCTGCGTTTTGTATTGCTGTTAATGTCTTTCTCCAAACTGCAGTTAACCTTACCAGCAGTATTGAAAATATTTGGAGAAGGGCTTTTATTTGATTTTGGAGTAGCAGTATTTTTTTGTGTGCCCTATGCATTGTATTTGCTGCTGTTTCCTGTTAAGTGGAGCAATACCATCATTAATAAGGCTATCACCTATACCGCATTTTTTATAGCTGCCCTCATAATCATGTTCTCTTTTTTTGCCGAATTTACATTCTGGCAGGAGTTTGAAAGCCGTTTTAATTTTATAGCCGTTGATTATTTAATTTACACTTTTGAAGTGATAAATAATATCAACGAATCCTACCCACTGCCAATACTAATTAGCGCCATGTTAATTGCCGTTTCAATAATAGTATGGGCTTTTTACAAGAAGAAAATATTTGCAAACACCTTCAATGGCAAAGACGCTTTTCTAAAACGATTAATGATAAGTGGGACTGTAATTGGATTAAGTTTTATTTATGCCTTCTTTATAAACAATTCGTTGGCGGAGAATGGCAGTAACCGTTATCAGGACGAACTTTCAAAAGCTGGTATCTTTTCCTTTTTTGCTGCTTTTAAAAATAACGAACTCAGCTACGACCATTTCTATAAAACAATTGATAACAGAAAGGCATTTAATCTGGCAAGAAATCAATTTGCCGACAGTAATACTGCATTTATAAACGATGGGTTGTCTGTTGAAAGAAAAATAGGCAACAATGCCAGCCCTCAAATGCCCAATGTAATTATGGTTACCATCGAAAGTTTTAGTGCCGATTTTATGGGCCGGTTTGGAAACACCAATAAACTTACCCCCGTGCTGGATTCATTGGCAGGTGAAGGTGTTTTATTTACCGGCATGTATGCCACCGGCACACGGACAGTTCGTGGCATGGAAGCATTAAGCCTTGCCATACCGCCTACACCGGGCAGCAGCATTGTACGAAGGCTGAATAATGACAACCTTACCACAATCGGCTATATCTTTCAGCAAAAGGGCTACGAAACCGGGTTCTTTTATGGTGGTGATGGCTACTTTGACAATATGAATATGTATTTTGGAAATAACGGTTATGCAGTTACTGATAAGCAGCGCAACACACTGGTGAAAGATAACTTTAAAGCCACCCGTACCACAATCCCGGATTCATTCATTCAGTTCAAAAATGCCTGGGGTATTTGTGACGAAGATTTATACGATGCTGTGATAAGAGATGCTGATGCAAAAACAAGCCAGCAGAAGCCTTTTTATGATTTTGTAATGACAACTTCCAATCACCGGCCTTATACTTATCCCGAAGACAAGATTGATATACCATCCGGAAGCGGCAGAGATGGTGCTGTTAAATACACTGATTATGCAATCGGACAATTTCTAAAGAAGGCAAAACAGAAACCCTGGTTTGCCAATACTGTCTTTATTTTTGTAGCCGACCATTGTGC
>APMI01001479.1_pt1 | contig 37904 bp, 25 predicted proteins | sample 667938 | NCBI WGS metagenome assembly APMI01 (sample SAMN01084076, study PRJNA167559) | wastewater metagenome | biome: Wastewater | place: Denmark: Ejby Moelle, Odense | collected 2011-11-28
ATTAATAATATTAACTAAGTATATAATAAAATGACATCTCTTGCTGAGTTCGAGATGATTAGTAAAATAGGATAGGGTCTGTACTCGACAGTGCACAAGGTCCGCAGAGAGAAAGACAGCTGCATATACGCACTAAAGCAGGTAAAGCTGATCGACATGCCATCAAAATAAGTGACCAATGCAGTAAATTAAGTCAGAATACTGGCATCGATTAGACACCCCAATGTTATCGGGTATAAGTAGTCATTCTATGACCAGTTCACCAAAACACTATGGTAATATATGTATAGAATTTTAGTATTGTTATGGAGTATGCCGATGGAGGAGATCTATAACAGAAAATTATATAACACCGCAATAGAGGGCAGTACTTCAAAGAAGGATAAATATGGGATATGTTTGGACAAATGCTTTCAGGACTGTCAGCACTGCATTAACTAGGCATACTACATAGAGATGTCAAAGTATATATCAGATAAAGTAGAGTGCTAATTTCTATCTCACCAGGAATGGCACTGTCAAAATTGGGGATATGAACGTATCTAAAGTTATCCGCAAGACTGGCATGTGTGAAACTCAAACTGGTGCTCCTTACTACGCGAGTCCTGAAGTATGGAGAGATGAACCATACGATGTCAAATCTGACATCTGGTCACTTGGATGTGTTTTGTATGAACTCATTAATTTAAAGCTGCCATTCAAGGGAAGAGATATGGAAGGGTTGTTCAAAAAAGTAACTAGAGGGTACTACTCCAGGATAAATAAAAGTTATTCGGATGAACTCTCAGATATTTTAAAATTTATGATTGTCGTCAACCCAAAATAACGCAAGTTTTGTCGTAAAAATAATTTTAACATAGGCGATATTCTGGACATGTCAGTTGTGAAGAGAAACATTAAGAAACAAAAATAGGCTGATTCAATGTAAAAATCAATACTTCTGCGTACAATTAAAATGAATAAAAATTTAAGCTATCTAGGAAACAGTCTGCCCAAGCCTAACTACTCGCCCTTAAAGTATAAATAGTCTTCATTGAATCAAAGCATGATGGAGAGATCTTCATCTCATATAATTTATAGCAGTAACTCATTGAAGGTCCCCAAACTGAACGAAAGTCTGAAATTGAGCTTACCTCCACTTTCTGGGTCCAATTTAGTAAAAGTAGGTAAACTAATTTATCATAACTCTGTTTAATCGCCACAGAGCAAGAGAAAAACATCCTTTGAAAAAGATTCACCAACACATCGAAGAGCAAATTCATATCGGGACAGAAAATGACAATAATTTATGAATTGATAATTTAATATTTTTCTAATTGTTATTTAATTATTATAAGATGTTTCAAACCGAGAGATGAGATAAGGCAGAGAGAATCAAATTTGTGATTTAGTGAAAGATATCTGAATTTTACGGCCACCGACCACCATGTTATGGCATTACGAAATAGCATCAAAACTGTCTTCAAGACTGGCGAATTCAACAAGGGCCATATTTTTATCTGAGTTCTGTTTTAATATTTTGACTCTTTGAGGCTAAACTACAAACTTGAATATGTTTGATATTTCACCGACTGTGCACTTTTATTTCTTTAAACTGGACACATGGAGAACCTTAGAAGGAGGATTTATCGTAATTGACTTTTTAGTTGTAAACCTATAATAGTAAATAAAATACCGATCAGTTGCTTCATCGTAGCTTATAATTTCACAGTATTAGCCCTCCTGTGGTAGAATTTGAAGAGAAGTACAGGAGGTAATCTAAATTTTGTTGTTGAAAAGCCATGTATTATTTAAATAATTTTTAGCAATAGCAGCGAATTACATTGTTCTAAATTTCACAAATGCTTCATTTCTTGTAAGTTTTATCATCGAAATGTTACCAAAGTTACTGAATAAATTGTAGATGTTAGAATGTTTTACCGGGTGCTTCACCGTGAATCCGATCACTGATAGGACTTAATTTTAAATTTACTGGTTTTTTAGTTTTGGGCTTTGTGTCTTCTTAGGGCTTGAGTTTGTTTGACTATTTGAACTCCATTTATCAGATTAATCGTGTTCGCAGTTCAGAATAGAATCTATATCTGATTTGATAGTTTGATCAATGTATAATAACCCACTCCAATTATTTTAATCCCGTCGAATTTGATTAATGTGCCAGTTCATTTCATTGATATCTGTTTTAGATCTAGGCAGGTAGAACTACTGAGCATGATGATTAAAACGAGGAATTCCGCAATATCCGAAAGCATTGAACTATTCGAAATCGTCTATGTTTTTCTGGATGCTCTTGTTGGTGAATGTTTCAACAGAATTATTATCTTGACTTACTAATTTTTTATAACCAAATTCAATGCCCTCTGAAGATTGATGCTTGAGGTCTACATTTTAGAATGTCGAATAGTAAATTGACATTTTGCAAATATTATTGCATAGTTTTTTGCCGTCAAGAGCCTATTTCGCCTAAGTTAATAAAATATTGTACCTTAAAAGCTTATTCACAAGTTTCATACTCGACAAACAATTTGGTGACTTCTTTTTTATCGAACACGAGGAGCCTGACAATGGTACCGTACTCTTGAAATCGTGAATAGACGAGGTCATTAGTAATTTCGAACACAATAGTGTCATATACACAAACCAAAAGCACGCAGGAGACTTTTTAGCTTTCCATTTTGCGGACTGGAGAGTTGCTGCCATTGCGAGTCTCCATGAGGGCGGACATCGACATCTGCTTTCTCAAATGAAATTTATTAAATAAGAGATAAAATACTTAGCCAATTATATATTTATATGAGCAGTCAGAAGAGACTGATCAAAATTACTATAAAAGTAGAATGAATAAATATTTTTAATTGAATATCAGTTAGTTTATCGGAGTTGCTGCCGGCGGCTAGTATGAGAATTCATGAGATGAAATTTCCTATTTCTTATTCGATGTCTTTGTTATCGCAGAATTGACGCAGTTTGTACACTGTTTTTGACTTGTCTTTATTAAAAATATCGTAACGACACAGTGATTTGCTTATACTTGCTTATATTGTCTAAATTATTTAATAGTTACCTTGCGTCTTTATTCAGATAAAATTGATATGCCCTCGCTAGTACCGTAAAGTTTAATGTATTGGTCAACCAAATTCTTAAGATCGGCTTTACCGGAAGGAATAGTAAGCAAGCAATTGATAACTTTATCTTTAAATGCTTTTTTACCCATGTCAAATTTATGGACTCCATTTAATGAAAATGTGCCCTTAAGTCTGACAAATTATGGTCTTGATGAAAGCATCTGTGCTACACTTTTTGACCAGTTCATGTCATAGCCCATTTCATAATGTTAATTGACTCGTTCTATTACGCTTTCTCTGGATAACCCATTCGGATAATTTTTAAGTACGTTAATAACTTTTTACAACAAAGTCATGTTTTCATGAACCTCGTAGTCGGGATTATGGGCTTTGTGATCTTTAATCAATTTTTGTATCTTTGATGACACTGAAGCTGGGGTTCGGTTCAATTCCTCAGCAACTTTGTTTATAGTAACCTGACTGTAAGCTGAATTTGAAAGAATTATCTTTTATAAAATTTACAGCTCTGAAGGCTTCCATGCTTTTCTTTTGTCAGACTCCAGGATTCTCGATGAGGAAGTGCTCTTTCCTTAGTGATTGCTGTTACTCTCACTGTCCTTGGCTTTCTTCACCATACTTAGCGTGTACCGTTCAGTGTGTCGTTTAACGTTGAGGACAAAGTTTGTGAATGTTTTCATCCAGAATTAGTAAATTTTAACAATAAGCTCAGTTTATTAATTTTATTTTACCCGTTACGCAAAGTCAAGCATACTGATTTCAAGATCCTTAATAAAGTTAATATGACTGTTCAGGTAACGAAAGTTGTCGAAGTTTTCAGCGAAAGTGGGGAGTATTGTATGACTAATATTGATCTCAGAGAACGATTTCTTATTAATCATGTTTATTTATTACTAAATTTACTATAATTTTCGCTTAATTGTCGAAGGATCGTGATGCTCAAACAAATCATCAAGGTGCAATGGATTTTATATCCAGTCCTTATTTTCATAATTTTATGATTTGAAAGAATTAAAGAATTATGGAACTTCCACAGACTTATCGAAGTTAATAAAGTGAGTCAAACCCGCATAAGTTTTGTTATGCATCATAAAATGCAAGAATTTTTATTTTTCTTTAGCCGGCAAATTTTCTGCGAACTCGTACGGATTGAATGCCTTCAAAGTTAAGGGTTCTTGTTTTTGTGGCTCAATAACAGGACTGGAAATTTAATAACTATGGTTGATTTCTTCGGATGGATGCTCGTTGAATTACTCAAGATAGAACATGCTTTCCTATTCATCCATTTTTGCAGACCAATATTAATTAATAAGAGAAATATTCACATTAAATTGACAGTTTTTAAATTAAAATAATAATTTTAGGAGTCCATATAATATAATGATAAATTAATAAATTATAACCGATCTACAAGCATAAACTATTTCTCAGAAAACTGTATCCTTCGTGTAGTAATTTGAGCTATTTTTGATTGAAGTATCTTTCATGACTGATTGCAATAATTCACAATCAACAAAATGTTCATTTTCTAAATTTTTATAACCCAAAACTTAAAGCAAAAGAATCATAGGCTGTTAATGCTTCAATCTTTTATAAGGGCTGTCTGGTAGAGTATAAGTTCAGCGATAATTAAGCTATTTATAATTATTCTTAATGAGAAAATCAATATTGCAAATCCCTAAAGTCCCTCACCTATCATTGGGTCACGGCAAGCCATAACCTGTTTCATCGAAATAGAAGAGTGTTAAGTTTTAAATCCGGAGTGACTCTAAGACAGAAAGAAGAAAACTGTCAGAATGTGTCACATAATCCAACACCCAAAGACTCTGGTCTAGTCCTAGAAAAGTTGTGTTGAAATCAAAGCAATCCAAGAAGAAAGTGGATATGTGGCTGTCTCGAATCGGTGCAGTTCAAGAACAGGCTGTTCATATGAGATTGGCCTTATCAAACAAATAGACAAATATTTTGTGATTTTTACCGAAGCTTCATTGATTGTTTTGAGGTTTCTGAGACATATCTTTATTTATATCTTCAAGTAACACCATTTAATCTGCTTTGTTCTATCGAGTATATATTTTGTGTTAATAACTTCTTGTTCTTCGGCTGTTAAAATAATAATACCCAATAAATATTCATTAATTATGAGATTGTTGAAAGATAATGCAGTATATATCTTATGCTCAAATGTTTACTTAAATGGTATAATTAATTGGCTTGTAAGCTGACCAAAATTAAAGCAAAAAACAGTATATTTTTATAGAAAATTATTCACGTTTAATTTAGAATAATGATAAATTTTGCTAATGCTATTTTATCGATAAAACGCAAAGCTATCATTTATTTAGTGAAATTACTTAAATTAAATTATTTAAGAATAGCAAAACGTTTAGTTTAGTAGTCAAATCCGAAGCCAGTAATAATAAAATCGTAACTTACTTGATTGATTTTAATAGTAAAGTAAGCTGTTGGAATATTATAGAAAACTGGTTATCATAAGTTTGCTTCAAATATATAGGGAAAGTGTTCTTATTTTAGCATTATTTTATCAAGAAACTTATTATCATGTTACAAAGCATCCAACAGATAAATCCAGCATCACCAAGTCATTACCAGCATCATGGTTTGAGTTCAGTACCCTTCCATCTGCAAGATCGCAACAACATGAGCTCGTGGGGCAGAGTGTCCATCAAGGAACAATTGTCGAAACTGGAGTACGACATCCTCATGAAAAGCCCGTAACTTGACCATTAAACTTTAACAAGCAAGCTCTTCCACGCTGGCTAAAATGGCGAGGGTCAACTTTACCGTAGGATTAACTCAAAGCGAGCATCGAAATCGGCTTTAAAAGCATTATGCCCAAATATATTTATTCAGAAGCTACGCATCATATATTTTTTGCTGCTTACTGAAACATATGACCCTCTCTATAGGCCTAATGCATAAAGTGCATCAAGACCAACGAGTAGTGCGTATGGGGTAACCGTATAATCGGATAAACATCACACTAGCCAATTTCACATTAAGCAGTCGAAATCTATGGACGGTACCCTGTCAAATCACAACGCATATTCATCAAATATATAAGAGAAGGAGTATATTTTCAAGGCTGCTTTGGATACCCTCAGAGTCATGTTCTACGAAGAGACAGAGGTTAGCGCAGTCAAACGTAAGTTTATGGCGTAATTCTTCCAATTTCTGTAGTACGACTTCGAGCAACTGAGAAGCTCAAAAGCTAAGCGCAATCATCAACAATCATATTAAAATAATAAAAATAAATCTTCGAATTCAAGTAATAACAATCAGGTAGGTATTAACTGCCAGTCTCAGGAGGCATAGGGAGGTGCATATGAGAATATAGTGTTGAATTTACTGAACAAGTATCCTATCCTTGACTAAATATTCATCGACATGCTGATACTGTTTATTGGAAGAAACACAAAATAGCTATCATAGCAGAATGGCGGCACCATAGATGATAACTACAACATCGCAATGTTCAATAGGGACAAACTGATGCTGCCAACTACCTTTACTTCCAACTGGTAGTTCGATGTAAATGGCATTAATGTTGTCATTGGCACTGACATGTTTAGTCTAGACTACCAAGCACACGGATACCTATGTGAAATACTATAGTGTCTATAATAAAATGGAGTCAAGTATGGCCTTGATGTCTCCAGAGTCGGAGGCTTTGATTAACATGTCTTCAAAAGACTAGATGACTCATTCATTGATGATTTGGATGACTGCATGACTGTCAGTAACTGTTCATAGTCTCACTCTGCAGCCAAGGAAATCGATCTAATGCACCAATAATAGACAAATCTTAAACAAATTATTAGGGTTAGTAAAAATTTGTCATAAAAATAAAGCTCAGTGAACAAATAGATTACTGGGCTACATCGTGTAGAATCAGTGCCTTACAATCACCCGATTAGTATTATGAGAGCAGGCGAGATGCCAAACATGAAGAAAATAAACTCGAACAGATCATTGGAGACCATCATACCTGTTACTATAACTAAGAAAGATACTGAGAATGTTAAAAATATAACAAATACAAATAAAAATTAAACTAAGATAGCAAATACAGCTGTAGTAAGTAATAATACAACAAACACTACTAGCCATCCTTCACAACAACATAAACAGGATAGACAGGATAAACAATAGAAGCCAGTGTAGATAGTACAGGGAGTGACTTCTCATGAAGTGAAGGTAGTCCAAACTGCCACAAACAATATTACATATCCCATTAGTATTAACAGTTCACAATCTCCTCGTATTAATAGGGTTGTGACTCTAGGCGCAGAGACAACCAAAACAGATAAGAATAATACTACTATTAGTAACAATATTAACCAAGATAAAAGTAGATAGTAAGACAAACAGAAGTAACAAGAGACAGTAAGACATGAATATAAGAAAATGAACACTATATAGCCAAGCAGTCGCATCATATATCGAGTTGTAGACAGGACTAGCTCCATAAGTTCACTGTAAAGCAGCCCAGTTAACTCACCCAGTCGCAAAAATACAATTAATGCATAATTAAATGCGATAGACAATAATAAAAATGATGTATCAGTCACCAAAACAGATAATAAGGTAACAGTTAATGAGATTAAGTTAAACTTGAACAATAATAATAATAATAATAATAGTAGTAATAATAATCCTGTCGTAAGTAACGCAGCTAGCACAAACTAGTCGAACTCTGTAGTCAATAGTCAGACTCATTTGGCTTCAAAAGATACAGTCAGTCAATCCAAATAGTCTATTAATGCAAATATAGTGCATGATGCTTAGAAAAGTTCTAAACCTAATAGTCCGATATACACATCAAATGATAATAATAATTTGAAGTAAATATCGCTACCTTTGACTTGTGTAAATTTAAAATTTGCACAAAATAATACTTAAACATCATAGAAGTCAGTAAGTCCTGCATATCTCTCACATTTACAACAGCAAACTCAGAATTAAGCTGCACCCTTATACTCAATGCAGAATTATAAAGCATCCGAACATAATAAGCCATCATAGACAAAATATTAGACAATTAATAATAATGTGGACCATAGAATAAGACATAATGTGAGTGCAAATACCAATATATCAGGTAATAATAATTATACTCATAATAATAATAATGTTAATACTACTTAAGCCTTGAAACAAAACCCTGATCAGAACACAAACCGTCCAATAAACATGAACATGAATATAAACATAGATAAAAGGTAGAGAAGTACAACAAACCACTAGTACACAAATACAAATACAAATACAAATAAAACATTCAACCCATAGGAGTATCTGAGAGTGGGACGATCCAATGACACAAAACAACATATAACAAGTAACACAAATGTGCATGAAGTACATAAGAATTAAATCAACAGCACCATATCTATTGATAATAATAATAGTTATGTGCCATATAACAAGAGTTAAGTGGGTCGTAGTCTGCCTGTCATCAACATCTAAGATAAAGATAAAGTACAATCTGATAATAATGTACATGCTGATAGGCCATCACTGCAGCCTTCTAAACCTAATTCAGTTAAGCTATTATTATAGTAACCTAAATCTCCATAGCCAGTGTTGACTTCACAACGATATTCAAGTACTGCTCACTTCGATGCAACTGATAAGCCTGATTTAGTGAAAAAGACTAGTCACATTCGGCTGCCTCCTCCTTATGTGCGATACTAACCCAAGAAGACAACTGAAATAAGCTCAAATGTAACGAATGCAAAAGTGTAGAGAATAACTTTAGACCAGAAGAAATCATAAATATAAGCAAATAAAAACTTAATAAAGCAGCTCTATGATGAGAAATCACCAACATTATCAAGAAATCAAGCATAATTTCCCACCCATACTGTGCAGGTGTTCAATCATCACGTACAACCGCAATCACAACGAAATTATGTGCCAGAAAAAGTTGAAGATAATCAGAAAGGGTTTGGATAAAATGTTAGACAAAAAATTACATAAGGCAGTAATAAAAAGACGATAAATTAAAGTGATAGAAAGCCATAAACAGCAATAAAACAGTAACAAAACAAATAGGACAATTATTTTAGAGCTCAACCCAATAGATAATTGTAAGTACCAAAATCAAAAAATAATGATCCTACTAAAACAATGAAGAGCAGTTTGAATTAGAATAAATCTGAAGCATCTCAAAAATCATTTGTCTAAGTCTGCACTGATATTAATAACATTCTTTAAAATTTGAAGGTAACTCTTAAGAAAAATGAGGATTTACTATCTGCCGGCTTAGAAGATCCAGTGAAAAAGACAGAAGGCCAGCAAATGTGGGATCGCCACAAATTGAAGATCAGTTATGACCCAGTATCAATTAAGAAAAATTCTTCAATGGCTAATAAATCCTAGTAGCCTAGCAAGAATGAGATTAGTTTTAATTAAATAAATCGTTTCCCTGAGTTCGCGAACAATCCTATTTCATCCTAGCAGATAGGTCGAAATAGAAGAGGGATGATGCCAATTAATCTTCATGATGCTCACTCTCGACCTAAGAATAGCAACAATGGAAGTTTCCCATCTCAGCATTACAACTACGAAAACCCATCAAATATTAATGAGAATATCAACAGTATTAAGTTCAAGGCAACAACTGGACTCAATAGTCAAGGAGCAAGTACTGAGAAGTATAAAAATGCGATGAATTTTAACATCAACGTAGACAATGTTAAAAATGACAAAGATGCTAGGATTAACTCACAAAGGGTCAGGGAACTCATGAAGAACGCAAATAAAATTTAATCAGTTCCTTTCCAAATCAACAATAATGTGTTACCTGCAAAATAGAAACCCTTCTGTGTGCCATAGAATATGAAGACAGACCCAAGCCAGAACAATTCGATATACTATTTCAATCCGAACAATCAGAAGCGGCCACAGCACTAGTAGAAAAAGTTCCAGACGAATTCAAGTGTACCCAGTTTCACAAGTCGAACTCCTTCGTTCTCGTTCAATGCAGTGAATGGCCCATCTCCGTACACTTGGAATAAGATCTGAGAACGGCTATAATGATGTTTCAAATTTTTAACTAATAACTCACTACACTATTTTATTATTAATATTTATATTTAGTATCATATTAAAAATATTATTAAATATCAGAGGCAATAAAAGTCTGAATTTGGGGCAGGAAGAGGTATAATTTTATTGCTCTTTTTAGTTCTAATTGATAATAGTTAGCATGCACTTAATTATATGTGATTTTTGCCTCCAAATACAATAATTTAGTTATTGTCTACATTAGTTTTGACTCCAAAACTGCATCTTTAGTCTTGCATATCCATGACAATATGAAACACCATTTTGGATTAATCAAATCTTTATACAGACCTCAGATAGTTATGGCCATTCCATCCTCCGATGACATATAGCCCTGATTTCATAGACACTGTTGCATGCTTGCTCCTACTATAACACAGATTATTCAGGTGGCTCCATTTCTGTTATGCTATGCTGAATCTAGTCACTGTTTTTAATGATCTATGTATAATATATTAGAGTACTTTTGATCACAGTCTGTGCCGCCTATTGCATATAACTGACCATGGTGCATAGTTAATGTTAAGGATTCACTCGGCTCATCTAAACATGGGTATATTGAATGCTTTAATATGACTCCTGATTATGAAAATTAATAGCTAAAGAATGTGCTAACTGGTCTTCCAGGCTAGCATTCTCCTCCACATATATACAATATTTTCGTTTTCTTGCTAGTTTATTGATAATCGAAGCTAAAATAAGCTAATGGTGACACTAATCGACTAATTAATTCTTTTTTGCTATTGCGTTCACTGACTCTGAAGATACAATCTGCGATTTATCCATTAACATAGCCTCCAATCACAATAAAATCAAGAGCATTATTTTTATTCTAGTTATTTGATTTGTTTATAAGACCTGCTGGGTTCAGACATAAGAGGCCAAAGCCAACATGACTTTTCTTACTATTCTTGTTGTTTTGGTTAATTTTGGCTGCACTGTTTGCTGAAGATTACCTTCTACTTTTTTGGTGACTCATAAGAATACTTTCATTCATTTTTACATTCCCTTTGCCTAAGTTGAATATTGTAATTGGTTATTATTAATAACTACCACCATAAATTTTCACTTGTTATAATTCAGGTCTTGCCTTTGCTTTGCTTACAGATTTGTTTATCTAACGATTTATAATATTTGTTAAGCTATTTAATGGCTGATGTTACTTTTTATTTACAACAACTTTCACACTTTTATTTAAAGATGGAATTATCTTTATTGACGCCGATCTAGATAACTTTTTTGTTTCATGAGAGCGTTCTATGTTTTATTTTAGATTGACATTTTAATTTTTGTTATATCTGTTAAACTCTTGCTTCTAAATAAGATTTCTTTGGACAGCTTAAAGTTCAACCTAAACCTTAGCTAGACTGCTTTTAATCATTGATGTCAGCGAGAGCTCTAAGTTGTAATAATTTTACATTGTTTGGCTGCATTTACTATGGTTTTAATGGTTTTGTCTTGAACTGTTCTTCTTATTACTCGATTTGTCTAAGTTCGGCATTAAAGTTTGAACAGCATTCCAATTAACTACTATCATCTACATCAGTTTTTTGCTGTCCTATGATTATTAAGTTTAGTTCCTGTTCGGAGTTCGGTGTGAGCATAAAATTTATTAAGTTATTTACTAAGCTTTATTAATAAGACTTTAATTTGCTATTTATGAATTTATGCTCTGTATTATTTATTATTGTTGGTTCTTAAGTTCTTGTTTCATGTTGAACATAACACTCAGATATTTTTATATATTTTATGATAGCAATTTGATGCAATTGGCAGTAATTTATTTAATTATCGTCATTCTATTGTCTATTTGCGATATAAATTCAGATATCTTTACATTTTGCTCATGTAAATAGTGACTTCTAATTTTGAATTGCTTTTTCAAATTATTAGCATTTGTCTTATTTTTTAATATTGATACGCAATGTTTGAGATTTATTATATTATGCTTCACTTCTATAAAGCTCTATTAAGGGTCAATATCAGAGCTAGGATTAGATAGATGTGATTAAGATTAACAGTTGCATAGTCTACATCGAAACTACTAACAACCAGAACAATACAACTAATATGGCCTTCTGTGCTATGAACAGACTGTAGAATTATGTGAAATTTTAGCATGTTTTTATTAATTGTTGAATAATGTACTCTAATTATATGTGAACCTTGATGTAGTATCCTAAATTATGGGATCTCTGTTATAGTACTAACACTGATTATAATATTGACATTGCGATTGAGACTGAGGTGAGTGTAAGTTAAATGAGGAAATCAATATTGAATCCTATGCACTATCCTTAAGTTATGAAGGAGAATCATCTTACAAATATTGATCCATTATTAATTAAACATTGTTTTAGCGATTTCGATTTTGGCTGAATTTAGACAACATCAATAACGATATTATTATCTATCTTTATTATTAAAATAGTTAATCCAAATTCATAATGACTTATAAAAGTTTAATTATTGATTAAATTTGCTGAATGATTGCAAATTCGTAAATAAAGTAAATGCATTCTTCTTTACTGTACATATTATAGGTAGTATTTAAAAATCATACATTTAATAATATCTAAACTCTCAACAATAAAATGAAGTCGGCCACTTTACTTTTCATTGGTCTGATAGCCTGCATTTTCCTCATGCAGGTGACTGTTGCCCAGAAGAAGCTAATTTTCGTGCAGGAGTTATTTAGACATGGTGCCCGCTATCCTATTTTCCCCACCAAGGATCTCGACAAGACCGACTACGTTATTAACGAACACTCTCTAGGAGAGCTGACTACAGAGGGCAAGAATATGCACTACTTGCTTGGTAAGGCAATGTACAACACCTATTGGAATGAATTATTCGCAGGCACTGAATTTAGTAACCAATACAACAACTCAAAGTTTTTCTTTAAATCCACTGACTTAAATCGCACAATAGAGAGCTGTCAATCCCATTTGATGGGACTCTTTGACAGTCTGCCAAAACTAGAGATTACTTCAACTAAGCAATCAAATTTCTCAAGTCCTCCTTGGTAACCTGCCATCAATGCCACAGTCGGCAACGTATTCCCCACAGCCGTGCAGTATCACCCTCTGCCCGTACATGTGTAGAAAATTGGATCTGCTTTCAACAATAATGGAGACTTCCTGAGAGCTTACTCTCCCGACAACTGCCCTAACCAGAATGTCTGGCAGAAGGAGAACCAATAAACTAAGTATGTGCAGGACATTTATGCTAATACTAATTTTACCTCAGCCTTGCAGGAACTTGCTAGACAATTGAAGAAAAATGATGTCTCTTTCTAAAATGCAGGCAACTATTATGACAATTTTGAGTGCACTTACTACATGCAAAGAGAAACTCTGCCAGTGTTTTTGGATCCAAAATACAAGCGAGATCTGGAGTATATTTACATGTTAGATTTGTTTATAAACTTGTTCTACACATAGAACCAAATCCGCACAACTTCAAGTGGATTTTTCCAAGCAACATTATAGAACATAAACCGTGCTATTCACCATAGAAATGGCACACAGTGGGTTATTTACAGTGCTCATGACACCACAGTCGGAAATATGCTAGCTGCCCTCAATCTGACCAATGTGGCATGTATCTACGAGGCATATTTAAAAGGCGATGATTTCAATAAGGATACCTGTGTTTCCAAGTATCCCGGTTATGCATCCAGTCTTGTCTTTGAAGTCTGGGAGGACAAACTCACAGGAGTGGCCACAGTCAAAGTCAGGTATTTGGGTAAATATAGAAAATTGCCATTCTGCAACTACTAAGAAGAGTGCGCTGTGTCTAAGCTATAGAACTGGTACAACACAATGATCAAAGTAGACAATTTCGCAGCCAACTGTGGACTCTATAACGACGACAAGCAGTTCTACAAAGCTTTCGCCATTCTCGAGTTTGGAGTTATTTTAGGATTCTTGATCTACTGGCTGCTCAAGCATTTGAAACGACCAAGACACGACATGCACAAAACACACGAAAATAATGAAGTCAAAGCCATGAAAGAAGCCATTCTCAAGGACGAAGTCGAAATGAATGAATGAGTTCAGTGTATGTGATTATGAATAGAAAATATCCCAGTATAAACAACATTACATAATATTGGGGTTTTATCCTATAGTAAGTTAACAGTAAAATATAGTATCGTATATATAAATATTATTGATTAAGATTGATAATGTTTGGGCGCAAATTGCTACCTTTACTAAAAATATGTTTTTATACCATTTTTGTATGGATATACTCTATTTTTGATGCAAGGCGATCAATAAAACCAAGAAGATCTTAGCCAAAGTTTCTTTGATGATAAGGCAAACTCTAATTTCAAGTGGTGTAACGAGCTCATCATGGTTTAGTCAGGTCTGCAGCAAGCAGGGTCTCATGACAATGAGCAATCTTGTTTCCGGGCCAATGACTTGTTCGCAGACAACACCTAAGCCATAAATACTGACCCCTGTGATGGTGACATGCAACTGAAGAAAAAATCAGAAATAACTCTGTCCTCAGCCAAAACTAAATCATCATAGTTTAAGGTGGGTAAAGCTCTAAGTTGCAATTGTAAGAAAACTTCATGCCTTAAGTCTTACTGCGAGTGCTATTCGAAGGGCCAAATGTGTGGTTAAGATTGTGCTTGTATGAACTGCCGCAACACAAAAGCCTATGTTCAATAAATATAGAACGCAAAGCAGAAGAAGTATATAAAATCGAGTAAATTCGCACACCAATGTCAATGCTCGAAATCCAAATGCTTGAAGAAGTACTGCGAGTGTTATAACTCTGGGTATCCTTGTGGAATATACTGCAAGTGTACAGATTGCGCCAACCAAAAAAATAACTAACAGGATGCTGAGAATATACAAAATAATTGAGTATATTATGACTGTCTTATGATGAGTGTATAAATTAACTAATTCTTAGCACTGCTCATATTTAAATATCGAATAATTTATAGGTAAACGATAAAATTAACGCTTTTAATGACCGTTAAACAAGACAAGTCGCAGTTATCAATGAGTCTATCATTTTCAGCATTGAAAAACTAAAATTGATTATTGAATAAAATTAGAGATATATTGGAGCAGCCTGGAAGCCTATTATAGGATATCATCAGAACTTAAATTGCTATAATTATTTAACAATGAGAAACATCAGAAAACTCGTGAATCACATCTCGACTGTTGTAGAGACCATCCTGCAGTATAGACTATAACACTCGACTGAACTGACTGACAATTTGAGTGTTATCGGCAAGAAAATTAGCAAAATGAATGCGAATGGTGCTTACTCTCCCGCCATCGTGGATCTTCTTGCAGGCAAACAATCATATAAAATTAAAAACAAGCTTAATAAAGAACTTGTTGGATTTAACTCTCAAAAAAGTAAACAACTGTTTATCTCCGTCGAGTTTAAGGCCACTTAAAAACTTAACGGGGAAGTTTTTAACTGTGAACTTTGGAATTTCGCCATTTAACTGCCTAATTATAACGAATAGGAAGCTGATAGCACTCAAAACACAATCAAAGAGGAAGGCATCGTGCAAGTTCTTGAGTTCGTAATAAAAAACCTAAAAGGTTTTGAACTGGTGCCTGTTTCAAATTTCAACCGAAATAAATACATGATAAGTCAGAAAGTTACAATTTCTGAGACTCCTAACAACGACGGAATTTTACAATACTAAGATATTTCATAACGTTAAATATCTTTTTCACCCAAATTTAAGATGTCAGTGCAATACTTGTTCAATAATTCGAAAGCCACCCATATTCTACAGCAGTTTCTGCGATAAAAAGGCGAGTAACAGTATGAGTATGCCCTGAGTGATAATGATAAATGCTCAAAAAGATGTTCAGATAGCACCAACTACAGCAACAGCCAGAGGGTTAGCATTTTTGAGCACTATGATGAATAACTTGATATCACTATCTTGAGTAATTCTGACCAGGGTGATGGTGAGGAAATTGTGCTTGGACAAAGCAGTGATGAAGATAACTCTGATGAAGACTTCCAAATTTTAATAGACTAATCGGTCAGTTACGATGAAATGTTTTTAAGCAATAATATGGCATTAATAAAAGAGTTAACATTCTGAAACATTTATGATTTTTACTATCCTTTTCCTATTTCTACAAACTATTATATATTTAATATACAAAGATAAGGAAATGGTTCTAGAATAGTTAAAAATGGCCACAGCTCAGTTAATTCTTTTATATTGGCCTAAGAAGCACTTGACAAGAAGAATGAAAAATATCAGTTTTTTATTTTTTAGCACACGACCATATCATCGGATAGTAGTTCAGCATCGAATCGATCCTTTCTTTCTCTCTTTTGCATCAGCTTGTGCAAACGCATTTGTCGGTTGGCATGCATTTCGTACCCTCGTTGAATTTGCTTACGAGTCTTAAAAGGTAGAAATCGCTTAAAATAAGCGAAATCACTGCCATACTCTTGGACGAGAACACTGAGGATGCGTCTTTCCTCTGCACTCCACTTCTTATGATAGCGTACCAGATCATCGGTCGGGGGCTGTGCCTCGTACTTTTCCTTAAGCATGGACGTCTCTATCTCCTGGATGAGCGTGCTGAATGTCGAAGATGAGGAGCAAGACTGTGAGGAAGACTGCAAGGAGCGTAAAGTTGACTGTGACATGTTCTAATTTAATTATTATAAGTTTTGAATATTAATATTTGCCATCCCCACATCATAGTGCCTAATCAAATATATTTTAACATTATATACATCAAATATGCACAATATTAAGATTAAGACTAAACAATATAAATAGTGTTTGTATATATAATGTTGATGATTGGCCAGTATTCAAAATTTGAAACTTATTATAATAGTATAGTAATTAGAGAATGAAACAGAACAAAGAATCAGGCTCACCCGCGAAATCAACCCTATCTATATATAAGCTGGAGTAAACAAAAATCCCTACATAACAATTGAGTCCTTGCTTCGGGTAGATACTCACAAGTACATCGACATCAAAGGGTGGACTTTAATCAATATAGTAATTCAAAGGGCATCGACTTATTGGTATATCTGGCGGATTCAAGCGAATATTCATGTTTGAGGAAGTGGATGAAAATTAGAATATTGTCACTGCGCTACACCCTGAAAGTTAAGATTTTATCGCTCATCAATAATAAACTGTAGTACCTATTGACTAAATTGTGGCATCGCTTTAAGGACTCAAAATAGTGCAAATTGTATCTGGAAAACTACACAATATTATACGCACTGAAGAAGGGCATCTATTCGCTTATGGTAAAGGTTAGTTCGGAGCATTAGGACTCGGAGGTTGTGTATTTTCACCTCGACCTAGACTGATCAGCAAATTAGATAACAAGAAAATAATCTCAATAGCATGTGGAGCATACCATACCTTAGCTCTAAGTGAAATTGGCGACTTGTACAGTTGGGGTCGTGGTTTCTAAGGACAACTCGGGCTGTTATAGTAAACATAGACAGCATCATCTCCACAATACATATCTCATTTCTTCAGATACGACAACTCGAAGTAATTCAAGATGCTGCGTAAGAAGCCAATTCATAAGATCGCATGTGGGGCCTACCACTCACTAGCTATTGACAGTGAGGGTAGTCTGTATGCGTGGGGTGAGGCTATCTCAGGAGCGACTGGGACTGGTTTGAAAGTTAAAGAGCCTAAGCCAGTCAAATTAGATATATAGGTGGATGGGCAACATAGGAAAATTGTTAAAGTTGCAGGCGGATTCAGTCACTCACTTTGCCTTACCAAATGCGGAGAGTTATTCTCATGGGGCTTGAATGTGAAAGGGCAAATAGGCATTAATGACTTGACTGAAGGAGCAGTCGCTTCAGATAATCGACTCAGTTATAAGAAAGTAGTCACAGTTCCAACTCAACTCAAATAAACTCGCGATTGTACTCCATTGCCAAAATTTGTTGACATTTGTTGTGGATTTTCGACCAGTTTTGCCATTGATGAGGACAGTGCTGTTTGGGGATGGGGTGGAGGTAATATTGGCTTTAAAGATGTACATAATATGATTAATGTAGAAATTTTCATAAAGGGGACCAACCAAACTAACTGAATGCACAGACAATAAGAGATTCTCGAAGATATTTGCCAATTAGAACTCTCTTGTAATATTTGCACCATTTCAACCGACCTACTTCAAGCCAACTTTAATACCATCAAAAGGAGGAACAGAAATGACATTCTTTGGGACAGGTTTCACTGAGACTGAACTCCAATCTGCTGTATTTAAATTTGGTCAAATTAAATAATAAATCAAGTTAAGCTATGACTCAAAAACAAGCACATTTTACTGTAAATGTCCAAACTTTGACCAACCTAAATCAAAAATAAATGAGCCAGTTGAGTGCTAAGTTTCGATCACTCTCGATGGCAAAGTGTACTCGTCCTACAGCAAGAAACTGCTAATTTATCGTAATTGTTGTCTAATTCAGCATAAAGATTAGCAATGGAAAGCATCGAACCCAAGTCCGCATCAGGTCATGGCAATACATAAGCAAAAATATACATGCCCTTACATCCTTTGATCCAGAGCAATGTATAGAGCATAACAGTTGGATTTAAAAATAATTCAAAAGTTGATGTCTAAACCAAAATACAAGACTGGATCTGTGTTGAGGGGACCTATAGCGAATAGAAAATAACATGTAAGTTCCCGAATATTCCTTTTTTCAATAATGATGATCCTTTCTATATGGTGGACGTGAGCTTAAATGGTCAATAATTCACCAATCACCCACAGACTGTTCGATTTTATGTAATTTCATAAACAGCATTGACCCCTCTCGAAGGTAATGACACCGAATAGCCCACTATAACAATTTCAGGTAAGGGCTTATTTGATACTCCATTTAAATAGTTGTCTCTTTAGCTGCACTTCACATTCCAGAACCAGGAGTACAACTGCCGCAAAATAGTGGAGAGCACATGGAATAAAAATGACCGCAAATTTACCTTCAAAATGCCTACGCTTAAGTGGATTCTTGGAGATATTAATATCACCGAATAATTAATAAGTGAAGCTAGAAAAAGTCCACTTATTGTGAAGTTGAATCTGTCTAAGAAAGATCCCATTGAAATAGGAAAATACAAATTTTTAATCCCACCTCCCCCTGAAATCCTTGAATAATAAACCGGCAAGAAAGACGGTAAAAAGGACACTAAGAAAGCAGCAAAGAAATGAATAAGTTTTGATATAGATTTCTCAAGTACCTGTCAATATAAATGAAACCGCACCATTTATAATTATATGATTATATGCGATATAACAAATAATAGTTTATAATGCCAAGAAAGTTTGTAAAGTTCTTAGAAGGCGACAACATCTACGCCTGCAAAATATGTGGATCGCATTTAAGCAGCCTAAGCGAATTAATCTCCTAATCGTTCACAGGACAAACTGGTCAAGCTTTCCTATTCAACAACGTGTAGCAATAATATTATTCAGCATCAATGTGAAGGAAGGAAAAGTGGAGACCAAGCAGCTGCGAACTGGAGTACATAAAACATGCGATATTTACTGTAATGTGTGCGATACTGAGAAACCTGTAGGCTGGAAGTATGTGCTAGCCGAGTAACCCAGTCAGAAGTACAAAGAGGGCAAATTCATACTATAGAAAGCCTATCTGCAGAAGAAGTCATGGATCGATGTATGACTGCATAGACTACCATTATAAGATATGATATTTGCTATTCTCTAGTTCTACAGCCTTATGTTCAGTAGTCTATAATGATATAACATGATATAACTATAATGATATACACACAAAATCAGTTTAACTAAATAGCACTCATCTAATTAGCTGAATGAAGTTATAGTGATCTTTTTTGTCCTCCTTGTTTTAGCGATAGTTGAGGAAAAAGATAACGATGCCTAGTATGAGCAAGATAACCACTGACACGTAAATAACATGGTTGACTCGCTAATTGTTCGTTAATAATGTCTCCAATTTCCAAACTCCTTTATTATTCTCATATACTAATAGCTTACTGTCAGGAATAACAGGGGACCAGCTCATCTTCTGACCGACTGCTTAGTACCCGACAGTGAGATCTTAGACATAATTATTAGTGCGACCCAGTCCTCCGATTGCGAATGGCAGTTGTAGAGTACCATAGTTCCATTGTGATTTCTGGTTTATCAGACTTATCTTTTTGTCCCCGTCTAACTTAGTAATCCGCCACTGGATTGTGATACCGAATGCGCTTGTCAGTTTCCTAGACCCAATTTCATAAGTTGATGTCTGTGACAGTGGTAGTATTTTGATGAATAGAGTATCATCTTTTACATTGTTCATGAAACAAGATCTCGTTAGTAGAGTTTAGCCTGAGCTAGTGGACTATCCGACCATGACAATAATATCAAGTTTGCCATCTTCACCCAAATCAAAGAATGCGACTTGCTTTGGATTCTTAACTTAGAATATTATATCTGCATTGAGTGATTTTACTTATTAAAATCGTCTCTATCCATCTTTTTATGTATTTTTGTATAGAGCTACTTTATTGAAGTCATTCACGTTTGCAATTGTTAGTAAATCAGGGTAAGAGTCGCTGTCAATGTCGCCAAAATTTAAGATGGCTCCTGATTGTAGACTATAAGGAGCTGCAATCCTTTTTACTTTAGCCACATCAAAGGCAAATTTCTAGTTCTATTGACATAGATCTTAAGGATGATCATTTTAGTTATAGATAATAAAAATTTGTTCTTTACCAGTTTATCCCTTGATGCCGACAATATCAACTGTGCCGCTGTTATCAAAATCAACAAAAGTAACAAAGCTGACAGGTTAAGTGAACTAAATTTGGCGATCGAATTTGAAATGAGAATTAGTCTACTTGTGATAGAACTACAGTATGCCCTTATTTGACGAACTCACAGCCAGAATCACCAGATCAGAGTGGCAATCACCTGAGTAATCGATATTCGATGTAAAATGTTTACGAACCGAGTTGAATGCTGTTGGGCCTGAGTTTAAGTATTAAGTAAATGATCGTGAATTACTAAATATAATTGCTTATTTACTAGTTATTATTGGAAGTCTTTTATACCACATATCGCTCAGTTCCTTTAAATGCTAAGAAACTGCTGGATTTGCCTTACACATTAATGAGAGTTGGCGGCGTTGTCATATCAGATAGTCCCAAACCCGCAATTTAATATGGTTAATACCGACATCCCATATTGAAGCAGGCGGCAACTGAGTACACAATGCACGAGTAAGTTTTATTCGCTTGACTGCTGTTACCTGAGTAGGTTATTATAATTTCTGGAGTACCGTCATCACTAAGGTCAGCTAATATTAAACTAAATTTACCTATAATTGCTTCCTCGATACTGCCGATTACTCCGCTGTATGCTCCTAAGTCGATATTGTCGAGTGAGAAGGATGCTCCATATAAAATAAAGTACATTTGGCATTGTCCCACAGGTAGATCAGGAGGGTGAGTGGTTTGCGACTACTGATTGCCACATAATCATTGCTTTGTTATTTTATATCCTTACTATTGATCGTCATTAATGTCTGAAAAGCATAGGATCTGTCCTTAGGTCTGTTAGCCAGTCTCAACGGTATGGTATCCTGAAGGAGGCGATGGCTTCAACATGGATGGTTTGAAATCTGACACCTTATATGCTTGACCAATGCACAATAATGACAGAATGACGACGATCACGCCCAAGGAAATATTTCTTTTCAGCATTCTTATTATTATACAGACAAATTTAAAATAACTAGCCTAGTCAGCAACATAGAAAGTATAATATTATCAATCCTATTGAAGGCAGTCTTTTTAATTATTTTATCATCTGCAGTGCTCTCTGCGGTAATTGTAATGCGAACGTGCACTGGCCAATTCGTCCTCTTCTTCCACTAGTTCGTCAATTGGGCACAGAGCATGTCGCATTGATACTTATAGCAGCTGCGTCAGTTGCTATTTCTTTTCGATTGGAATGCCTACATATATTCAATAGTTACCATGGACTTATATGAATTTGGAGGCTACCTCTTCAAGATTTTATCCTCGACGTACCACTAATTTCTCCTTGTGGTCTTCTGAAATGTATACATCGATCACGATGTCCTGCTCAGGAGCACTCCAACTTGATGGCTGTTTGGGTGTGCTAGGCTCATGTTTGGGTTAAAGTGGAATAGTATCTAATTTCTATACAGGCTTCAACTGTACTGAGGAGCATGCAACAGAAACTGCCTCAGTGCTATCACTGAAATTTGTGCTGCTTGTTATCTACTCATATTTTTATTTCCGCATTTTGTCAGCCAATTTTTCATTATATGGTACTCCTTTTTCATTTATTATTTTTCTCACTTAGCGCTCTACTCGACCCCTGATCATTCTGCTGATAATACTCTTTTCTCCTTTAACTTTGACTTGGCATTTGATTCCTTTATCTTTATCTTATTGTCTTGATTTATCTTTCCCTTTCATGACATTTGGCTTAAATGTGAGTTATTTTAGATTTCGTTCATAATCTATATCGTTGCTTGATTTGTTCTATCGTCTCTCGCATGATTTTTATTTGGCCCTCTCATAAAGCAACTCTGATCTCTTATTGCCTGTATGATCTTGTCTATGCGCTCTTACTGTGTTGATTTCGTTATTATTTATAGCATAGTTCGGCTCTGTACGATTTTAGCTATCTTCATCATCAATCGACATTTTACTTTTCTAAAAATGCACTAGTGAGTTATTGTTGCTTTACTTTGAGTATCTATCAGTGAGTGGCCTATCCTCAATACGCAGTTTCTTCTATTTGGACTGGCTGGTTGCTATCTTTTTGCTTCTGTCTGAAATCTGGGGCATGAATGTGCATTAATTTCTGAAACTGCTCAACTGCCCACTGCCTTTGTTGAGTTCCATGCGTGTGTATTTCAATGCACTGTACTTGGCTCTAAGATACTGGTCATCGTGGGTGACATCATTTTGATATAAGCCCAATATCGCGCACATGGTGATTATGAAATTGCCTATATTTTGGCCACTGATGCACTAAGCCCATAGTTAGCTTATTGTATCGTTGGGGTATGGCTAGTAAGTGTCGTATATCATCTTCAGAGCCTTAAGTGACTATAGATAGTCTATGTAAGACATGCGTAGAGTAAGCAACTATTGGATTGGTACCTTCAATATTTGAGACAATGTCTGTGTTGATTCTGTAATGAACTTTTGGTAAGCCAGTTTCGTGTCGCGCTTTGAGGCTGAACCACTCGGCTTGTTCTATTTCTACTTGTATGTGCTCTGATTATGACTCTGATTATAGCTTTGGTTATGACTTTTCATCTTCTTACTGTTGGAAGTATTACCCTAGGTAACCAGCCTATTATATGAGGGAGTGTTATGGTCCCACATGCAGGTTGACTGCGTATGTGACTGATTCTGCACACGGTTATTATTGCGAGGAGTCTGCTTTATTTTAAACTGGCCACTACTATTACTATGATTGAGTGTCTGCTTCGGCTTGACCTTATTGACTTGCTGCATGAACTACTAATAGGAAGTTGGCTGTGATTTCTTCATGAAAGTGTGCGCTTTAAATTAACGACCGATAATAGAATATTACTATTGTATTTATATATATATATATGATAGTTAGTAATAAATTAACTAACAATAACAAAGCAAAAACATAACACACAGATGACGGATCAATTAGTGATAAATTCGTGTGAACACTGTCGTAACTATCAGTTTATTTTGAACCAGTTACAGTTGCTCAAGAAGGAGGTGATGTACAAGAACAATCGCATTGTTGAGTTGGAGATGTTCATCGCCAAGATATCATAAATGGCATTACTGCAAAACTCAAACTAAGGACAACACAATGACTATTATGAGTACCAGGAGACACTATCATGCACTCAGAATGCAGGTACATTCAGTAACAGTGTGTGCAGTCGCGAAATGAGTATTAACAGTCTACATCCAGATAACTAAAGCAGACAGCTCAAATCGAAAACACAAAGCAGAAAGACAATGCGGATAGATCTGAATAGAAGTGAGTCTCATGTAGAGTATAATGATCCAATGTAACTCACCTTCAAAAAGGACGAAATTGATGATTCACAATGCTATGAAAATGTACCTCCTTTTAGTCATGATCCTCCCAAAGTATCGGCGCCTGTGAGCAGAAGGTCAAAAGCTAGCGCGAGAAGCAAACAGTCAGACAATCGAACCAATAAAGTAAATTATATATCAGGACAACAGTCATATGTGACAGAGAGTGAGCCATACTAGGAATAGCAGGCGCATTAAATAGGCAGTGTCAATGGATTTGGAGTACTGCTGTCCAAACGGGTTAATGAATCCACTTATTGCTGAATCTTCTTATTTTACTGTAAATATTAAATCAGTTGAAAAATATCATTTGTTTATTGCCATCTCCTATCTGAATAGATTGATTTAAGATTATGGATTTACAATGGGTATAGACTAGCCCATTTCTTTTCTATCTAGTATTTTGAATAAATCTTTAATTACATTTTCTTATACTTAAATTTCCTGCACAGTATGCAGTCCAAAATGGTTCTCAAACAATCTTGCGTTGGAAGCGAGGCCAAAGTATTCTTTATCATAGTGGCAGGCTAGTCCAGTTACGATGCCAGCCACTATGCCAATACCGATGCTGACTCCCACGTAAATTAGTTGCCAACCTACCAGACCAATTGGGTACCCTCCAGTAATGCCTATATTTGTGTAATTGTTATGATAGTACCACAGTAGACACAAGGGAGTAATAATTGTACTGCCTAGTAAAGATGAGAGCAGAATTGGCCCTAATAATCCCATACAGTCGTATATGTAAGTCTTATTTATTTTCGGGTGTATTTTCTTCATGTATGCTGCAGAAATGACTCCTGAGACTAGTCCAGTCAATACCGCGATGCCGGCATTACTTAGAATAGAAGCAGTAGATCCCATGCTGACTGCGTCTGTGATGGCCCCGATTATGACATCCTTGAAGCCAATTCTACTGTTGTCAGTTCTGCCGAGTATTGCACTGCCGATATACACTCCGATTGTGCTGCCTGAAATCGCCCATAAAATGTTGAAGACCGCATAGTTGTTGCCCTTCGGAGAGTACTAGATTACATCAGAGTGTGCCATAACAAATGACCCGCATATGAATATGGAGCCTATCATGCTCATTATTAATGACAGTCTGTTATTCTAATTTCTAGGATGGCTGTATATGATGTTTTGGTGAGTAATCATGTTGGTGAACACAAGTCCCAAGAATGAACTAAACAAATATATGTAAGTACTGCCATATTGATCAAATACATAGGGTCTATACAGTGTCTCAGTGGAGAAATCCTGAACCAATACAGCCATGAAGACTAACAGAGTGTAGTTAAGAGTCCAAAATATCTAAAAAATGAGAGTCATTTTAAGGATCTGCATAACACTAAGCCTACCAATAACTGCAGTCATGGTGCACAATATCGATATGCAAGAGAGTAAAGAAATGCGTACCATTGTGGCACTTACTTCGATATTGTTCCGCTACATGTGCATCCAGTAGTTCTTAAGATTAGATGCCACCGCATTGCTTAGGTTCCTATTACCGAAGCCAGTGATGAAAACACTGAACCAGAGTTTAAGTAGAAGCGGACAGAGCTGCACTCCAATAGAGACGACAATAAATGCCGAAGTGATGCCGATCCAGCTAGCAAACCGATACACAGACAAAAGTAGTCCGAAGCCCAACACAATGAACATCATCATGAATACATTCAAATATGTGCCCTAATCATCAAGAAATGTGCTGTTGCCTTATATAAAGAAGGACCCGCTCATGCCATATGTAATCATAAAACTTATCTGGATCATGATTAGAGACAGTCCTAAAATGCGACCCTTCATGTCTCTGGGCTATTGGAATCTCTGCGACTATGAGGACACTGTGGGTGTGATTATCCTAGGATTCTTGGCCACCATTGCGCAATTGTTTATTATTCTTATATTAGCCTAGTTATAAACCCATGATACAAAATATATCTATTACGAACTCTGATGCAGTCAACACTGTTAACTATCAAGATAATAGCTTTACTTCTGGCATCAACTGCGTGTGTGATGGTGGCTCCTCTTATCGATGAGTAAATTGGTGGCAGCATCTTCCATTAAAGTATTATTTCATAACACATTCATAGACGCTTTCTATATCATATACGTCAGCGATACTGTCGGAGGGCAAATTGACGATAAAGTTTAACCCATTTTTAATTAATATTGCCAATAATAGGGTCGACTCTGTGCTCTATTGAATGTAATGTCTCTTATATTGTAGGCTTAAGTGGACCGATATACTGACTTCAAAGCTTTCATTGGCTGCCAAATGGAGCATTTTTTCGCCATAATTGACGCAACAAGAAGGAAGAAGTACGTTCTGCCATATGTATAAGGCATGAGTGCAAACGATATCCGTATATTTCAATCAAAATTTGAGCAGAACTTACTAACTCCATTCTACTCATCATAGTAACCAGATGCTAAAACGTATCACAAGTGTCAGAAAGTAGTAAGCAAGAATCTGGATACCTTTTTAGCCCAACCATCATAGTTAAAAGTGTTGTTTTTGTTTACAGAGCATAGTGCGTGTGAAGTATGCGGGTAGATGTTACGCACCTATGCTGACCTAGCTGAAAAACTGTACGATAAAGATATTGTTTCTTTTGGATATTACGATATTTTCAAGAATGACAACCCAATTGTCAGTGATGAAATATTACCATACTTTCTGATTTTTTCAAATAAATAAACTGGAAAAGATAAAGCATAACCTTACGGAGTGCCGGGTGATAAATTCCATGAGTTATAATAAACAATAATCCAAATAGCGATTAAGAACACAGACATCGACTTATAAAAATTCAGAAGAGAGCACACCTTGACATCAGACTCATTTAAGAAATAGCAAAAGATAAGTGAGCATGAACTCAGCTATAAACTGAGTGACAAATAACAATAAGATATCAAATTAGAAGAACTATGATCATCATTAATGTGTATCTATATTGACATATATTGTATAGCTAACTACATAAGGGTAAATGCATAACAAAACTGAAAAATCAAAATGATCCGAATTTGTTGATTTTATTACTTTTCGGGAAGTAGTTATCATCATCATCTGATAATATTAAGCTCAATGCATCTTAGTCCTTCCCCCATTGCTTGCTTTGATTATCATAACCTAGTGCACTGTCACTGCTGATTTTAAAACTTCTCGTTTCTTTCTTATTTTTAAGTTCGTTTATTTATTTTTTGAGCTTGTTGTTCATTTGCTTGTACCTGTCAGCCCGCTCTTTCTATAAAGTCAATTTACTATTTACAGTCTTGAGATCGTTCTTGGCGCCTGTAAGCTTGAACTAATTTCTCATTATAATATTCTGTTTGATCTATAATTTGCTTAGCGAGTTCATCAGATCAGCCATTACTCTAGCACTTCTGTCGATACTGTCTATCATATTGTCGTGAATTGGATTCCAGAATTGATCCATAAAATATGCCAGTGATGACTCACCTGTCTCGTTATACTCGTTAAAGGTAAGATCGAATGACTACCAACTTTTACTACTTGTATTCAGAGAATCATTCAGTTTTTCATTAAACGCGCAGTTTATTGTCAATTTGTTGTTCAACTGTTAGCGTATTTCCAACATCTGTTTACCTATTGCGCAACAGATTTCGCTTGTTTTTCTATTCTGTAGCTTTAACTTTTTATCGTATGATTATAATTTTCGTTAAATTTACAGCCTCTGTTTTTTCTACAGATCCCTTTCCATTTTGATGTAACCGATTTGCCTCTTTAGCCTTGTGTTTTAGTCTTAAAGTATGAGCAGTTCGCTTTCGAGTACTTTGATCTCGGAGTGTACATCAGGTTCGTTTCTTCTAGTTGGTTAACGCTCTGTCTGTGGACAACTGTAATTTTCAACATAGTTTTAACCCTGAGATGTGCCATCTTTGTTGTTGTTACAATTGCTAAAATTGCGACCTGAGCTCAATACTCGGAAGTGTTGATAACTTTTCTATGTGTTTTTGTTACTTCTTGTAATTTTATGCGACTCATTAGTGTTTTATAAAACCGAAATTTTATTTATACACTCTTCTGTCTCACTAGACTAATTATTATGCTGTTATTAATTGTTGCCAAGCCGGAAGGAGCCTGAAATTTTTAAAAAGGAGGGAGATTTGAACCCTCGCATGAACGTATTTGCATTCGCTAGCTTGGAGAGTCTGAGCTATTTTTATTCGTTGTTTTATGACTCCTTTGATGATTTCAATGTCATGCTGCTATTATTGGATTTCGGAGTAGCTAGTTCGCTTCTTTTGAGTGATTCTGTGGAGCTCTCTCTTTTCCTCACAAACCTCTTCCCCATAAAAAGAGTAGAAGCCAAATGGGGTGAGTGCTCAAACTTGACTGGGGTGCCTGGTTGTGAAGCCCGAGTTGATGAAGTTGATTTTAACTATGATTGCTGAGGAGTTTTGTTCATTGTAAATTTTACAAAACCTATTTCTTAAAATAAACTATTAATAGGTCCATCACAAATTCTCAATATCATTAGCACCTAATGCCATAAGTAATTAATTAAGAACCTTAATATTTTATGTGTGAATAACAACAATATTGATAAGTTTAGTTCCGGGTGAAAATTATTCTGAACAATAGACTCATATTAAATCAGAGAGTGGAGTTTTGCTATTATTAATTTCTGGTCTCATTGATCTTCATCTTCAATATGTTAGCCCTAGGTACCCCTTTTTTATTATTTTATGGACGGCATAGCTTTGCTTTATTGAAATACGGGAATAATTTTTGATAGCATCTTTGCTCTCTCTCGAAACTGCGGTTGGTGTCACGGATGGTCAGTTACTTAAGTGGACTCCTTCTGTTTGATGAATGGGCATCATATGTGATCGTTTGGCTCAAATTTGGTTTATTTTTATCTAGATTTCTTTGAATTGATTACGTCTTCATTTTTTGATCTCTCTGTTGTAATATCTATGGAGAACATTTTCTCTATTGCGAATCACAGGCTTTGTTAACAACTTGAGTTATTATTTGACTATATGGATGTCTAATTATTTTATTTGCTCTTCGAACTTGAAACTTAATTTAGCTTAAATTCTTAGAGTAAAATTATCGATGAACTTAGGCTGTAAACTATTTCTCATCTTAACCCAGTTCATCCATGTCAAAGTTGTGCTCAGATAGATCAGGAGGATATGGAACACTGGCGGTCTTATCGAAAATTTCGTTCATTTTCACCTTGCCTATCCATGGATGAAACAATATTTCTTTTATGCCAGCGTAAGATCCCAGTCTCATCTTTTGATCTTTGTTGAGCAGCCGAATTAAAAAATCCTTCAACTCAAAGGATAGTTCACTATTGTTTGGAAAACGCAGTTCTTCGATTAATATTGACTCGTGCAACTCAGCTGGGTTCTTGCTGTAGAAGGGAGGAAGTCCAGTGACCAGCTCATAGAGTAAAGCCCCTAAAGAGTAGTAATCAATTGATACGCTGTGTCCAGATCTCAATATCATCTATGGGGCCATGTACTCCGCAGATCCACAGTACGAATAAGTTTTTGTCTTATTTGATTACACTTTCTTAGACAGCCCGAAATCTACGATTTTAAGATTGCCTTGTCTGTCAATCAGAATATTTTAAGGCTTTAGATCTCTATAAATTATTGATTTTTCATGTAAATACTTAATTCCCATTAAAACCTGAAGAAAATAGAACTTAGCTGTTGCTTCATTAAATAATTTTACTCTTTTGAGTAAATAAAATAGTTAACCTCCTGGACAATCTAAGTCAATAAATGCTTACATTAAAACACCATACAGTAAAATTGTGTGGTTTCAAAGCCTTCCTTCATGTTTATGAGAAATGGATGCTCAATACTTAAACTAATTTACATTTCGTTCAAAACTGACATTCTATTTTGCTCATATTTTTATTTTTTCTTACGAATGAACTTAATAGCGTAGAATTGTCCATCTTCGCAACTGCAGGCTAGATAAACCTTACTAAATCCCCCTGTTGCTAAGCAATTGTAAATTTCATAATTGAACTTTTAGCTCAGCCCATCGCTGGCACATAGATTTTGTTTTGATTTTTCACTTTTACTAATTTTGTGCTTTCTGCTTCTAGTTGAGCCCTTTCTTAGATAAAAGCACTCGAGTAGCAAACTTTTCTATACTTTGCCTTCCAGGATAGAAAGCAGGTAATCAGTCTTCAAATTGCGACTGACAGTGGAAAAACCCAATACTTTTTAACACTGCTTGGATACCGTTTATTTACTGGTATGCACATGAAGATTTCTATTAATTTCTGCTTTGGCGATCTCAAGGTACAGCATAGGCACAAGCTCTGAAAACGGAAGTCCTTTTTCAACCTTCACCGATATTTTCATGTCTTAATACAGTAAATATATGATAACTCGTTGACCTTATGGCTCTAACACTGGCATCTTGTTTTTATTGAGAGCAATGGAGCGCTGTGCATCTCTAGTCTCACAGCTTTTTCCCAAGTATAGACTGTTGTGTTCAGTCTTCTTGTTAGACAAGGCCTTGGGCAGTATTCTGTTGCTCAGGCGATGCAAATTTGACTTGTTGTTCTTCATGAGATGGGTAAAATTTCAGCCCAATTCACAAATAATTTTCTATATAATATTTCTTATTTCTGTACAAAATAGAAGTAATGATGACTCACATTATTTTACTGATTAGGCATCGAGAATAATGGTAAATACTTTCTGAACTCTGACTAACGTATAATTAATTCAATAGAATTTTGATCATTTTCGAGTCTGAGCGTATTGTAAGAAAATAAAGGTTAATAATTCAAATTCTAAATATATTTTTCATCTAAAGAGGTCTTTGTTTGTGTTGAATATTTACACTCTAATTTCTGATTATGATTAGATAAGGTTATCGGAATTTAGGACTATGTAGTTATATTTGATCTGAATGAATTCGAGAATAGTGAATGGATAGCGTAAATTCTTCATGGTGTACAGGCCCGAGGACAACAACTTCGTCAGAGTCAACTTCTAAGACCCCCGCAGGAGAGAAGCCGCCCGCAAGAGAGTTCACAAAACACAGGCTCAGGCTAATCGGACAGTGGAGGACATATGCCTGCCTGAGATGGAATTCGAGCCTTTCGTGCCATTCCCTGAGACGAATAGGAAGTGATTGTGTATAGAATATTTAAATTAGTCAAACATTATCCTCATGAACACGAGAAATGGGTCAGGGCGAATCACATATGGATTAGATATTGATTTCTGATGCTTACTAATATCGTATGGTAAAATATATTAAGGTCTAAAAGCTACTCGTCATATCGGGGCAACTGAAGGGCAATAACAATGTAATTGATGATGAAAACAGATGATAAAAAATAAGTGATCATTTAAGGTAGGTGCTTTGAAGAAAGTTTAACAAATACCCTTTCTTTTGGCTGTTATTTACTTCACTAGTCTAGTTATTAGCACCCTTGTAACTATCTTTAGGATGATTATTAAATTATTTTTCCACTTTGATCCTTTTGACTCCCAGCATGCTGTCCTATAGTCCGATACGCCCTCTATTACTATCATATGCATTGTAGGCTGTGTTGTTATTCTTGTCATTACGATTATTGCTATTGTTGTTGCTGGCCATACTGAAAGTAATTGAGCTGTACTGATTGGAGCTGTAGTGCTTTTGCTCTTACTCCTTGAGTTTCTGTCTGCTTGTGCTCAGCTTCAGAATTGACTTACCGACCATCTACATACCACCGCCACCATTGCTGTTATTACTATTATTATTGCTATTATTACTATTACTATTATTATTACTATTATTATTGTTAATATTGTTGGGTCTGTTATTAGTCGATGTGTTTATTTCCTTGTCCTTGCTTGGGTTCTTAATGAGTGCAGCAGATAGCAGAGGAGACAACGAGTGAGTCTATGCTGGAGAAGGTAACACTCCATTGGCAATCAGTTTCAATGCCGACACACTTGATCCTAGCATACGTTTATCATCATCTAATGATGCTTGTTTCTATGGCAACTGGTTAACCTGGCGATACTGCTATCTGGTTTTAGGCTCATTGATAGCTGGTTTATATGGTTCAGGTCGCATAAAATTAGATGGCTGTCCTATTATAGGAGCATCATCTAAGTCACCACTATTCAGTCTATTATTATTTACTTGTATTTCATTTCCATATTAATGTTGAGGTTGAGGCTTGGACATCTGTGGCTGTAATGGCACAGATACCAATTGTGGCTGTACCTGCACCTGTGACTGTGCTTGTATTTGTGGCTGATTCTGTGCTTGTGCTTGCGATTATATCTGTGATTGTGGCTGAATCTGTGTCTGTGTCTGTGTCTGTGTTTGAGGTTGTGCAAATTGTGTCGGGTAGTATATCCCTGCTTGCCCCCATTGGTTCACTGCCAACGGCTGAGGGACAAACTGAGGTTGAAAAGGATATTGAAATGGCACATATTGCACTGGAATCTGATTAATCAGCTGCTGTGGCTGATTTATAGACTGCGATTTTTGGTTCTCAATGACATTTCCCATTTATTTTTATTTTGGCTAAGTCTTAACTATTTGTTGTAATTATTGTCTTTATTAGTTTGCCTTTGTTATTTGTTCAGCAGCCTATTTATTATTGTTGTTATCTATTTTTTTATTATTCTTAGATTTGAAGTAATTTTGTTCACTTTTTGGAGTCACTCTTTATGACTATGAAGATGACTATTCTTTTCTTGCTTTTTTATGTGGTGATATTTTCTTACTTTTTTGTTTATTAATTCGACTGGCTCTGGAGTTGCTAACACTTTTAAGTCTAGCATACCGATGTTCATCTTCACTTTCAGTTTCATAATCATGTTGATAGTGCCGATTGCCATCATAGTCATTGTAATTTCCGTGATTATGGCCCCAGTATTAATCATTCATAAGTGGTTAATGCACACTTCTCCTTGAACTTCTATGACGGATTCTACTTCTGGTTCTTGGAGGGTTGTACTCTATAGGATACGGGTAGTATGGCTCAGGCTAACCAACATTGTAGTAGGGAGGCTGAATTCTACTAGGGTATCTGCCGTATAATGCGCCTCTATCTTGCTGATGGTAGGCATCCCGCATAATCATCTGTTATCTGAGTAGCATGGCCTGACTGTCAGCATAGGTGGGCCTCATCATTCTGGCATCGTGTTCACTGTATGTCACAGGAGCCATCCTCAGATTGTTAGACCCATCATCAAAATGCTATATTAGTTATGTTTTTGGCTATTTTATTACTTTTCTCTAGTTCTTATGCTCTCTTTATTACTTACTTTACTATTTGCTGTTTTTATCTTTGTCTGCATTGGTGTTGATGATAGTCAGCTGCGGAGTGAGAACCTGTGATAGTGTTTTCTTTCTCTATACTACTTTAGAATGACTAGGCTATGCTTGTCTAATAGCAGTAGACTCTGCATGTCTAAGAGGAGGCTCCACTTTGGATGCTGATATGCTTGTGATGGCTAAAGCGGGTGCTACTTACTTAATGGCTGATGTCTTGTTGTTAAAGTAGTCTGCAGAAATTACACTCGGACTCATCTGCAACTTCTTATTTTGCTTCACATTCTACTGCTGCACTGGTGGGCTTATACTCGAACTCGTTACTGTAGGCACAGCATTAGATGAAGACTGTACTGGAGCAACAGTTTGATTAACAACAAGCGGTATAATAGGAGTACTGTTAACAACAGGCTGGGGCTGAGATAATGGTTGTGCAACTGCTGCTATTATAGGCTGTGATATTGGAGCATCCACTTTAGGCTGTAATTGTCCTTGTTGTGGCTCAACTGGAGGTAGACTAAGTTGTACAACTTCATCTGCTCCTACCAATGGCCTCACAGTATGGTAATCACGCTCATCCTCTATCTTCTTCATTATTGTTTCATTACTCTTTATGAAAGCTTAAGGCGAGAATTTAGTCTATGGCTACTATTCATCTTTAATGGCAGCATGAACTCTATTTTTTAAAGAAATCCAGAGTATCCAGCAGACTGCTCCAAAAATGATAGCGAGCCCAGACAGTCCTGAAATAACTACCAACTGGATATCAATTAGAGCTTTGCATTTGAAGAAACCAAAAAATAGATTTATTATGGTGCCGAATACTATGATGCTGCCTAGCATAGCCAAAGAATAAAGAATATAGCCAGCGCCAAGTCTACCAAGACTGATAACTTACAAGGGATCTTTCGTGATGTCTGGTTACACATTATTATTGAGCATGGGTTGACCCTGCTCCTATTAATTAAGTCTTCCTGAGTTCTGCCTGGTTTTCCTGAATATGAATATGGCAGCCACTAGCATGAGTGCGAGACCAACCACTGCCACAATCGAGGCCACTAATGCGATTAATTATGCTCTGTTGGAAGTGGACAGTCGATTGTTGAGATCGGCCTTGGTGCATGACTGCTCCACCGATTGAGCAGTCATGGACACCATGATCTTAATGAGCACTGCGGCACCCCCAGCTGCTAACAGGAAAGCAACAGAGTTCACTATCAGCAGAGCCAGTGCGATAGATTTACTGCTTTTGAAAGTTAGCATGAACTTTCGTTTATTGTTATGTTATGTTATAATCAGTGCATTCGGAATTACTCATTAGCTCATCAATATCATTTAATCTATAATACGGTATATCACATAATGGGCTGCTTCTGTCTTAGACCACCTGCCGATAAACTAGACGGTGATCGCTTACTTATTAAATAATCTATTAACTCAACAATAATGAAGAGATATGAAAAATAGCAGAAGAAAAGTGGCTTTTTTAAGAGCATATGCTGTCCTGTCGATGAGGAAGCCACAGTAGACAAAAATAAATTGGAACTGATACATTTGAAGGACAACATGCGCGTGATCATCAAATGCATACCTAAAGCAATTATGAGAACCAATTTCGGAATGTCTGATCAAAGCAGACTGGTGTTCCGCAAGAACAATAAGCCTTAATTCAGTGGTATCAGTGTTTAAAATGAGAATGCATCCTCAATTATTGTTCCCCCTATTGATAAAATAGATTAGAAGGAAATTCTTGTTAATCTGTAATAAAATGATGGCCAGTTTAAGATGAAGCGCGATATTTCATTTTATAGATCGCTTGACAGCTTTAACCAAAGTATCAAAAAATTACCTGGCAAAATTTAATAGTACTCTATTTACCTGCAATTTGATGATTAAGTTTAGATGGCCAAGAATGATATAATATATGAATCCCTAAAGCAAATGTTAGGACTTTGCAGTCAGAAGAATCCCAAGATGTTCTCTATCATCATATAGCTGAATATTCAACAGCAAGCTAATGAAGCTGTGAAAATTTGCAAACAGATAAAAAGCGAAATGCTCTAGTTTACATAATAAAGAAAGGAATCTAAAAAAACAAATGTGGATGTCTGCACTCAAATGAGTTAAGATTGATATTCTTGATATCATTAAAATTTTGTTTCAATCAATACAGTTTCATATGTATTACAATATAATAATTAAATGAAAAGACGAACCATTCTATCTTCTCGAAAAAAGGTGGTGGACCCGATACCCGCACCTAGTCTATCGAAAACAACAAAAGCTCCAACTTTATTTGATCATACCAGTAAGATCGTAAGAATTCATTAACGCAGGAGCAAAAACTGGCGAAACTCAAATAAGAAATCGAAGAGAAGAAGAGACTTTCGTTCAACAAAACGAAGCAACAAATTAAGGCCAGTTCTAGTTCGATGACAGTAAAAGTAACATCCCCTTAAGCAGTCATTAAGGCGTGCTCATCCTTGAATAAATAAATAAAGCAGTTCATCAGCAACATCGGCATGGAAATGTACGAGAGCATATTTGCACAAAATGGTATCGACTCACTCTAAATACTAAAATGTACAACACTAATTACTCTAGAAATTCAACAGAAGTAACTAGAAGAGATTGGAGTTGCGAAAGGCCATGCGCTTAAAATAATTGTCAGTTTACGCAAATTACTCGAATCTAAGCAGCAAACTGTGAAGAAAAGCGTTCAATTATAGTCTGTGAATCATGAAAATAATATTAGTAAATAGAAATTGAAATCTGAAGAAAAGGAAAAAGTAATTAAAAATAAGTAAAACAACGAAGCTTTGTAAATTGTCATCCAGACTGAGGAATTTGCCTGTGGTGAAGAAGTACCCAAGCGAAGATATTTTTGTCTGTATTGTTATCAAGTCAGCATGGACCAGTTTTGTGGTCCTAACTGTCATGAACTCTATGACAGAATGTTCTAAAAATATGAAAAAAATTTAGCAAAAGTGGACGAGCTTTACGGATGTAAGGCCAAAAAGATAACACCAGTGAGCGAAATCGAAAATAACGAATAAGTTGATGAGAACTAATTCGTAACAGATTTAGCATTCCTTGATTTATAATAGTAGAGTGATGGGAACAAACAGTAAAGTTTCGATGAAGAGCAGTATTAACAGGCCGTCGAGCTTATCAGGACAACGACTGCTGACACAAGAAAATAGAATATAGAGAAGTTAGCTCAATTGCGTGAAAGTGATTACTGATGGTGAGGAAAAGGTATTTTAAGAATGATATTTCATATTTTTGATTTATGACGAGCTGACCTTTATGTATTTATTGACAATCTAAGAAACAAAGAATCTTTGATTTAATTGAGAAATCATCAAATGGCTAAAGAAAATTATTTAAATCAAAGCGAGTATCCTATTAGCGTACTGACATAATGCGCTATAATGATAAAATAACATCGAGATAAACAATAAGAAATAAAATAATCAATAAGTCACTTTTGAGATAAAAGTGCAAGCAATTTGCTGGGAGGATGGTTTTTCTCTTTTGCTAATAGATCCTGAGCGAACTTCAAACTTTTAATGGCCTGGCTGCCGTACTGCTGGTTATGCAGAAACTGGCAACGAAATCCATAACGACAGCTATTAGTTTCCCAGTAGGACTTGCATTTTTTAGTCCTGTAACCTTTCCTCACGTCCACCTCCCCTCGTAGTAATTAGGCTTGACCATGTGCGAATTGACACTTCCTCCGGTATGGACAGAAACCAGTCTACGAATAATTCTTGCACATTTATGTTTTATACTTGCACACATCTTTACGGCTGGGCTTCAGCACCGGTGACTCGCATGAGTTCTAATCGTCAGTGGAGTCGGTCTTGAGAGCTTACATCTGCATGCGTTCACTGGACTGCTACGGGAGGTCAAGTATTTCGGACATCGCACTCTAAAGCTGTTTGATTAATTTTAAACTGAAAAATCGTTTATAACTACTAAAATTTTCAAGCCGGGATTAAAACAGAGCGAGCGGTTAGGAAGCAAGCGTATCTGAGCTGGTAAAATAACTGAGAAAAAGCGAGAATGTTTGCATTTTTTTCGTCTCTTTGTGTAACGCATTTTCGTTATAAATCACTTTTCTAATTAAAGATTTCATGCATTATAAAAATATGAAATACCTCTAATTTTGATTTAAAAACATGATTGTATAAGTGATTTAATGATTTATTAGTTTTTTATTGCGCCTTGATCTGATGTTTTAAACAAGACCCCCTATTTAATAAATTGCATAATGAAGCATGTTCATTAAAAATAATGAAAGCAGAGACAAAAATGCAGT
>APMI01008529.1_pt1 | contig 37851 bp, 26 predicted proteins | sample 667938 | NCBI WGS metagenome assembly APMI01 (sample SAMN01084076, study PRJNA167559) | wastewater metagenome | biome: Wastewater | place: Denmark: Ejby Moelle, Odense | collected 2011-11-28
GAGATCTTGTTTTATTATTCCAGAATATATATTTAGATATACGCATTTTTAATGAGATAAACTAATATTCTAAAAATATGATATTGTTACATATACTATATTATTAATACTACTTCTCATTAATTTAAATGAACATTAATTAAAATCATTCGGGGTTATTAAAGGATTGATTCACGAAGAAACTCCTATTTATGTTTATTGCTTTCACGCTTTTAATTTTCCGTCTTGAATTTTATGATGACTGTGTTTCTGTGCGAATACTAATACTCTTCGATGGGGAAGGTTTATAATTTTTCTCGTATTTCTATTACTATTCCGACTACTCTTCTTAGACTATTTTTTATACATCTTTATTTAATTTCTCGTGTTTGATGAGAGAGTCATATCCTTGCAAGAATTTCTAACCATCTAGTTTGCAGAACAATTTCCCTTTTTATATTCGTTTTCGAAGACATCGATGATGGATAAAATGCCCACAATTTAGCTTTCTCAAAAATGCTCTTTGTTTATCATTACAAGCAATACATTATAATTCCTCAATTTTGATATCCAATTTTTTACACTCAATAATATTCCATCGAGTGTTCTTGCTGAAATAGCAAGGTAAAGCTGAAGCCAAAAAATGGAAAAACCTTCTTTTGATGGGTAATTTCATTCTAATTAAGCTAGCTTATTAGTCAATCTTTTTCTTAGCTTTCCTGTCTTCGCTGTCTTTCCATTTCTAATTAACACTGTTCTTTTGTATAAAAGAATGTCTGATATGCTTGCCTAAGTTGAAACAAGAAGCGCACAATGTCACATCTTAACATACAATACATTTATAGACAGCCTCCGATGGCTGTATTTCCCTAAGTTGACACCCATCGCAATAATAATAAAACTACTTACCAATTTTACTACTATTTTTCTTCTCAATCATTTCATACTATTTCTGCCTTAACTCCTTAAAATAGTCAGCATGCTTCAAATCGCGACAGAGTGGACATTTGATAAACCCCTTACTAGTCATCTAATGCTTAGCCCACTGAGTGAAGCACTATAAGTGAAAAGTATTCATGCACTCAGATTAGCAAGTAGTAGTAGCATCTCGTTTAACTATTTCAGTCTGGCATATTGCACACATATTTTCAGGCTCATCTTCTCCGTCTTATTACCTCTATTACTGGATTACTTTCGGCAAACGCTGCCGAGTTGATTTCAAGAAATCGGAGATACGGTTTGTGTGGATAATGCGGCTGGCTACTATATACCGAAGATCTTTGTTCGAATATTTGCATTGACTTAGCAAAGGGTTAGACAAGGGTAAATAGAATATTTCAGTCAGCACGTACATTGTGTGCACGCAGTGCATATTTTCCTTATGCTCGCAGGAACATTTCAACTCATTGCCAATCGTAATCTTAAATTTTACCTGATGCCGATTTTCGAGAATGAAGCTAGTTCTGCCAGTTATGCCCACTAAGTAGTACTTTTCCTTTCGCTCCAACTCTCTCCTAGCCATTTCGCTGAAGGCTTTCTCCAGAATCTATGCGGCTTATTTTTTCTTTTTGGCTTTCACCTTCATATATTTATTGAGCTGTGCTCTAGAAATCTATAATCGCTTATAATCATCCATGCCGATGAATTAATGAAATTATTGAACAAATAGTGCTAAGATAAGATATTATTTGTTGAATTAAATCAATAAGGCATAATTTTGATGAGGTCTGTTTCAGACAACATTTTTTAGTATAATAATTATGAATTAGTAATTTTAGTTACCTTAAGCTCAGAATAGGAAGCCTTTGTTAGTAGTTAATCAATTCACGCTTTGCAAATACACGAATAAAAAATCAGAAATAATTGCTTAAGGTAGACCTCGTATGTAGTACAGGAAAATGTTGTGTTTATTGCAATAAGTCTCTTAAAGATGACCAGTTATAAGTGGAATTTGCGACATATAATTTTACGATTTTTAGCTCACAGCCAATAATCAAGACAAAAAGAGAAGGCTTTACAATCTATCTATTTGAGATAGAGTAAAATTAACTCTATAAGCTATAAATTTAGGATAATTTAGATCAAACAGCAAATTTTGAAGAGATATTTACACAAATTCAAATAAAACAATAAAAATTACCTCTTGAATTTGAAAATCTCCAAACCAACATATTTCTACACTATGCAGTCGATTAATTATAGCTAAAACAATTTACAATGTAAACTCAAAAGAACACAATTGTAAAAAGCTTCAGTAATAAAATCAGCTCTTTATTTACCAATCCATCTACTAAAACAAATACTGGTCAAAAGACTGAAGTAATGAACACAAAATTTGATTCAAATGCAAATAAAGAGAGTATAAGCAAGTGGAGTGTTCGCGAAAAATCTTAACAAATAAATGACGAATTGACAAAGTTGTTCAAGCCAGTAGTTGATAAATTTAGACAAATAGAAAACCGTATTGGCTAATCCTTTATGAATTCAGAAAACAAGGCTGTGACTAAAATCAAATGTAATAATTTAAATATATTTTAGAGCGTAGTCTTGCACTTGCTGATTTACTAAATTAATCTTTCAAGAAAATTAATATCTCTAATTCAGAAAGTAAATAAGGCGAACAATAAACAAAATATTAATTAAGATGATCAGTATTTCCATAAAATTGAATAAATCAAACTTATTATTCGCCCATAGAGACTCCCGGTTCCCACACCATAAATAAGTTTTTGTTCATTTCTGCGCTTACACATATTCCATTGCTATCATTAAGGTCAAATAAAGGAGTGTTATCATGTCCCTCATGTATAAACTGTAGTTTTTCTCTCCATATAATTATTTTACCTTATTCGCCTGCGCTTGCAAATTTAATTTTTCCAATACCACTACATAAGCTATTATTTACTTCTTGCTTTTTTCAATGTTTTATTGTTGATCAAAACGCGAAACTTTGAGATTTCTAATTTTTCCAGTATGTCCTCCCATGTTCTATGGAATTTCAGAATAAATATATTCTCGTAAATTTCGTAAATCCCACAACTTAATAGTGCTATTTGACCCACCACTAAGAATTGCGTACTGGGAGACACAGTCAATTGAGTAAAGCTATTTTTGATTGGCTGCAATTTTGTTTACAGGACTTGATGTGCGATGATCCCAAATGAAAATGTATCCGTCTAATGAAGCTGAAGCAATTGATGAAGTCATGTTAGTTACTGTTGGTCCTTCGCCCCATGTCGTAGAGTAGTTGAAAAGTGGTGTGATGGCCTGCACACTACTTCGATGATACTTCATTTATCTTTCCAGAACGATCTTTTCAATATCCCACTGTGCTATTGAGCAATCTTCACTTGAGGAAAGAAGTTTATGACTACTGTTTTAGAAATTTGCCCATCTCATGCAAGTAATTGGTGCTTTGTGTCCCTCTATCTTTATCCAGTTGCTCTCCGTACTAGGAGGATGCATGCCTTCTTATAGAAGTCTTCTTGTTGAGATCAATCGAATATGAGACAGTTTTTTAAAAGATATTGCGAACATGTTATTTCTTTATTGGTCTTCAAGTCCATTACCATATTGCTGGATAAGATCGACTTCTGATTAAAAACACCAGTGACTTCTCAGCTTGATAGTAGGTTTGATTCGATCATCATCAAGCTCTTATCCGACAGGTATAGAACACTATATAAATGTATTAATTTACCTTATAGATGCTGAAGCCTCCTTCTCCTAGACTACTTTTGTTAGTATTCTGGCCACCAATACATATGAATCCATCTTGAAACTTGAACGAAGACCTGAAATTGAGTATGGAAATACTTGATGTTAGCGATACCTCTCAGCCAACAGATTGAGTTAATGCGACTAAGCTGACTAGCTGCTGTGACTAGAATGTGGTTATATAGCAGTGGGGAGTAAGCCAGCCATCGATCGAATCTGCTATTGGCGGTTTATATCATTATCTTTGTTCTAATTATTGTGAGAAGTCATAAATATAACCGCTTTATAAGCGCAGCTCAATACAGACAATAAAATCTAAGATTATCATTATTATTTCTGGAATGCAAGCTCCTCCCCAGCCTCAACCTTATACAATCTACCCTCCACAAGGCCCGATCCCACCCTACGTAGATCCAAACCAAATGGGTAATCAAAATTTGAATGTGAACACTCAATATCAAGTCGATGCTAGTATCGCTACAGGGTTCGGTGATATGTTCTTTAATATGAATGACCCTGCTGTCGCCCAGCAGAACGTGCCAATAAAACAGGACAGCTCGATGCACACAGCAACCATAATCGGCACTTTACTTTTTATTGGTGGATTTGTGGTCGGAGCTATAGGATTTCGTAGATTTCTTGTCGCCTATTCAACTGCGCTTGTTATCTGCTTGCCTTATCTAGTTTATCTCATCTGCGCTATTTGTCTAAGTGATATTAGAGGATATATCACCAATTTGAAGAAATTTGATTAATATAAACAGACTTACGATGGTATGGTCAAGGGTCGGGGATTCTTTAGGTTTCATATTGAGTGCTATCATTACAGAACAGTGACGACTAAAAATGGGACTAGAAGATAGAAAGTAGTGACTCACACAGCAAGCGAAAATTTCTACCCAGCGACATCTCAAGACGTAAGCGGAAACATAACAGGTATCCAAGACATAACCAGATACGTTTTCATAAACTACCTGCGTAAGTTTTACTTCACGGACCAAGCAAGTTAAAACAAATTCAACGCTCAATACAATAGTTTCGTGAGCAGAAACAGAAGAGACCAGTATCAAGACCACTCACGCACATTCGATATTGAAGGATTTTAATAAGAAGTTGGGTTCTGTGCTCTAGGCTAAGGCAGTCACAACAGTGTTTTATTTTATTTATCTGCTTTCTTAGGGTTGAGTTTGATATACAGCTGCATACTTTAGAGATCAGTGTCTAGGTATTCCATCAATATTGTTAAGAAGTTGACATGCTGATTATGTATAATTTTATTATGTAAGTAAATCATTAATGTTGTTATTTATACTATCTTTTTAAAATCATCTAATAAAATATAACTTGAGGATTAGTCCACTATGGCAGACATGGCAAGAGGAAGAGGTCGGGCACAAGCACCCGGTCAACTCAAAAAAGAGGAAGAAGTCAAAAAACCTTAAATTAAATAGATTGAAGTTCACGAGAATGTTAAAAAATAATTTGATGAGATCAAGCAAGCAGCTGATGATGCCGTGAAGCAAGAAAAATAAAACTTGAAAAGATAACAAGAATAATCGATGGAAAGGTAAAAACAACGACTACAAGAAGAAATGGAAAAAGAGCAGCAAAGAATCAACGAAGAAAATTAAGCAAAAAAGCAGATCTAAATGAAAAAAATATAAGATGAAAATAGATAAAAACAAAGACAAATGGAAGAATAAAGGCAAAAGGCTGAAGATGCTAAGAGAGCCCAAGAATAATAGGCTAAAAGAATTAAATAGTAGCTTATCAGAAGACAGAAATAGCTTGATTAGGCTGAATAACAAAGGCTGCAACAACTACGCCAAGCCCAAATATAGATGCAGAAAATGGAAGATGACAAAGCACTTGCAAAGGCAAAGTAAGATTTTGAAAAGAAGAAGATGGAATAAATTTAAAAATAAAGATAAAGATCTGAACGAGAATTTAAAGAAAAGCAGGAATAAAATGAAAGAATTAAAAGATAAAATGAATAAAAAGCTCTTATAGAAAAACAGAAAGCTGATGAGGAAGCAAGAAAAAAAGAAGAGGAGTATCAAGAAGCTTTGAAACGACAACAAGCAGAACACGAGTAAATGGAAAGAAGGCTATAATAATAGAAACAAAAGAAATTACAAGAAGCCGAAGACGCTTAAGCAGAGAGATAACGAATATAAAATGAAATGCAATAGAAATTAAGAGCTGAGAAAGCATAAAATTAACGACAACTTGAGTAACAAAGAAGACAAGCTTAGGAAGCAAAGAGATTAGCTGACGAAGCTTAACAGAGAGCTAAATAATAAAAATTACGAAAGGAAAAATAAATGAATGATCAAATCTAGCAACAGCGAAAAGAACTAGAGCAGCTTCGATTATTGAAATAAGAGCAAGCTAAAAAATTACAGGATTAAGCAAATCTTAGACAAAAAGCGGAATAATAGTAAAAAAAGAAAAGATAAGAGCTTAAACGAAAAGAGTAATAATCGAAAAAACTTGCCGATTAAGCCTTGAAACAAAGATAAGCTATGTAAAAAATGGCTAAGTAAAAATAAGAAGTCGAGAAAAAGAGGATATAACTTGAGAAGATGATGAGGCAAATGTAAATAGAAAAGAAGACTTTGCAAGATAATCTAAATGCAAAAATAGCAGAAAAAGAAAGACAGCTTCAAGAATAAAAGATGAAAGCTCAATAATAATCGTAAAAAAGAAAAAAATAAGAAGCCGATAGGAAAATGGAGTAAAAGAAGCAAGAAATATCAGTTAAAATGGATCAAATAGAATAAAAAAGAAAAGTTATTGTTGAAGAGAAAAAAAGAGAAGTCATTGACAAGATTGATGACAGTGATAAAAAGAAACAACTCTAATAAGAACTTAAGAGGCAAGAGTAAAATCGTAAGAAGCAGCAAGAAAGATAAAAATAGGATGCACTTGAAAAGTATAAAAAGGCACAGGACTAGTAGTTCAAAAAGAAATAAGAGGAGAAGAGAAAACAAATGGAGGAACTATAAAAGAAAAAGAAAATAGAAGAAGATACTGCTCGCGAATAAAAGCGAAAGAGAGAGGAAGCAGACAAACAAAAGAAGTAAGAGTAAAAAAGAATGCAAGACTAAATAAAGGCTAGATAAGATAAAGCAAAGAAGAGAATGGAATAAGAAAGACAAAAACAAATTGACAGAGATCTGCAGAACCAAAAAGATTTTGATGAAATGAGACGAAGATAAGATGAAAGAAGATTCCAGGAACGACAAATGCGGGACAGATAAATGTAAAAACAGTTCAATAACAATCAATATAACAATCAGGGAGGACAACAGAATAGACAACAATTCGTACAGCAAATGAGAGATACGACTCCCCATAATTACATCCAGAAAACTGATCAAAACATGTATAGTCAATATTAAGGACAACAAGGTTACGGATACAATCAAAACAATCAGCAACCCCAGTACTATCGCCCGTATCAGAACTATGGAGTCGACTCTAATCAGAGACCTGTTGTCGTTTCTGATGGTGGCTGCTGCTGCTCTGTTATGTGATTATTTCTGACATTTAGAATTATTTATTCATTTATTTTCTATTTATGACTTTAAAAAATTATAATTTAGAACATAAGAAAACTTGGGAATTGACTCTTCGGCCTCAAACAATGATAAATTCTCTTTTTGCCAATTTATTTTATCAGAAATGAAAAGTATGGTAGTGGGACATTTTCTTCTTTATAAGTAATTAAAAGCCCCATAATTTTATTAATTAATTCTGTTATACAATTGTACATTTTTCAAATGAAATTCTCTCAGCTTAAGAACTTTGGCAAGCTGTTTCAACCTACCAACTTCATCAAATCTGAACCTCAAGTGCCCAACGACTTCCAGTTTAGGCCGACTACTTTCCTGTCTCATCCGTTACTTCAGTCGGTGTACAACTTGGCTGAGCCTAGAATTTCGGTAAACTACGATAGAGAAAAAATATTTTTCGATGACGGAGGTCACGTTGCACTGGACTGGAGTCCAAGGAATCAATCCATTCAGGCTCCCCCCATCCTGTTTGTTATGCACGGACTCACAGGTGGAAGCTAGATGAATTATATTCGAGCACTCACCAACGAAGCAATCAAGTAGGGCTATCAATGCGTATGCTTAAACAGTCGAGGGATCAATACCTCCATGACAAGCCCAGTCCCTTTTACTGCCATTGAGTACACCGAACTCAATGCAGCTATGGAACGTGTCCAAGACTACTTCCCGAATTCGCCTATTTACATGGTTGGGACTAGCTTCGGTGGCAATTACTTAATCAGGTACTTGCTGAAAAACAAACCCAGTAATGTGAAAGGGCTTATCGCACTTGCTCCTCCATTTGATGTAAAGAAAGTTGTTGACGACATGCCACCTCTTTACCAGAGATTCTTTGTCAAAAGGTACGTATGGGAAACTGTGGACAAACATCCCGAGATGAAATATTGGGAAAACATTGGACTTGTTGATCTTAAGCATGTTTCGAAGTCAACCACATTGCGGGAGTTTCACTCGAGAATCACAGCCAAAATTCTGGGCTATGACTCAGCCGATTACCTCTTCGAGCAGTACTCAATTGACGGGAGTATGATCAGTGAGCTCGGAATAAAAACACTTCTGATGGTATCGAAAGACGACCCAATCGTAAGCTATGCAGCAATGCCACACAAATAAATAGAGCAAAATCAGAACATAAAATTCATAGCGACTGAAAAAGGAGGGCATTTGTGCTGGTACGAAGGCATCAACCCAAAGAGGTGGTACCCTAAGCCGGTGCTCAACTACCTACGTTCATTACGAGAAGTCTATTGATAAATTATATTTTCATTAAATCCAGTAATATATTAAATGCAATAGTTAAAACAGTCAGTTTAAGAATATATTAATTAGATCATGGCTGAGACTCACTCGTCACTTTTGAACTCAGGTTGCTTGACAAATACTACAATGATTTCCAGCGGTAGACACCAAAACATGTCTGAATTGGTAGTCAACTGTAGTACATTTCTAAATACTATTTTTTTGAGACCTTTATGCTAATTTTTATATCCAATGTTTGTGTTAATGCTCAAAATCACAAAGAATTGTTGTTTGCCTTATACCTTAATGGCTGATGATTGAGTTTTTAAAATAAAAGGATTTTATCTGTCTGAAATAGAAGCTTTTACGAGTAGGCTAGGTGTCAGTTCTAATGAATACTATTGCTGATTAAACAAGGGAATCCGGACATCTGATGTGACTGCTTTGTTTACAACTAACCTCACCATCTTCATGTCGCAACTAGTATCTTCAAGCATCTTTTTGCAGATGATCTTGGGAACTTATATTCTGAATATGAGCTTTATTCTGTATTATTTTTAAGCCTCGGTAACTATAAGTTCTCCTTTCAGCTCAACACTTTCATTAAGCTCACGTGAGAAACATCCAACTAGCACTTGTGTTTTTTTATTAGGCTTTAGTACTAAACTTAGATTTTATGCGCACTGATTGCTTCCTTCTTTAACGAGAAAAAATCCATTCTGGATCGACTTTGCACCAAACCCCATGTTTAAAAAAGCAGGCTCGCCCGAAATTAATGGTAATATTGATTACCCGTAATGACCAGGAAGCACGGTACCGAGATCCAAAGAATTAGGCAGCTTAATATTCGAACTGTTTTTCATTTTAAATATTACTCATTCTCTTTATATCATAAATATTAAAATGGAGTACTATAAATAGTTTTCATTGAAAAATCAATGTTATTCATTTAAAGATATTGAACCTTGTTATTGCTCATATTGTTATTTTTTCTGGTCAAGCCAACACACCTCTTTTCCTTACTTCTATTTCACTGTTTTTTACAATGAGTCATCGATATAAATATTTCTTATTTAGTCAGGCGGCTGCAATTTTATTGTCAACTCATCTTTATGGAGACTTTTCTATTTTGGAAGTAAAGCCCAATCATACTGGAAATTTTTATTCGGTGATATTTTTTCATAAAGATCCATCAAATGACCTTGAATTATTTCGTAGTCTGGCTCTTCATAATATTCTAATTCGAGACAGTATTCTAAAATTAATCTAAATTCAAGAGGCACATCCTTGCATAATTAGACTGTCGATATCTTCATTTTCTTATCTAAAATGAGACGCTGTTTGCTTTCAGAATTTTCAGTCTTGTTCTTCTGCCATGGTAGAGTTCCCAATAAAAAATAAATTAGCATATAGCAGACTGATTAAAGATCATCTCGTCTATTATGCTCAATTTTTAGATGAGAACAAATACTTGCATATCTAAGCGTACCACTAAAATCCCTTTATTATTTATATGGTTTATGAAGATTTATTCTCGGATCTCGATATTGCTTGCTCAATCCGAAGTCTATCAGATATAAAATTGATGATCTCTGACCCAATCCCATGAGAAAATTCTATGGTTTTATATCTCTATATACATAACCTTTTGCATGTAAAAATTCAATGCGTTAAAACTAAATTAAAAATGGTTTACAATTTGCATAGCGAGATACAATGTTGTGATGAGACTAAACTTACCGCCGCACATTTTCATCAAATCATTAAGATTTGGACCGAGCAACTCAGTGATCATAAAATAACTGTTCTCTATATTATGAAGAGCGTACTTTCGTTGCCATGATCATACAATTCAGGAAACCCAAGTGATAGTTTATCGCTTTTTAATGTTTTCAAAATTGATACTTCATTGGGCAGCTGAGCAACTCGACCAGGAGTCTACTTCTATATTTTTACAGCAACCATCTTCAAATTTTTATGATTTTTAGCAGAATTGTTAACTCCTAGATACACTTCACCAAAATTGCCACATCCGATTTTGCTTGAAAGTGTATATTGCTCATTTGATATTTTCATATTTTTGGTAAAGAGAATGTTCGATGAAGTCTTTGGACGAATGTCAATATCGCTCATTTTTTAGAATTTTATAGAATCTTATTATAAAATCAAGATTAATAACTTTGGCTGAACATGAAAAGATCAATAATTTCACTACTATAATTTCTATATATTTTATTTATTTTTGCGGCTTTATATTGAGAGTCCAAGATGAGCATTAATAAACTGCATAATTTTAACAGTAAAAATGATAAATAACTAAAACTGTGAGAATTAGACCTTGTTTACCATTGAAAGCTTGGACCTCAACTTCAGTAAGAAAAAGCAGAGGAAAGCAAGCTGCTACCATAATTATGTCACTGATCGCAAAAACAGTCAAGTGACATTGGTCAATGAACCAATTAAAACAGATCGAAATGCCCTAATTGAGAAGAAAAAAAGTTACTCAGAGTCTATTCGAGAAAGAAATTTGACTTTACTTTCAAAAAGAAAGCAAGATACTAATGGTGTATGTCGAACTAGCTAAATGCATGAGCAATCTGTACTTTTGTAAATTAAGTAAAATTTGATCACTGATCCAACTCATGACATCATTGCCACTAGCTTATCAAAGAAAAACTAGAAATCACTACCAAGACAAAAGAAATCATTTGTTAATATGAGCGTGCTTGAATTTTAGCCCATTCCACTTCATCACCAATTTTTTGAAAATGTGGAAAATAAAAGTAACTTCTTTGACCCGAGTCAACTCCATTCACCGAGAGTGGAGCATGTGACAAAATAAATAAGAAGTATGACAAAAAGGACTTCAATATAATAGCTGAAATAAGTAGAAGATTAAGTGAATTAAGTTTAAATAAAAGTAAACCCTATTAAACAATTAACAATATGTTCGAAAATATACAGTTAACAAATTCTAGTACTAGATTCCGATACCAATGTGTTAATGAGACAAAATGCAACTTTCAAGCGTGATTTGGCCAACTTTCGCAAGTAAAATAGCGTACTGCGAAAATAGTTGCAGGATGCAAAAAGTAAATATTGAAATTATTTAGATCATATTCAAGAATTTGAAGAAAGGGCTCGCAGTATACTCGAAGGCAGCTTAGTTAAGTCTGTTAAGCTAAGCCTAGATTAAAGCGAACAGCCGATATAAGAAATATGTAATAGTGCTTAAATTATTTAAAAATTACGAGAAGAAGTCTTATAACTCAAAAAGTTAAATAGTACTCTTGAGCTGAGAGCGTATATGGCTGAAAAGAAAGTAGCAGAATAAATAGACTTTTACAAAAAGAAAAGCGCCAAATAACTGCAAGAGTGGAGACAAAAGTGCACCAAGTTGAGGGCTTAAAATTTAAGGTTCAAAAGTTTCAAAGATATGACTTTATCAATGTAGATCTCAAAAGACGAATAATGAGCATATTACTGTTTATGTGTTACTTTATTAGTTATATTACTACATTATTGATGGAAGAAAAATAGTATCAAATTTACTTTCTATGCGAAATTCTTAGCTAGCGATTCGACGATGAACAGTGGGATATTATTCGAAGTCAGACTCCATAGGCATTTTTGAAGAAGCAGGAAATTATATTAGGCAAATTATTGCAAGAAAAAAAGTTGTTCTAAAAATACTTTGATATATTCTACTCCAATCACGTCAAACTTCTAAACTGGTCTATACTCGCTGTTGAGAAAAAAGCTCAAATCACTCCCTATGTTTTTAAAAATTTAGTGAGTAAAGGAAGTGGATTCTTTAATAAAAAAATTAAGGACATTTTCGGAGCCAAGCTAAAAAAGAAGGAAGAAGAGAAGGAAGAGTTGAATTTGAGAGAAATAAAGTCAATGGAGTTGTAAGTCTATAAATAATTTTTCTATGAAATGTTGGCACGAAATTCCACGTAAAATCAATAAAGTACAAAAAGTATGTACTCATATTCAAAGCCATCGGTGAGATCGAAGCGTGTATAACAAATGGACAGTCACGATTTCTATATTCGGACATTTAATGCTTGCAATGGCTGGAAATACATTTTTTACAACTACGAAAAACACATGAAAGGACTCAGCTAAAAGTGGAAATATAACTAGCAGATTAGAGGCAATCAACAGAAATCGCTTATCAGTCATAGTAAGAAAGATGATTTAGGTTTACTCGATTACGAACATCCCTAGCTTAGCAAATCAGAGGTTAAAGTATATAACTTGTCGAATGTAGTAAACAACTAAAATATGAACTCTTTGACAAATCTCAAGAAAATAGTTGAGAAATCTGCAAAACGTAAGCTTTGTTTCCAAAATCACCAAGGTAAACCAATCACTTATAGAGTGGCGCGAGTGTGAAATTGCGGTAAATGTAAAGTAATGATAAAGTAAAAATAGCAGAAAAATTAATAACTTATCCCCGGTCGTTCAATGGTTAGGACATCGGACTCTAAATCCGAGAACCAGGGTTCGATTCCCTGTCGAGGAGCTTTTTTACTTCTATTATTTAAATTGCTTTTTTATGATATAGAGAGAGTATATAATAATTAATTCACATTTGGGCCACAATTTCAACTGCACGATTGAATATCTTCAGTTTTTAAACTTTTTCTAGGTCCATTTGACTCATGTTGGAGTATGAGATGTCGAGCCATTCAAGTTTCTGAAGTCCTAGGAGCAGTTATGAAACAATGTCTGTTGTGACTTCATTAGCTACTAAACTGAGCTTCTTCATTTTCAGGCAATTTCTACAGATAGCCAAGAATCCCTATTTTTGAATTCCAGTTCCACCAACAAAAAGTTCTTAAAGATCTTTTAGATATTTTCCAATAAGAATTCCACCCTTAGATTTGATTGGATTTTTAGAAATGTGTAATATTTTGAGATCATAACAATATTTATTAAGAATTTCAACCGCCCTTTGTCCAAGATTGTTATATGAAACATACAACGATTCTAGATGAATTCCATGATTTTGTATATTTCTGAGCATGTACTCAAGTCCATCATCAGTGATCTGATTATCAACTAGATGCAAGTGCTTCAATTTCGATGGAAAAGCAGTTGATATTTTTTCAACTGATTCGTCTGTGACGTTCGCACTATTCAACTCAAGAGTATGAAGATTATTGAATCTTTTAAGTGTTTCGATAAGAAATTATTTGTCACATGATATAAAACTCATGCGAAAAATTTGGATTGTTCTATATTTTGAAACTATTTCGAGCTGACTTTTTGTTAAGTTGTGCTGACTGAGGATGAGCTATGTTGGATGAGGGACTAAATCTGGTATTAAATTCACATATTTATCTTATAGTGTTTTTTTCTGCAGTGAAATTACGTTTATGTCATTCGAAATCACATCATTTTTAATTAGATACTACTAAAGTTTCTTTCTCTCTCGACCAGCAGCTTCTATTCTTTCTCTTTCTTCTCTTTATAATTTTTGCTCCCATTGTAAAATTTCTTCTTTTAAATTCTATATTTTTAAGTTGAGCTCTTCAATTTTAATAACTTTTTATTTGATCTAGTTTTTTGTACGTTTAATTTATTGATCTTTACGAAGCATTTCTTTTTTCGACTGTATTAAAGCCATTTCCGCAATATTTTTGTCTCCTTTACCAGCTATTTCATGCGAAGTCATATATCTTTTGAAAAATGATTATTCATGATGATTTTATCGACCAACATTCGTATCAGTAAACCCGCTTAGCTGAATCTTGTAGTAATTATCTAGCAATTTGATAGCAACTTTGACCATAGAGTTCAACTATTTAATCGCAGATGAACACAATTATTCGGTCGCATTTGCATACCATGTGAAATTTTACGTATTTTATTTCATTTATGCTTCTTTCTGGTTAATAATTTCGACTTCGGCAATTGTCTACTACACCATAGTCTGCGGCTTGTTTTTTACTTATTTTGTATCGGATTTTACTATTTTTGTGTTTTATATGATTGATTTGTTTCGCTTAAGGTAAGCAAATAGCTATTTTACGATTAGATCTTTCGATTTCATATTAAATTATTAGACCCGCTTGATAATAGGTTCGAGTACAACTTCGAAAGGATTATATATTTTTTGAATCCTGTGTTCATTCATACTTTTATGCTTTCCTAAAACTTCCTTCATTTTGCTAATTTTATCGAACGCGTGAATTTACGATAAATTTTCCATGTTGTAAATGAACTGTTTGGGATGTATTTATAAGTGATCAGGGATACACTTTTAACAGAGAATTTTAGCAGTACATTTGGAAGATGTGCAAAACATCTAACATATTCGTTTGTGGATGACGCACTCACCGTTGATCCTGTTATTAGTCGCCATTGTAAATATATTAATTATTGAGTTAGGTAGAAAGATTATAACTGGCATCTTTCAAATTTTTAATAGTAAACCATTAATTCTCATCAAGCCAACAGATAGGATTTTAATTCTCATTTTGATATGATTTTAATACTTAAGCTAATAATTGAGTAAGTGAATAAAGTTTAATAAGGGAAAGTTAATAATAAAATCATGCTTGGATGGTTGAGCAAGTGCTGGGGCGGGATGGGAGTCACCAACGAATTCTAGCGAGCCAGAATGATCTGCACTTACGCTGACTGGACTCTGCCCGACCAAGCATCGATCAAAGGTACGCAATCACTGATAATTAGTCTTGCTTGACACATTCCGTGGTCTTAATAAAGAGACGAATGCATAAGCGGCAATGAATAGTTTCTTAACTCACCTAGAGCAAGACGATGATCGTAAAAATGCTGCATTTCTAATCAAACATTTGCTTATAATGGACAACTTGGTAGAGGAACGGATTTTTCTGACTAAAATAGGACAATATCACAACAGTGAATTCACTAGTCTTGAAGCAGGACTCAATCAACTTGTCAGCTCTTCAGTCCGTGATTTGATAGCAAGCTACTACAAGTACATAAAAGCCAAAGCTAATTACTACTCAACTCAAGCTATGGAACTGGTAAAGAAGTAAACACGACATAAATTTCTTTAAAGCGCTCAGTCAGTAACAATGCTGAACTAAATAAATATATGTTTCAAAATTCAGAACCTAATTCTGACAGTGAGTGATTGTTTCATCAATGGAAACAAATCTCCGCAAATTATCCAAATTGTATTTTCGTCTTTGTTGAAAACTTACTTGTTCTGCTTTTCAGTAGTCTCCATCGCATTACAAACATTCATCAGTAATTTTCTTTTTTAGCTTAGACCGTATTCCAACATTATCTAAATATGACTTAGAGTACTTATCCAAATTTGCCAATTATTTCAGTAAAGAGTACACTCGCAATTTGTTATTATTCATCGATAGGAACAAATCAATTGAGAATTTCAAAACTTTGAGGTATGATTAACTCATCATCTTGGATGATAAATTTCTTGAAATTATCGATAAGCAGCTACGTGAAATTAATGAAAATAGTGCAGAGTGCCCTGAAGTTGTTTAAACTCATCCATTTATTGAACAGATGGTTATTAATAAAATATAAATTGAGGCCTAATCTGCTATTAGAAGCTCATAATCTGGAATTAGATTGCGACGTAAAAAGCTATAACTTCTTCGTGGAGTCACCGCGGATTAAGAACCATAATCAGCATTTTACGATTATAAAAATTTCTATAATGAAGACTTCATTATTAGAGAATAGTCAAGCGATAAGTATTCAGACAAAAAACTCTCTGATAATCTTACTATGTCCAAAAAATCGAGTGTGCCTTAGAAAAAGAAATTATACACAAAATTGTCCTTTAGTAAAAATGTTGCGGCTCCCAGTCTACGCAAGGAAGTCTCACTTTAGGAGAGCAAGAAATTCAATAGACAGGAGTGGGAGAGTTGGCAGAATGTTTATTGTACATGATTACTTGATTATTTTAATATACTAATATCAATCATAAAAATTATTATGCTCTATTCTAGTCTCAGCATATAGTTTGAGTACTTGTTCGGCTTGTATAGTTATATCTGCTCTTTCACACGAACTATAAAAGCATCCCTCTACTTTCTCAATAATCGATTGGCGATAAGGTTACTGTATCATGGAATTTATATGAGGCATTTCTAAAATGCTTAAAAATTAATAAGCAAGCTCATATCTCTCCAGTGTAATTTGTTTAAGGTACTATTCGATAATTTCCCATGTTGTGGCCTTGATGGCATTATCTTCAGCAACTCCTTTCTCTGATTATTTGTAGAGATCGTAGCAGACCGATGCCCAAGTCAACGAATATCGTAAAAACCTTAAAAAATAGAAATCGAAATTGTATGTGGTGTCATCTTCGAGATCTACCCAGAAATTACAGAGCTACTTAGTCATTCTTTGTAATTTCTGTTCGTTAGACGATTGGAGGGATGTGTATATCATAGCCAAACAAAGATAAATCTGTGGTATGGTCTATATTTTAATTTTTAACGCAAACTTTGTCCTAAGGTTATCAACAATAGTGTCTATTTTCTCCAATACAGCATAAATATCAACTCCTCTTTGACTCTCCTTATGATTTTCATATTCCATAATGCATTACAGAGAGTACAATATAAAAAATTCCATATCTTAGACATAGATCTAACTTTCCACTAGTCCAAAATACAAACATTCCATCTCCATGACAATATCAATTTTATCTTTTATGTTATTCAGTTGTAGTAAATTAGTTAGTACTTCGCAGGCTTTGTTGAGGACATCAGGATTGTAGTTTTATTATACGCATTGCTTTAAGAGATAGGGAAACCAATAGCCTTCAGAGCTGTGAGATAAATGGTATGATATTAAGTTGCCATATATGCTCAGTATGTTTATCTTAGCTAAATTTTATACTGGAAAATCTTCAGTATAGTCTTATAAATTTCTGAGAATTTACAATTGTTAACATTATGACATAATCGCCATATGATCACATGCAGTAATATTCTCAATAGCAACCAAGCACCTACTTCTAATCAATGCGTTATCTTAATGATTGAGTGTACTATTAACTTATTACACTTTATTTTTATTGAATTAGTCGAAGCATATTCTTAGACACCTTTTATTAATTTCATCGAATTCTACATTAGTCTAAAAATAGATCATAGCAATGCACTATATGAGCATCATCAGACACAAGCTACGGAATTAACCTTAGTTTTGATACTGTTAATAATATTTTTCAATAGCCAACAGAATTTCAGGTAGTAAATGTTTATACTTGCTTATACGATTCCAGTTCAAACTCTCCCTTAACAATTGTAGATATCTGTGATGCTATTCGAATATTTTGTTTGAGTTGTTCAGAATGTGAAAGTATAGTTGTTACTATTATTTATCATGCTGGATTTGTTAACAGTACTTCTGTAATATCTGCCGTTTCGATTTCTTTATCTACTCTATCTATTTCGTGCGGATGTTCTACCTTAATTTCATACGTTTTTATAGGCCTAAGTCCATTCTTTTGTCTTTTGTGTTTTTACTTATTATTCGCGGATTATTGAGTCTTATATATAAGAAGTTAACATATTAATTAAGCATCTTTTTATATTTACAGCTGCAATAGGTCAATATATCTGGTGATTATTAAATTTATTTTTGACCTTAAAACGAGAAAAGTCAAGTTTTTTCAATTAGAGTTAAATTTTTCATGTTTTTTATATTAGTTCGTCCTCTATAACCTTGGTTTTCTACATTTAAATTGCAGTCTCACACTTCAATAAAAAAATGCGATCTAGAATGTCTCCGTTTCAACTTTTAACGATGAATTGGCGTAGAGACACACCGGTTTAACAAGATTCAACTCAGATACTTTTATTTTCAAGGAAAAATACATAAAAACGGTCCATTTTAAGTCACCGATTTAAGTAAATCCTTAATAATAAAAATGTTTGAGTTCACAAATAACTATTTCCTAAGCCCAAAAAGAACTACCTCAACTGCTACAACTTCAACACCTCGAAGCAGAGCCGTAGCAAGAAACAAAGTAAGCGTGGGTTTGCTTTTGGCGAACATACTCAAGACTAAAATTACTAAACAGCTCGAAGAAGGGTTTGGAAAGATCATGATTGAAGGTCTACCGAGAGTTTCATACAATAAATTCTAGCTCTTCAAAGGTGATACTGAATCATCGTACTTCAGCACAACAATGTGCACTCCTGAGAGTACGCCAAAAAATTCATTCAAGATTAACAAATAGGAGAACATGCTGAAAGCTGGTAACTCTCGTTTGTTGAAGAAAAGATCATCACTGAATGAAACGAGAGCAGTTATAAACAACACTATTGAAAAATCATTGTCTCCATCGATCAACCCATAAAGAACATATGCTCCCAGCAACAAAGAATTAACTAAGTAGCTGGATGGCTTCAAAATGATGCGACTTTCATGCTAGATAAGGACAATATTATAAAAAGTTGGGACTTTCGACAAGAAGAATTTTGCTTACGAATTATAAAAGCTGTGCAAAGATTAATTTAGTAAATAGATTCGCAAGCTTGAAAAAGTTAAAAATAGTTCTAAAGATCTAAGAGGTGAGGTATTCGACAATGAACTCACCATGGCAGTCCTAAATTCAAACATCAAGATGATTGGTGATCTTAACAAAGAATTACAAGAAATAAAGAAATCACACATCGAAAATTAAAAGCAACTTCGATTGAAAACAGAACAAAATGAAAGGATGAGCACTAGCACTCAAAAACTTGAAAAACATAGAGAAAATATTGGTAAATAAATGAAAGTGTTCACAAACAGAATTGAATAGCAACTTAACAGGAGATAATTAGGAAAAGCTCTAATTGGAATTAATGAATTTATGAAAAAGTATGAGAATGAGGACTATGCTAAATAAAAAGTATATTTCTATAACTTGTTGAAATAAAGAATTAATGATTACAAAGAAATTGAAAAGTGCTTAGATTAAGTGTGCAGAATTTTGGGAGTGCTAGGCATCGCTGATTTTAATCACACTGATGCTTGCATCCGATCTTTGACTTCAAATAGCTCAGCCTTTAAGTACATCAAGAGAGTATATGGCAATATCGATAAGTTCTATGGAAAGCAAATGACTAATATTATTCACAACTTGGAGAAATTTAATAACAATATAGTTATGTATTTGGAAGCGGCAAAATAAGTGGATCGACAAATGAATAAACCAACTGGCATTTAGGAATTAAAGAAACAGCACAGTCTTTAAATTACTAACTTAAACGGCAAAATTTAAGAACAAAAGAGAAAAATTGCTTTGTTGGAAATGGAAATTGAGAAAAAGAATTTCAAAATTAATAACAGTATCAATCCTATCATTAGCGAAAATGAAAATACAAAAAAGATACAGAATGAGTTTGAACGAAAATTGAATGACATTTTAACTAAGATTGGAGCTAAAAAAGATTTCAAAAATGAACTTGAAGCTTTTAGAAAAAGCCCAATTCTCTCTGCTGAAAAACCTTATGCTCAGTTCATAAATCTTACATTTGCACTTCAGAGGGTCCATGATGAAAACATAAAATCAGAAATACAGTCTCTCTCGGGAATGTTTGATGAAATTAGTAAAGTCTTTCGCAAAAGCTTTACCTCTCAATAAGCGATGTTTAAAGAGTTGCTCAAAGTTCTAAACGTCTCAGGTAGAAAGAATGTATTTTATTTCGACCTCCATCGATTTTTGCAAAGTTTAATGTTTACAATTGTTCACAAGACTAAGTAAACGAAAACTGAAGAACCAACTCGCGATCAATTTGTTACAAAAATCACAAAAGCATAGCCTTCCATCTCTGTGCCCATTGAAAAGAAACGATCAAGAAGATTTAGTGAGAACTTTATGGATTTCAAATTTGAAGCTCAAACAATAAGATAAGATAAAAGCTGTGTGAATAACTTCTACTCGCCTAAATCAATCGGTTGTTATGATGAAAAAGAACAAGATCTAGGTGAATATAATGAGAAAGAAATGTTGAAACAAATGGAACTATTTTTGAATAAGATCTCACCAATTCTTCACAGACCAAATGGTAATATGGAAAAAAAGTTAGAAGAAGTTTAAAATTTGGCTGAGAAATTCATTGTCAATAATTACAAATACAAATAGGTCTTCTCCTCTTTGGAAAACTGGATAAGCTTTGCTATCTCAAGACTTGAATTGAAAGGCACCCATTGATATTAATTTAACTTCTATCGATAATTAATTATTCATAAATTGACTATTTAAAATTATTTTTAAAATCGATCTTTCCAATTAAACAATTTAGTAATTATAATTAGCTTAATTTAAATATTAAATCATTTAAGATTGCCAATTTATATATGCAACTGTACGCATTTATTTAGATTTGAATAATATGAATAAATTCAAATTGGATTTATTATTATAAAATGAGCCGAACTCCCGATAAGAACGATGTCACAGCTCTCAAGTTCACCAAAGTGTAGAAGACTGAAAAAGTTGTCACTCAATACAGAGCATTGCAAACTGACCGCAAATAAAAGGAAGGAGTGAAGTCTCCACTTATGATCATCATGCTTTTGAAAAAGAAATTAAAAAGTAGAATTGAACACGCGTTCATGAGGATCAACCTATGGAAAAATACTGATAATCGACGTAAAATAATAGCGAGATATATGAGCTCAATTCTTAAATTCAAAATTAAGCTTGTATAGGCAAATACTTTAAATAAACTGAAAAATAACTCTAATAAGAATAAAAATAGAAAGGTCGTATTTACGATTTTAAGCAATTGGGTTAATGCGAAAATTAAAAGTCAAAAATCTTTGGCATTTTTATTGTTGTCTATTTTCAAAAAGAGCTCAAACGAGAGTTAATCAAAATATGAAATTTCAGGTTTAAAAGACTCAAAAGCTATAACTACAGTCAAGAAAAATGAAGTTAATCGATCTTTAGACTTAGGACCTAAATCAGTATCTGCTTCGAAAATGAACATATCTAAGAAAATATAATTCAATAAATCCGAAGATTTGCCTGCTGATATAATAAAAATTCAAAAATAAAATGAGTAGCTGAAGCTGATGGAGCTATCATAGGATGTCAGATAGGTTCTGAAAAAGATACAAAGATTCGATAGGTATATATATGCTCAAGAATCTGAAAAGACCAGCAAGGATGCCTTAGCAACTTAAATTAAAAGATTGTAAAAAATCAAAAACTCACAAAAATAAATGAGAGGTCAGTACTACGATAACTAACTCACGATAACAGCATTGTTTAACCACATTAAATTAATATCCTAGCTAAATAAGGACATTGGAGATTTGTCTGTTCTAAAGTAAAAATATACTGCTGATGAAGCCAGACGAAAATAATAGTAATTCAAAGCAAATTTATAAAGTAAACGAATCAAATCAAAACAAAATAATTAAGCGCAAATAAAACAGCTGATTTAAAATATTAACTAAAGCTTAAGTAAAAAAGATTTCGATAAGGCTAGAGTTGATATTACACAGCTATTGTCCAAATTCTAAAAAGACGAACTTGTTGCTAACAATGTGACTATTTATCGTGCCCTAATTGAAACTATAAACAATATTAAAGAGAACGACAAATTTACAGATGATTTAAATAAATTATGCCTGAACTTTAAAAATGTTGATTTCAATCAGCCAGATCAAAGTAATAAAATATTGAAAGCATTACAAAAAGATATTACTGCTCAAATTAATAAGTTAGCAAAGCAAGAAACAAACGAGAAAGTCAATAACATTTTCACATCCTTAGAATCGATAAACAACAGCATTCTTCAACACTTTGATCAAAGAATATAAAAAGAAAGAGCAACTCAATCTAAATCTAAAGTACCAGAGAAATCTGATGATCCACTGAAAAAGCTTGCACAAATATAAAAATAGCTATAGAATGCTAAGAAAACTATTGAGTAATTGAATCAAACAAAATTATAGTTTGATAGTTTTAGTAAAACAAGAACTTAGTTTAGTAAAAAAGTATAACAAATTTTAGCTAAAGCTGCGAATAAAACTGATTTCAAGAAAGATAAAGAAGCATTAAGAAAAGATAAATTATTCATAAATACAAAGCCTTACAGTTAATTTTTCAATTTGGAAGATCTTCTTGTACAGTCAATGGATTAACAAATTACGATATAAATAACCAATATTAACAATTTTTTCATCACTCTAACTCAAATATTTAGCAAATAAAAAGCAAAACCTGAGGCAAAATCAAAGTAATTGTTTACTCTTATCGAAAATTATAGTAAGAAAAATCCTAAACTTATTGAAATAAGCAAAGGACTTTAAAATTTACTGGCTTTGACTATAAAAAATACAGAAAGCCAAACAGACGAGAGAAGCAAAAACTAATCAGGTAAAAAATAAGTGTCTCAAGGGCTTAAAAGATCTGGTGTTAAAGCGCAAACTTAAAAGTAAGATCCTGAGCAAAAAATAATTTAATTAACTGCTGAGATATAAAAGTATAAACAATAAAAACAAAGAATTTAAAAGTAATCATTGGCTGTTAAGTAAGGAGCCAAAATTACCGAAAGTGCTTAGAAAAAAATATAAGTTATTATTAATAAAATTCGTCAAGGCTAATAATGGTTTTTTGATATTTAATCATTGAGAAAAGATCGAGCTTTGGCATCTAACAAAATTGTTCAAATGATTTTGATCTTCTTTGACAATGTAGCAGATGTCTTAAAAAAATAGAAACTAATTCCGTCTAAATTATAAAAAATATTAGGACTTTTACTTAAAATATTTGAAAGAAAGAATTTGACACCTGACAAGAAATTTTTATAAACAGAAACATTTTTTGAAAATTCAATAAAATCAGATCCTTACTTAACTGATATTCTTAAAGTTTTAAATTAATGGACTAAAACTATATTGATAATCGTAAGTGAACAAATTTAAGAACGTCCAAAACAGTAATCAACAGATGTTAAAAAATACACAGAATAAATATAAAATTAAAGGAACAAATCCAAAAGTCTGACTGATAAAGTCAAATAGCTTGAAAAAGTAAATAGATAACAGACTCTTAAATTAAATTCCCTTGAAAAATCAAGTCAAACAAAATAGAAGAAGTAAATTTCCTCATAAAAGAAGCCTCCACTTTCGAGATCTCAAGAAACATTAAAAAATGATCAATCAAGTTCGAAAATCCAAGTCTAACTAAAAACAGCTAAGGAGAGAATTTTAGTTTTATAGAAATAACTGTCAAATCTTAAAAAGTAGTAAGGCAAACGTTAATTATCTGGGAAAAAGGAAACTGCTACTATAAAAGTATAATAACAATTGAAATAATTACAATAAGAGCTTAAAACAAGAAAGTAACGTGAAAATCAATAGAAGCAAGAACGCACCAAGTAGATAACTTTCCGGACACAGACTCAAAAAACAATAACGACTATTGTTTCTGTTTTAGAGACTAAAAATTATAAAAATTTATAAAATTAAGCTAATAAATTACTTAAAACCTACGAGAAAGACTAAAGATTTACAGATATCGCAAACCTTATAGCAAGTTTAATAAAGTTATTAGTGGAAAAATAAAATGCTGACGGAGTCAAGAAGAAACAAATTGAAACAATTACGGAGGCTCAAGGTAAAGATCGTGAAAGAATAGATGCTATTGTTAAAATAGCGAAATAAAGTGAAGCCGATATCAAAAGTGGAGTTTATTTGGCAAATGCAGAATATTGGGATAAATTTTTAGTAGGACTAGATCCGAAAATATCTGGAGTAGTAAAAGATTTAGTTAAAATATTAAAGATCTTAACATCAGATATAAAAGCAAAAGCTCAAAAATTACAATAGATCACAAGCAAATCAAGCTCTTAATCAAGTAATACGAATGGAACTCTAGAAATTATTAAATCTATAGAGCAATAGATAAACAGAAAAGATTACTTCAAAAATGATGATGGCTGGACCACACTGTAAACAAATGTGCATAGTGAAGATAAAATAATTAAAGCCATTTTTAGAATAGTAAAAAAATTCTCATAGACTTCAAGGACCAGGCTATCAGATGAAAGAAAACTTAGCGAGAAATCAATAAAAAGTTACTAAGGCGAGCTTTAAAAAATGAACAATTTCATAAGTCAATATGAAATAAAACTAAAATAAAAGTAGAGATAGCATCAAGAGCTTTACAAATCTTATGTTGAACTGCAAAAACAATCAGGAGATGAGCCAAAACGGGGTAACTCGTTACGAACATCAAGAAAGAGTGCACGCTCAAACTCATCTGAAAAATAATCATAAGTCAAGTCTATTAAATAGACAATTAAAAATTATGTAGTCGATGAGAAGAACATGTTGGAGCAGCTGTCAATGGCTGAGAATGATAGGATTGCTCTGGTGGAGAGGATCAACTTTTTATAACAAGAACTAAATGGAAGCTATAGAATTTTAGAGTAACTTCGAGGACTTAATAAACAGCTGCAAAACAATCTTGCTGATTAACATAATAGTTATCAACGAGAATATTAGACTTGGAGACAGAAGACAGTAGACTATAACAAGTAAATTAGTAATTTGAGGCAACAGTATTAGAGATAGTTCGAACAAAGAGAGTACAAAATAGTTTAGCAATTTTAAGTCAACTCTCAACAACAAAAGATAGCTTTATAAAAATATTCTAAAGATTTTGCAGCTATTCAAGTTGAACTTAATGGATAAATAAGTAGACTTCGTGAGCAGCTGCGACTCAAAAATATTGAAGGAGTTAAAAACGAAGAATACGACACATTAAAAAGGACTAATACAAGACTTGAATCTGATTATAACTCATTAAAACTGAAACTAAGTCAGTTTGAGACTAGAATTAACTCAGCAGATCAGATCAGCACTCAGCTTCAAAATTCACTCAGGTAAAATGGGCAACTTCAAACTCAAATAACATCTCTATCAGCGAGAAATAGATAGCTATAGCAGGAACTTCAAAATTTAAAAACAGCACAAGATAGATTTAAACAATAATAAAGAAACTGGCAGCAAAAATTATCATTACTCTAATCACAAATAACAGGTACAAAGACAACTACAATCAGTAATGTAAGTAACAGCACGAATGATAGTAGAAAGATATTATAACTTGAACAACAGATTGCAAAACTTAAGTCAGATCAGTAAGCACTTATAAAGAAATAAATCGAGACAGCTATGAAATTCCAAGAATAAGATTTTAATAAATTTCTTGAAATTCATGACAAATAAATTGAGACTCACTTCTTTACTATCATAATACCATAAAAGATTAAATAAGTATAAACTAGACTTTCGACTCATAGAACAACCACGACATCGACAACAGTTAATTTGTCGAGTAATTCTGGAGTAGAAAAACAATTAAACGAATAAATTATAAGACTTAAAGAAAGTTATAGAGTATTAGAACAGCAGATAGAAGGCAAAAATAGACTTGCTGCATAATTGGAATCTAAACTTAGGATAACTTCTGATACTTAACAAAGACTTAACGAAGAAATCAGAAAATTGAAAAATAATAATACTTAGATCTAAGGGAAAATTAGGAACTATGCACAGAACTAATAAAGATTAAAGAGATACTTAGTAACTCTCCAGATATCATGGGATTAAGCATCATCAGGTATTGTTAGCTAAAAGACAACCAGCACTTATATAAGAAGATAAACTAAGACATAAACCAGGGAGGTTGTTCGAGAGGTTATAAAAGCAGATCCGCGGCAGGAACAACAAATAAATGATCTCAGATCCAAACTGGAAGAACAAATCCGCTTGTATAGAGACTTATAGCAGAGATCGGCAATTCAACAGAGCGAAAACAATAGGTTGTCACAATCATCAAGAAGTATGTCAGACTATCGAGTATTATAGGACAACTTAAAACGACTGCAGCAGAATTTGGATGATGTCAGTAGAAAGTACAATCAATAAGTAGAAGGCAATCGAGTCATCAGAAACGAACTTGCCACTCTCAAGAGTGTCGAAACAAATCTTCGTGAATAAATTAGGCGTAATTAATTGAGCTATCAGTTGAAACTTACCGAGCAGGAGAGAAATCTGTCTCGTAGCACAATTCAAGCTCCATCAAAATCTAATTAATAATTTCGTATTTTATAGTCAAAGTTGACAGAGCTTACCTCCAAATATAACCAGTAACTGGTGATCAAAAGATAGCTATAGAGTAAATTTAATCAATCTGTTACCAATTACGAAACCAGAATCCAACAAATAAGTGGTGAAAAGATTACATAGTTTGGCAGACTCAACACTTAGATTAATGGACTACGAGAAAAAGTTAATGAACTAACTAGTAAAATTGCAGATCGCGATAGACAAATCAAGAGTATGTAGTAACAGTTTAGAAGATAGACCACCAACATTCAAGGAGATATCACTAGACAGTACTAAGACAGAATTAGAAACTATGAGCGTAGAATCACTGAATATACAAGCTAAATATCAACAATAAAATCAAGTCAACAACAAAGCTTAACTTCATTCAATCACCAAGATTGTGATAGAAAGTACAAGTAACTCGAACAGAGATCAGTAAAAGAGATTTTAGACTTGAAAAATAAATTAGCAGACAGTTCAAAAGCCAGCAACGATGAGATCAGACTTCTTAAGGATGTTGTTAGTAATCAAAAACTAGAACTTACTCAGCTCGACCTTACTATTAAAAATATTAAAGAATCTAAAGATGAAATGCAAAGACAGAAAGAAGGATATTTCAACGAACTCAGAGTTCTAACTGGTGATAGAGATAAGGAAATCTTTAAACTCAGATCATAATATGAACAAAAAATCATGAGCCTAACAGTATAAAAATCGTCCTTATAAGCAAGAGTGCAGCAAACTTCTCAAATACACACATCACGTGTAGACCCTGGTCATAGTATTAAAGTACTGGAGTTGTAAACCCAAATCAGCAATCGCAACCAGGAGATAAGGCATCTTGAGTAACAATTATAAAGAAGACGAAGAGATTTCTAAGAGTAACACCAAAAATTCCTCTTCTCATAAAGAGAGCGGGAGGGTCTTCGTATGAACTGCAACAACATGGAAACTCATATTATTCGCTTGGAATCTGATCTCAGTTATCTGAACACAGAAATTCAGCGATACAAGACTACTCTCAACGAAATATAAGGGAGATAGTCAGTACTTAGAAACGATATTATTCGAGTACGGACAGAGACCGAAATGGAGAACAGTTATCATCTCAAATAGTAAATCAGTCACTTGAAGGAGGAAATCATTAAAATAACGACAACAAATGTTCAGCAAATTCATAGCATTCATACAGCTAACTTTGATAATTTTGATACTGGTCGAATCCGAAAGATGATTCAGGATATGGAAGCTCATCGAGGGGTGGATAAGTATGGATTTGAGGCAAATGAAATGGAAATGCTAAAGAGAATTAACCAGGAAGTAACTGAGCTGGTAGCTGCCAACAGACAACTGCAAACCAGATGTGTGATGCTTGAGGCACAGCTCAACAATGGTGGCAAGTTTGCAGAGAACATAAATTTCTTTGGAAACCTTCAGGAGCATATGTAAGAGCTGATAACATTTTTACTTGACAGGCAGATAATCCCAAACACATAATCCTACTCCAAATTCATGTACCACAGCCAGTAAACATTATCACACCAAGATTTCCCATCATACTTCGCAAACTGGCTAAACTTCCTAAAATCCCTATTCATCCTAGCAAATGACAGCAAATCCTAATAACTACGACAAAAAGCATAAGAAATGATATAACTAAAATAACAAATGAATCAGATTTTAGACAAACATATCGAATTTGTTTAGGATTAAAACTATGACACGCTCAATAAGTATAAGATGATTTTCAGTGATGTTAAAATATTATTAAGGGAGTTCATGAATACTGGCAATCAGGAATATATCTAAATGATATGGAGAAGTTTATAACCTGATAACCAGGATGATCTATTGCAGGGTCAGCAGCAGTGAATGATCACATTTAATTAATTTTATATCATTATTATCAAAGTAATAGCAAGTAAGCTGATTTATTTATTAATTAGTATGTTCTCTTACATATATTATGTTAGATAATGTACTTAATTTAATCCGCACAAACATTATAATTGAATTTGATGAGACGCAAGTCATATCGCAGGAGGCACGAATCGGATTCAGACTCTTCCTCGTACTCATCAGAATAGTCATCTAAGCGTCCTGAGGATCTGTACAGTGAGCTTAAGAGTGCCCTATCTCACAATGACCGCTATTCCTATCGAGTGATCCGTAACATCAGCAAGTCATACAGGCATGATGTTGGTATTATCAGAATTACGCTTGGAGGCAGTTTCTCGTTCTGCCAGAAAGATATCGAAGACTTCTATGGTAAGTTTGGCAAAATTGAGAATGTCATCATCAAAAATAATCACAACAGGCTTATTACTGAGGATACTGCCAAAAGCAAAGAGCAGGAGTCTATTGCTTACGTCATATATGCAGACTATTTCTCCGCTATTCTGGCTCTCAAGGTCATGAACTCAGTGGCCGAGAAGTAAAAAATAGTGAAGGTTCAAATTTGTTCAAAATTGTCAACTTCATCGCAATCGGTTCCCCAATCAGAGCCATTGCTGTTCACTCACAAAGTGGAAGATATGATATTGACTATTTAACAAGTATTACTTTTAATATGTAGGATTATGAGTTCGGACCAATAATCAGCGAGTTCAAGTACATTGGTACAATTGGCCTCGACCTTACCGACCGCAATTTTAAGACTAGATAAAGGATACTCGGCGTGGAGGGATGCAATTTTGTGAGAATATACTATCTATGTGACAAAAGTTTCAAATTTGAAAATGAGGGTGAAGAAGTGAGGCAAGATGATCTCAAGCTAATGTTGATAGTCAATAAAAACACAGAGAGTGATCGCGAAGTACTCGTGATGTCTCAGTCTCTGCAGAAGTACAATTTAGCAATCCGATACTTGCACGAGCTCATTGAGCAAATAGTTGAGGAGTACAAAAATTCGCGGGAAAAATCAATGCAGATTATTCCAAAGGATATCCACATCAAGAGATGGGAGAAATTCAACTATGAGCCACAGCTCAAGTTTGTAACCTGATAGACTGTTATTTATGGACTTCTCTACTGCTACTTTCTCCCTGTTTATAATATTTGATATTACTAATAAAATCTAATGATGGACACCAGTCAGTCAACAAACCAGGTGTACTATCTCACTAGTTTTCATTTATTAACAAGCAGAGATATAGAATTACTATGCTCGTATAAGCAGTTCGTTGAAAGTACCATTATTGAGTTGGGTTAAGATTGGCGTATCGAGTCTGGACTGCTCTCTCAGGAAATTTCAGCCATTATCAAGCAGACTATGACGGCTGAAGCAGATCAGCCTCTTTAATAGAGACTAGAATTCAATATTTTCAATGAGTTCATGCTACCATTTTTAAAGGGAAAACTCGGTCATGAGAAAGAAACTTGTTAAATATCGGATTCGATCATTCAATAGCAGTACACTGACGATCTTAATCATCACTTTGATCTTAACTTAAGTAACTGCCCACTAATACAGAAATAACAGAGTCCCTGACATTCAAAACGCTTTCCCTTGGATTCTGTATCAAAGCAGTAGATATGTGGGTCAAAAACTTTCATTTTTTATCAGATCATGAAAATAATACTCCGGCCGTTGAGCCTCTTGGAATTTTACAGAAGCAACATGCTCAGAAAATTATAGATAAAAAGAACTATGAAAACAAGTCTAGCATCGGAGCTTCTACTATCCGAAATAACCTTTCAAATATTGATCTAGGAAGCCATCAAAGCAATAGTGAGATGGAAGATAAAAACTACAAACCGGCGACATAGAAAAAATGGTTCATGCTACAAAACCTTGAAGAGTTCAGCCCTGACTAAATCAAAGGAATTGAACACAGTTTGACTAAAGCAAAATATTCGAAGATGCAAGTGCTCTCTAATTTTGCAGTTAACTTGCATGAACTCAAAACATAACATAAGAAAGTGAGAATTTTATCAGTCAATAACTAATTCTATCGTAAAGCCTTCATTGTTTGGCTTATATTCAATATCAAACTTTTCTTCTCCATTACTTTTGAGCAATATTCCTTATATTTTCGCAAATTGACCAAAGACTGGTTTCCAGAGTTGTAAGGCCCTTTGAAAAAGTTCTACATGATCATTTAGAAACAATGGAGCCTTTTGCTAAAAGATTACTCAGTGGCTCTCCATGATGATTTAGAAGTGCTTAAAAGCTTGATAATACGTGTCCGAAACAGTTTAATATAAATTTGGCGAGTGAAGCAAGAATAAATCGAAAAGAAGTTAGTTAGTTGATATAGTATATTTTTTGTACTCTACTCACAACTCATATAAAATCAAGAGTCCCCGTACGATTAATTTTGATACGTGTTGGATTCTCAAATGTGTGTAATATGTTAGAACTACGATTTGACTATTTTTTATTTTTCTGTTACTGTATTTCTACGAGGATAGGCTGGTCAAATATCATTTTTAGCACTGATAGGAATGTCGATAGTAGACCCATGAACGAGTATAATATTTTAGTAACGAAGGTGTAACCAGGTAGCTTAAGTCTCCTCACTAACATGACTATACGACATATGCTAATCGCTCCGTCTAGAGTTTCTATCCTTAATTATCTTCTATGTTTCATGTACTATTTAGCCAACTCAAGTGTGGGGCTGGTCGGTGATATCAGTTCATCCCTGTATTATCTTAGTTTAAGTAGAATTTCTTTCATGCTCTTAATTCTATGATGATGCTCGAAATTATTGCCCAACATTTTGAAAATGATCTTACAGAGTGCAAAGAAATACTTATTGGCTTTAAAGTACTTATATTTTTCTGCAAACCAATAGTCCAATACTTAAATATTGATACCCCAAATGATGTTATCGAAGAAGCTTGATATGCAGGCCATAAGATTTTATAATATTCCGACTATCTTCATGTAGAGCGGTTTCTTAGACTATATTTTCTTAATAATTGATGCAATTTGATCGATAAAATTCAGAAATTTGAATATTTTGCGTGAGTTCTTCATCGAATTACGAAGCTTCAAAGCTATTACTGCTGCCCGTATTGAATTTGTTGCGAAAGCTTTTTGTACTTACTCTATCTCCGAATACTTGAGACAATGATAGTAGAAATCAGAGCTGTACTGGATGAAGGAACAAATCTTATCACGGCCTTTGCATGTCTTCATGAGCATGGTGAAGACTGAAACGTAGGAAGCCACGTACTTGCCGTAAGTTTTGGAGAGCCGAGCGGTGTCCTACTTTAGCTGGAATCTACTGAGAGGTAGTCTTTGAGATCGCTCATCGATTGTAACTTCCTCATCTCACTTCTCTAAATGATTTAGGTTATTATATTGTTATTAAAATATAATAAATGTTTTTGAATAGTTATTTCTATCAATATGTTCGAAAAAAAAAGAAAACTTATATTTCATAGCTATTCTTAAGCTCAATAACAATATACGCATAATATTGATATTTTTATTTATTTTCTCACCTATTTGATTTACTACTTTCCTTAAGTTCTCTCATGATGACAGCCTCGCCATCTACTATTAGGTTGCCTGATGAATCTGCCACAGTTGTCCTAAGTCGATACCTATTTCTGCCTAAGTCTTCCACAATTTTGACTTCACAAACTAAGGGTTGATCTTCACGTACTTTTGCTAAAACTTTTATGCTCTGACTTAAATATATACTGTGAGGGATATTTGTGCCAATCACTCTTGAAAATAAACAGCTTAGCATGGAATCGTTGACGAAAGGACTTGAGGGTCGGCAGCCAAATAAAGTTGCAAATTCGTTATTCGTCTCTTTTGATATCGTAACGTTTTCTTTGATTAATTTACCAAGCTGTAATGCACTCGAATAATAAGAGATTTTTTGCCTAAATTTGAGTGAATAGACAATTCCTGATTTTATATGAAGTAACATGGATTATAAATATTGTGGACTTTATAATAAGATGGCAGATTCGACAAATTCTATCGAGGCATAAACCAAAAAGATCCCCCAAGAGTCCCCGAAGTAGCGTAAGCTCATGCTTGTTACCTTGGGACTATTGACTAACATAGGCATCTCAAATTTGACGTACATCGTCATCATCATCATTGAGTTCTTGCAAGTGTTCGGCATTGTGGTTGCAGGAAATTACTATACTCAGTGGGATGGCGTAGTGTTTGACAAGATTAAGTACGTAACAACTATGTTTACTATCCAAGGCGTCATACAAGACTATCCCAGTGCGCATACCGGACTTCTGATTGCATGCATCCTTCTGCTAATCCTCATATTTGGTGTCGTACTCCTTCTCATGAAGTATGGGTCAGAAATGCTAAACACCTCACAGATGGAGAAGGTTTTAGCTAAAATTGCAAGCTTTGTCATAAATTTAGTCAAAACAATTCTATAAATTCCTATGTTTGTTTTAATAATCCAAGGTATCATCACTGGCATAGCAGAAACAAATGCACAACTTCTTGTCATGTCTCTTACTTTAACAGTCATACTTATTCCGTATTCTATGTATGCAATTGTAATTTTCTCTGACCTTAATCCCTTCAATGAATCCGTAGTCATATTCTCAGGTGAAATTAGTCGTACAAAGCTCACAAACACATGCTTCAAATTAGGTCTAGTCCTGTATAATTTACTAGACACTAATCACAAGGGTGAGCTCGTTACTTTAATATTTCTTATCTTAATACAGGTGATACTCATTACTCTAACCCATTGGAATCGGGCTCAGCAGTAATTCAATAAATATGTGAAATTGGTAAAATTGTGGCTTCGATACGTACTTGTTATATTCCTGTTGTTTATGATTATTTGCTATCATACATCAAGCGAGCCTACATCTTTCATCTTTTTCTTCATTATGATTGTGTCATCGCTTTCACTGATCAATTTCATATAGTCTTACTTTTAGAACAGAATACTTTATGAAAATTTTATGGAACTAGAAGACCCATCAAGAATTGAAAGTCATGCTCTTAGAATAATTGAGCTCATTGACTCAGCTCATGAGAGACCATCAAAACTGTTACTATAGGGATACATAGCTTTCCATGTACGAAACTGCAACTTGCCTTAATCAAGCTGTTTATGCCGAGAGCTAAGTGCAAACAAATCAACTCAAATATAAAATCGCAAACAAGTATACTACTAAATGTTGGTAAACTTACTACGTGGTTCAATCCCCCGCACCAGTTAACCTCGTCGTATTTACTTGTTATTGTCATACATATATCAACACAGACTAAAGAATCGTTATCAAGCAATCCACTGTCTAATCAGATCACGTATCTGTACTACTAATAACATAATGGAACGAATTTAATACTTAACACAGATGAAATTGGTTTAATAATAAATGGTATAAACTGAAAATAAGAAACATAACAGTATCGCAGTTGATATGATGAAATTTCTGCATTTTAATATACGCATTGTCGAATTTTAAAAAATACTTGATCAGTGCACCAATAATCATATTGATTTCTGGAATTAAATACTTTAGGTTAATCTCAATATTCAGAAACTATAAAATTGCGGCGCTATTATTGCTAATGAGAAATAAGCTGTCAAAGAGGAATTTCATGAAATGATTGATCTCAACAGCAACAATGCGCATATTATGATTTTGTATGGACAGTTCTTGGCTTGGGTCTGCAATTAAGATTTCCAACATTCTAAATTACTTGAAAAAGGTGAGACAATATTAAAAAATATGAAATAATCATCCAAGATCAATGGAAAGAACGATAAATACAGCGAAAATTCAAAGACAACTATAATAATAATAAGTGGAAATGAGAAATAAATGGGAAAAATAGTGCAGACAAACAACTTCATAAAATAGACAATCGGATACAACCGCAAATAACTTATTAACCACAATATTTCCAAACTGATGCCTAAGGTATTCGCTGAGCATCACAACTCAACCCTCGCTAGATTTTTAACTACTTCCAAGGACAGATACAACGGTATTGAGAGACTGGTTCCTGTTTTATGTTAGTAAGGATTCATTGTACCTTCTCTTGCCTATACTAAGCCAATTCCTAACTTAATCGAGGGCATTCAGATTGTTGGGTTTCTGTCTGAGTACAATCATATTGAAGATGACGATATCTATGAGGATAAAATATCCTATATTTTGTATTAATGTGATTCATAAACTGTTATGGGCATTAGTAAAAGTTGTCAGCAAGAGTATGGAATCCCTAAGTGTCTAGTTTATGGCAGTCCTGATAATTCGGTTAATTAACTAAAAACTAAACATATTTTTGGATTCAATTTAGAGAAGAATAGTGAACATGGTATATAAAACGGTAAATAAATTTTAGCTACAATTGATACTAAGCTGTTACAGGATTAATTTATTATCAGCAGTGTTGCCTCAACTAGAAAAATAATAGAAGAGAATGCTCCAAGAATTCAAACAAAAAATCAAGTAATATTAAGGTCAGTACTGGAATTAGTATATCACGGAATTCCACTGCGGTTGATCAGCATCACAAAAGAGTACAATCAAAAAGAGCAGGAACACAGAAAATCAATAAAATAGGTAAATGATAACAAGGAATAACGATCAGATTCTAAGTCAGAAACTGATGATCTAAAGGACTTAAAAGATTTTAAAAACTTCATCTCTGTAAAAAGATAGCCTAAAGCCATTCGTTTTGTGAGTCTGTCGTGCAAAACCGTTATTGGTCTGTTCATACTAGGAGTTGCTAGCTTTATCTTCTTACACATTAAACAGCTATCAATTATTTCCTCTACCATGAAAGGTCTCGAACTCGCATTTTTGAAGAGAATGTACTTAACTGAATTACTGTTTTAAGCAGAGAAAGTTTTTATTGATCACAACGATAAATATCTTTCAGCTGGCGTCTTTCCGGAGATCGATGCGATAAATAAAATGAACACTATCATAAAATCAGCAAGAGAAACTCAAATGAATCTGCAGCCTATCAAAAACAGTCTTGAAGTTCCACCTATGAATGTTAGTAGTTTCATTGTATACCCCAACAAGTCTCTGAGCACTATGGATGGACCCATTGATGAAGCTATTATCGTTCAGCTCACTAAGCTAACTACAGTCGCTAACACAGGTGGCGATTATTTGAAGGCTTCTCCTGTAAACTACCAATCTGTGACAGTACTGAGCTATCTTGAGACAATATATACTCAAATATTTTCGTTTACATATTCTTGCAGTCTTATCCAGCAAGCAGTTTAAAACCAAGGCAAGTCGAAAAGTCAAAACATTGAACTTGTACTGATTCTAATCTCCGTCAGTCTCATGTTAATTACCATAATTTGGCTCCTGGTTTCGCTACCTAAGACTCTGCAGGTGGCTGACATCAACTCCAAAGTGCTGTCTCTCGTAATTTTTGATTAATTTAGTTTAGCCTTATTGCATCTGAAGACGTTAGAGGAGTCATCAAAAAGTGCTATATCTTTCAAAGCAAGTATCTAGTGTAAAGTGAAGTGGATGTATCCAAAATAGATGAGCTGAATATGTAAGATACTAAACCCAACAAATTTAGAGACTCTGATAAAAGAAGAAGTGCATTCGGCCTCGGTTTCGGCGATATGTCAATGAACACTGTTAGTCCCAACTCATTAAATAATTCTCAAATGGACACTTCAGCTCGAGTGATTCTTAATCCAACACCAGCAAAAAGCAGATAGGTTTCGCATATTTAAAACTTTGATGATGGTGAAAATGAAGACAAAATGATTAACAAAGGCAATGGAGACAAAACTAAGGCAATCATAATTTTTGTGTTTGTATTTATATACATGACCGCATTTGCTGGCTCGATCATGGGATACTTAATGATGAATTATCGCAATATGAGCCTTTAATCTAAAACAATGAATCAGATTTACAACAGGACTGCACAATTTCAGGAACTCAAAATGGGTTACACAAAATATCTCATGGATCGAACATTAAACTACAATGGGCAAACAATCGATGAAATTGACTTAGATCTCATCGATCGTATGTATGATACTGAAAGATTTTTGGTATAAGATCAGATTACAGCTTCGTTCATGAGTACTCTAAATAGGCTCAACACTGAAAATATTTGCAATGAAATATCAAACTTTCAATCCTTTAAAATATGGGGTGAAGATGATTTGAATTCAACATAATGCGAGACTGTAAACAATGGAATTTTGAAAAGAGGCATTAAGACTTCACTGGTCACCATTATGGAGTAAATCAGAAGTATGATTGCTCTGCCAGAATAGCAGAAATTACAAATGAAGATCACAAATGTTGCTATTGAGACAATGACGAGGTACACGATCCTTGAGAAGTATCTTGTGCGCCCACTTCTAATGGTTTCATCGCAAATTGTGACGGGCATTAACTCGGAATACTTCCACATTAATTTGATTTTCTACATGATCAGTGGAGTGTTCTTACTAACGCTTGTAGTTTTCTGGAAATTCGCATGGAGTAAATACTTGGACTATCTTAACTAAACTGTGTGGAGGACTAAAAGTATGCTCAACGTGATTCCTTCAAAAATAATAACTAACAACTAGTTGCTCATGAGTGAATTTACTTCCGGTCAGCTTTAGAAAATCGTAAAATGAGCCACTTTGATATTTGATTTTTCATTTTTAGTATTTTATTAAAACATATGACATTTAAACAACATAAAATATCATGCAGGCAGTATTTTACACTAGCTGATTTTCTCAATGATAGTCTTTACATGATGCAAATCTTCCTCAGTATTAAATTAAAGACCAAACTAGTACTCTTTTTCCTTCTTGAAGTAAAATTTCTTCTTGTATTGTACTAAATTGAGCCCACATTCTTTATTTTTCTTGATGACTAGCTCTGGATTGAGCACCAGCGAAAAATCAGGCTAAAACATATTTACTCGTATCAAATGCATAAAACCATCAGCCGTTATTACAATCCGGGTTTATATTTTGCTGTTGTAGAAACCATCTACATCACATAATTTAAGTCTTTCGTGTTCATTGAATTATTAAATTTCGAATCTATATAAATGAAGGACTACTTAGTTAGAAAATCTTATAGCGAAGACTCCTTATAGCTCGCATCTGTCAATTCGTCAATATTATAGAAATCTTTGACGAAGTAAGCTGGGTCTCGTTTACTTAATTGTTATACAAATATTGGATCAATTGGACCATCGATAGTTGCCCACTACGTTAGACAACTTCTTATTTTAGTTTGTAGGTTTATTTATCTTTTAATCGAAGTACTGACA
>APMI01000694.1_pt1 | contig 37801 bp, 33 predicted proteins | sample 667938 | NCBI WGS metagenome assembly APMI01 (sample SAMN01084076, study PRJNA167559) | wastewater metagenome | biome: Wastewater | place: Denmark: Ejby Moelle, Odense | collected 2011-11-28
GCGCGAGTGATGCCGCCGAAGTGGAACGCCGGCTTGTCGATGGCGAAGACGCCTAGATCGACGAGGCCCGGCGCGATCAGCGCGCCGCGCGCGTCGATCACGTCATCGCCTTCCGCCGGCGAAACATTCCCGATCGCCACGATCCGCCCGTTCTCGCAGCGCAGCGCGCCGGCAACGGGTTCGCCTTCGGGCAGCACCAGCCGGCCGCCGGTGATGGTCAGCGGGCGCGGGGTCATGCGAGGACTCCCTGTTCTTCGGCCCAGCCGGGCACGCCTCTCGCGCGCCGTGTCAGCACGTCCAGACAGGCCATGCGGATGGCGACGCCGCGTTCCACCTGCCGGGTAATCAGGCTGCGGGTGGGATGGTCGGCCACCTGGCTGTCGATCTCCACGCCCCGGTTCATGGGGCCGGGATGCATGACGAAGGCATCGGCTTCCGCCTTGGCGAGCCGGTCGAGCGTCAGCCCGTACAGATGCCGGTATTCGCGGGGGGAGGGGATGAACTGGCCGCTCATGCGTTCCTGCTGAAGCCGGAGCATCATCACCACTTGCGCGCCTTTCAGCGCCGCGTCGAAATCGTGGAACGGCGTCACGCCCATCGCCTCGATCTCGGCAGGCATCAGCGCGGGCGGCGCGCAGACGCTGACATCGGCCCCCAGCGCGGTCAGGGCCAGGATGTTGGAGCGGGCGACGCGGCTGTGCAGGATGTCCCCGCAGATCGTCACGCGCAGGCCGTTCAGGTCGCTGCCGGGGGCGAGCTTCAGCGCATGGCGGATGGTCAGCGCGTCCAGCAGTGCCTGCGTGGGATGCTCGTGCTGGCCGTCGCCCGCGTTGAGCACCGGGCAATCGACCTTTTCGGCGATCAGCCGCACCGCGCCGGAACTGGCGTGGCGGATGACGATGGCGTCCGCGCGCATCGCGTTCAGCGTCATCGCCGTGTCGATCAGCGTTTCGCCCTTCTTCACGCTGGACGTGGCGGCGTGCATGTTGACCACGTCTGCCCCGAGCCGCTTGCCCGCGATCTCGAACGACAGCAGCGTGCGGGTGGAATTCTCGAAGAAGGCGTTGATGATGGTCAGGCCGGAAAGAACTTCGGCGCGCTTCTGCGATTGCCGGTTCAGCTCCACCCACTGTTCCGCCTCGTCCAGCAGGAACAGGATCTCGTGCCGGGCAAGCCGGCCGATCCCGGTCAGATCGCGATGGGGGAAGGCAAGGCCGCCGGCGGGATAGCGGGCCGATGGCGGTGCGGCGGGGGAGGTGGGGGTCGATGGGTGCATCGAAGACCACGCCCTAGACCCGCGATGGAGGCATCTCAAGCCTTGCGGCTGGAACTCTTCGCGTTCCGGCCGTAGATATCCCCCATGAAGTTCGCTCGCTCGGCCTGGAAGCTCCTCGTCGCCGTCAAGGACGCTCTCGTCCTCCTGTTCCTCCTGCTGTTCTTCTGGGCGCTCTATGCGGTGCTCACGCTGCGTCCGGCGCCCGGCATGGTGCGCGAAGGCGCGCTCTATCTCGTGCTTGATGGCCCGGTGGTGGAGGAGCGCAGCCATATCGATCCGTTCGGCCTGCTCACCAGCGGCGAAAAGCCGCGCCGGGAATACCGCGAACGCGACATCGCGCGCGCGATCGAGCAGGCGGCCACCGATTCGCGGATCAAGGTAATCGTGCTCGACCTTGAAAAGTTCGCCGGCGGGCGGCAGGTGCATCTCAGCCATATCGGCGCGGCGATGGACAAGGCCCGGGCGGCGAAAAAGCCGGTGCTGGTCCGCGCGGTGATGTACCAGGACGATGGCGTGCAACTGGCGGCCCATGCCAGCGAGGTCTGGGTCGATCCGATCGGCGGCGCGATCGTGACCGGCCCCGGCGGCACCAACCTTTATTACAAGGCGCTGCTCGACCGGCTGAAGGTGAAGGCGCACGTCTTCAAGGTCGGCACGTACAAGAGTGCGGTGGAACCCTACATCCGTGACGATGCCTCGCCCGAAGCGAAGGAAGCGCTAAACGCGGTGTACACCGCGCTGTGGGACAGCTGGCAGGCCGAAGTGAGGAAGGCCCGGCCCAAGGCAAATCTGGCGCTGGTGACTGGCGATCCGGTGAAGTGGCTGGCCGAAAGCAACAACGATGCGGCGCAGGCCGCGCTCAAGGCCGGGTTGGTCGACAAGCTGGGCGATCGCATCGCCTTCGGCAAGCGCGTGGCCGAACTGGCGGGCGCCGATCCTGCGGCCGGGCTGGGCGCGTTCCGCTCCACCGACATGGCGACCTATCTCGCCGACAGGCCGGAACCGCGCGAAGGCAAGGCGATCGCCGTGGTGACCATTGCCGGCGAGATCGTCGATGGCGATGCCGGGCCGGGAACCGCGGGCGGCGATCGGATCGCCGCGCTGCTCGACAAGGCGGCGGCCAGCGATGACTACGCCGGACTGGTGGTGCGCGTCGATTCGCCCGGCGGATCGGTGCTGGCCTCGGAACGGATTCGCGCGGCGATCGAACGGATCAAGGCCAAGGGGCTGCCCGTGGCCGTTTCCATGGCGAATCTGGCGGCGAGCGGCGGGTACTGGGTCTCCACGCCCGGCCAGCGCATCTTCGCCGAACCGGATACAATTACCGGCTCGATCGGCATTTTCGCGGTGATCCCGACCGTCGAGGACACCATCGCGCAGTATGGCGTCCATGCCGACGGCCTGCGCACGACGCCGCTGGCCGGCCAGCCCGACCTGCTGGGCGGGCTGACACCGGCGTTCCAGGGGCTGCTGCAAGGCCAGATCGAAAACAACTACCGCCGCTTCATTGGCCTTGTTGGCGCATCACGCCACAAGACGCCCGAACAGGTCGACGCGATCGGCCAGGGCCGCATCTGGGACGGCGGCACCGCGCGGCAGAACGGGCTTGTCGACCAGTTCGGCGGGCTGGACGATGCGCTGGCGTGGACCGCCAAGGCGGCCAAGGTCGACAAGTGGCATCCGGTTTTTCTGGGATCGGGCGATGGTACGGTGCGCAGCCTGCTGGAACAGATGGTGAGCGACGACGGGGACGCCGCGGCGGCGCCGTCGGGTGATCTTGCCGGCTTCGTCGCGCTGCGCCAGCAGGCTCTGGCCGACCGGCTGATGGCCGATGCCGCGCGCTTGCTCTCGGGTCGCGGTGCGCAGGCCTATTGCCTGGAATGCGCGGCCGACGACCGGTCCGCAGCGCGCCCCGCACCCCTTCCGGGACGGGGGTGGCTGGCCTTGCTGGCGCGCCTTGCACCCTGATCGAAAGGCTTCCAGCGTACCGCATTGCCCGATCAGGGCCCGTTGAGGCCCAAGGCGCTTGCCCTTTTCCCGCCGCTGCGATAGGGGCACCGCCTGCTTTTCGCCGGATGCGGGCGTGGCGGAACTGGTAGACGCGCTGGATTTAGGTTCCAGTATCGCAAGATGTGGGGGTTCGAGTCCCTTCGCCCGCACCAGCCGCTGCGCCATGCTCCGACCCGAGGACGACGCGCCGCGCGGTGCGTCAATGACGTACAGAAAGTTGGATCAGGATGCAGATCGTCGAGACCACCAACGAGGGCCTGAAGCGCGCCTACACCGTGACCATCCCGGCCGCCGACATCGCGTCGCGCGTTGAAGGGGAAGTGAAGAAGATCACGCCGCAGGTGCGGATGCCCGGCTTCCGCCCCGGCAAGGTGCCCGCGAACCTCGTGCGCAAGATTCACGGCCCGGCGCTTCACCAGGAAGCGCTCAACACCACCATCCGCGCCGCGCTCGACAAGCTCGTCGCCGATCACAAGCTGCGCCCCGCCGTGCAGCCCTCGGTCGCGCTGGGCGATGGCTATGCCGAAGGGCAGGATGCCGAACTGACCGTCGCGCTCGAAGTCCTGCCGGATATCGCCGCGCCGTCGCTCGAAGGGCTGAAGCTTGAAAAGCTGGTGGTTCCCGTGGGCGAGGATCAGGTGGACGAAGCCGTCAACCGCATCGCCGCCGGGCAGAAGAAGTTCACCGACGCGCCGAAGAACGCCAAGGCCAAGGAAGGCGATCAGCTGATCATCGATTTCCTCGGCAAGGTCGATGGCGTCGCCTTCGAGGGCGGCACCGCCGAGGACCAGGCGCTGGAAATCGGTTCGGGCCGCTTCATCCCCGGCTTCGAGGAACAGCTTACGGGCGTGAAGGTGGGTGACGAGAAGGTCATCACCGTCACGTTCCCGGAAGACTATCCGGCCGAGAACCTGAAGGGCAAGGAAGCCACCTTCGACATCACGGTGAAGGCGGTGAAGCACGGCGGCGAGTTCGTGGCCGATGACGAGTTTGCCAAGATGCTCGGCCTCGAAAGCCTGGAGCAGCTGCGCGGCCTCCTCAAGGGCCAGCTCGAACAGGAAACCGCCGGTCTTACCCGCACCCAGATGAAGCGCGCGCTGCTCGATCAGCTGGCCGCCGGCCACGATTTCGCCGTGCCGCCGTCGATGGTCGAAGCCGAATTCGAACAGATCTGGCAGCAGCTGACCCACGAAGCGAGCCACGAGGAAAACCCCGAGGAAGCGCTGAAGGAGATCGAGGCGGAGAAGGAAGACTACCGCAAGATAGCCGAACGCCGCGTCCGCCTGGGCCTGCTCCTCTCCGAAATCGGCCAGGCCAACGGCGTGCAGGTTTCCGCGCAGGAAATGGAAATGCTGATCCGCCAGGCGGCCCAGCAGTACCGCGAGGAAGATCGCCAGCGCTTCATCGAATACGTCCGTTCGGAACCGCTTGCCGCCGCCCAGCTGCGCGCGCCGCTCTACGAGGACAAGGTCGTCGACTTCCTGTTCGACAAGGCCGAAGTGGCCGAGCGCGAAGTGACGCGTGACGAACTGCAGGCCGCGATCGAAGCCGAGGAAGGCGTGACGCCGGCGGCCGAAGCGAAGCCCGCCGCGAAGAAGAAGGCTCCGGCCAAGAAGAAGGCCGAAGCGTCCGCCGAGGAAGCGCCCGCCGCCGAAGCCCCGGCCGAGGAAGCCAAGCCCGCCGCGAAGAAGGCCGCGCCGAAGAAGAAGGCGGCCGCTCCCGCTGAAGCGTCGGCCGAGGAAGCCGCTGCCGAAAAGCCGGCTCCGAAGAAGAAGGCTCCCGCCAAGAAGAAGGCCGAAGAGGCCTGATCTTTGGCGCTGTCGCCCCCTTCCGGGGCTGACTGACGAAACAGGAAGGGCGTGCCGCACAGGGCGCGCCCTTTTTGTTTGTCGCGATCCTGTCATGCCCGTGTCGCATGCCTCGCCACGATGCGGACATACGCGCGGGAGTGATCGTCGATGGCCGAAGGCTGGCGGAAATTGCGCGTGGGCTATCGCTGCGGCCGCGCGCTCGGTTCGCTCGTTCTCGTGTTGATGCTGTCGGTGCCCTGGCGGCTGGCGGGGCGGTGGCGCACGTCGCGCCGGGCGATCGAGAACGCGGCGTGGGACATTCTGCTGCGAGGCTTCGGCATTCGTGTCCGGTGCCATGGCGATCGTCGCCTGGCGCCGGGCACTCTGGTGTTGGCGAATCACCTGTCATGGGTCGATATCGCGGTGCTGGCGCGCGTGGCGGACGTGGGTTTCGTGGCCAAGGCCGATGTTGCCGGCTGGCCCCTGCTGGGCGTTCTGGCGCAACGGCACGGCAGCGTGTTCGTCGACCGCCATCGCCGGGCGGGCGTGGTCGAGGCGCGGGGGGAGCTTGTCGTGCGGCTGGCGTCGGGGCGCTCGCTGGTTCTCTTTGCCGAGGGTACGACCAGTACGGGCGAAGGCGTGGTGCCGTTCCATGCCAGCATGGTTCCGGATGCCACGGCGGATCGTGGCGTGATCTGCCCGGTCACGCTGGCCTGCCGCGATCCGCGCCAGCGGGCGTTGGTCGCCTGGATCGGGGACGACGCCCTGCTGCCGCACGCGCTGGCGCTGGCCGCTGCCGGGGGCGCGACCATCGATGTCGATTTCGGCAAACCGCTAGGCGGCGGCGATCGCAAGCAGGTCGTCCGTGAAGCGCATGCCCGAATCGCGCTGCGCCTTGCCGACCTGCTGGGCGGTGGCGCCGCCCCGACGGAAGATCAGGCTGCCACGCTGAAACGGGCGGCGTAGCGTTCCGAGATCAGCTCCACCGGCATCACCACGCAGACGTCGATCGTGTTGAATTCACGGTCCACGAACGCTCCGTCACCGAAACGCGCGCCCGCGCGCAGATAGCCCTTGATCAGCGGCGGCAATTGCACCAGCGCCCGCCGCTCGTCATAGCTGCCGCGCGGCAGCCGTTCGAGCGCGATGCCCTTGCCGGGAAGCACCGCAGGCCGCTGGTAGTCTGGCGCAAGGCAGACGTGATGGAGGTAAGACAGCGCCGCCGCGTGCGCGTCCGGGTCGATGCCGGGGAACGAGGCGCAGCCGAACATCAGCCCGATGTCATGGAGCGCGAGATAGTCCGCGATGCCGCGCCAGAGCAGCGAGATGGTCGCGCTGGTGCGATAGGCGGGCAGCACGCACGAACGCCCCAGTTCGAGCAGTTCGCCGCCCCCGCTACGCGCACCGGCCAGCCGGGACAGGTCGAACTCGCCTTCCGAATAGAAGCCGCTGGCCTTGCGCGCCACGCTTTCGCGCAGCAGGCGATAGGTCCCAACCACCAGCGGGCCCCTACCGCCATCTTCGGCGCACCCGTCCTCGTCGACCACGAGCAGGTGATCGCACAGCGAGTCATAGGGATCGCTGTCGATGCAGGATTCGCCGCTGACGGGAATGTTCGCGCCCATCTCTGCGGCGAAGACCTGCCAGCGCAGTTTCTGCACGGCCACCAGATCGCCGTGGTCGCGCGCCAGCCGGACCGAAAGTCTGCGAAGTTGCGTGTGCGAACCCATGGTGTCCTCCGATCCTTGATCGTAGGATGCCTTCGTGACCGCTGCGCGTCGAAGCGGTGACAGTTTGACGGCATGGACGGCGGTTTCGCCACGGTTCCGTCAAGATCGCGCGGGACATTTTCGCGTTTCATCCGCCGATGGGGACGGTATTTCCGGCATGGACGGGTTAACGCCCTTGAACATCTTCCCGTGGCACGCGACATAGACGCGGCAACCACAAGAGGGATTCATGCTCGACCTGTTCGGCCACAACAGCGGCGCCTATGGCGCTCAAGGCAAGTTCACCACCGATCCTGTCACCGGCGCGCTCGTTCCCGTCGTCGTCGAACAGACCAGCCGCGGCGAACGCAGCTTCGACATCTTCAGCCGCCTGCTGCGCGAACGCATCATCTTCGTGACGGGCCAGGTGGAAGACCACATGGCGGCGCTGATCACCGCGCAGCTGCTGTTCCTCGAATCGGAAAACCCGTCGAAGGACATCTCGATGTACATCAACTCGCCGGGCGGGGTCGTTACTGCGGGCATGGCGATCCATGACACCATGCAATACATCCGCCCGCGCGTGTCCACGGTGTGCATCGGCCAGGCCTGCTCGATGGGCAGCTTCCTGCTGGCGGCGGGCGAGCCGGGCATGCGCATCGCGCTGCCCAACGCGCGAATCATGATTCACCAGCCCTCCGGCGGCGCGCAGGGCATGGCGTCCGACATCGAGATCCAGGCGCGCGAGATCCTGCGCATCCGTGAACGGATGAACAATCTCTACGTCAAGTACACCGGCCGCACGCTGGAGGAGATCGAGCGGGCGATGGATCGCGATACCTTCCTCGAAGCCGACGAAGCGCAGAAATTCGGCCTTGTCGACAAGGTTTTCGAATCGCGTCCGGCCACCGACCAGACCGGTGTGGAGGAAGGTTCGGGCGGCGCGCCGGCCGCCTGATGAGGAAGAACTGACAGGGGCCGCACGGCGCTTAACCTTGGCGAAAGGCACCGTGCGGTAACCCGATTTTCGCTTTGAACGTGTCCGGTTGATTAATGCCCTTGGGGTAGTAGGATGATCGGGCCGGCCTTCCGTGGGAAGGCGCCTGGGATGATAGAATGACGAAGCTTTCCGGATCGGATACCAAGAGCACCCTGTACTGCAGCTTCTGCGGCAAGAGCCAGCATGAGGTGCGCAAGCTCATTGCGGGGCCGACCGTGTTCATCTGCGATGAATGCGTCGAACTGTGCAACGACATCATCCGTGAAGAGACCAAGGCCGGGATCGCCGGGAAGAAGGATGGCGGCATACCCACGCCGCGTGACATCTTCGAGACGCTGAACGACTACGTGATCGGCCAGGACCGTGCCAAGCGCGTGCTTTCGGTGGCCGTCCACAATCACTACAAGCGCCTGAAGCACAGCGGCAAGGGCAGCGAGGTCGAGCTCTCGAAGTCGAACATCCTGCTCGTCGGGCCGACCGGTTCGGGCAAGACGCTGCTGGCGCAGACGCTGGCAAAGACGTTCGACGTGCCCTTCACGATGGCCGACGCCACCACGCTGACCGAAGCGGGCTATGTGGGCGAGGATGTCGAGAACATCATCCTCAAGCTGCTGCAGGCGTCGGACTACAACGTGGAGAAGGCGCAGCACGGCATCGTCTATATCGACGAGATCGACAAGATCAGCCGCAAGGCGGAAAACCCCTCCATCACGCGTGACGTATCGGGCGAGGGCGTGCAGCAGGCGCTGCTCAAGCTGATGGAAGGCACTACCGCCTCGGTTCCGCCGCAGGGCGGGCGCAAGCATCCGCAGCAGGAATTCCTGCAGGTGGACACGACCAACATCCTGTTCATCTGCGGCGGCGCCTTTGCCGGCCTGGAAAAGATCATCGCCGATCGCCTGCAGAAGCGTTCGATCGGGTTCGGCGCGCACGTTGCCGATCCGGACAAGCGCAAGGTGGGCGAACTGCTGCAGAAGGCGGAGCCGGAAGACCTGCTCAAGTTCGGTCTGATCCCCGAATTCGTCGGCCGTCTGCCGGTGATCGCCACGCTCAACGACCTCGATATCGAGGCGCTGGTGAAGAATCGTCGAAGGGCTGCTGCTCGATACGATGTTCGACCTGCCCACGCTGGAAGGCGTGACCGAAGTGGTCGTCGACAAGGATGTCGTCGATGGCCGCAAGGAGCCGGTGCAGGTGCTCAAGGGCAAGGAGGAAGCGGCCTGACGGCCACGCTTCCCGTTCGCTGAACGTTTGAAGAGGCGGGTTTCCTTCGGGACGCCCGCCTTTTTCCATCAAGCGCCTCTTTCGCGTTCAGTCGCCGCCGCCTTGGCATCCATGCGCGCAATCCAGCATGGGCTGGGCTTCGATCTGGACGGTGGTGTGGCAGATCCGGAAATCGTGCTCCAGCTCTTGCGCCAGTTCGCGCAGGAAGCCGTCGCCGGGGTGGCCTTGCGGCATGACGAGATGGGCGGTCAGCGCGGTTTCGGTGGTGCTCATCGGCCAGATGTGCAGGTCGTGGACGGCGGTGACGCCCGGCTGGCCACACAGAAACGTGCGCACCGCGCCTTCGTCAATGCTGGCGGGCACGCCGTGCAGGCCCATCTTTACCGAATCGCGCAGCAGGTCCCAGGTACCAATGGCGATCACCGCCACGATGACGAGGCTGGTGACGGGATCGATCCAGGCAAATCCGGTCATCGTAATGAAGAATCCGGCCACGACGACGCCCGCCGAAACCGCCGCGTCGGCGGCCATGTGCAGGTACGCGCCGCGAATGTTGATGTCGTGCTTGCTGCCACGCATGAACATCAGCGCGGTGGCGGCGTTGATGACGATGCCGATCGCGGCGACGATCATAACCGGGCCGCCGGCCACCGGTTCCGGCTCGATCAGCCGCCGGATCGTTTCGACGACGATTGCCCCCAGCGCCACCAGCAGCAGCGAGGCATTGGCGAGGGCTGCCAGGATCGAGCTGGACTTGAAGCCATAGGTGAATCGGGCGGAGGGCGGCCGCGCGGTGAGCACGCTCGCGCCCCAGGCGATCACCAGGCCCAGCACGTCGGAAAGGTTGTGCCCGGCATCGGCCACCAGCGCCATCGATCCGGCGATGATGCCATAGGCCGCCTCGACCACGACGAAGCCCAGGTTGAGCACGATGCCGATCGCGAAGGCGCGGCCGAAGCTGGCGGGGGCGTGGTGATGCCCGTGCCCGTGGTCATGCCCATGGTGATCGTGATGGTGATGATGGCCGGCCGACATGACCGCCTCCTAGCCCGAACCGGGCCGGTAGGAAAACGCTTTGCGGTTACGATAATTTGCCAGGGGGCCTGTAAGCCGGGTTCTGTCCCGCCGACGGTATGCCATTCGGCACCGTATCGGCGGGGGCAGCCATTCCTCTCGGCGACACGTTGCCGTGCCGCTCCAGCAACCAACCCGGACATTGCAGGTCCGAAGACCTTGGCGCGAAACACGCCTGCCGGTTGCCCGGCGCGCCGTCCCTATTCGGTCTTGCTCCGGGTGGGGTTTGCCGTGCCGCTTCCGTTGCCGGTCGCGCGGTGCGCTCTTGCCGCACCCTTTCACCCTTGCCTGCGCCTTGCGACGCATAGGCGGTCTGCTCTCTGTGGCACTTTCCCTGACCCCCGCTTGCGCGGAAGCCGGCGGGCGTTACCCGCCACCCTGTTTCGTGGAGCCCGGACTTTCCTCGGCATCTTGCGATGACGCGGCTGCCCGGCCCCCTGGCAAGGGGTCACCTAGCATGGCCGAGGTCGCGTTCCAACAGCAGCTCGAACAGAAGGCCACCGATTTGTCCGTCGATCTCGCCGGTAATCTTGTGCGGGCGCCAGCGGCGCTGGAAGGCGCGCACGGCGGCGCGGCCGTCGGAGATGTCGTAGCCGAAGCGTTCGAGCGCGAGAAAGAATGCGCTGTCGTTGTCGTACAGCAGCCGCATCGTCGGCTTGGGGATGGGCAGCGCCAGGCGGTAACGCGCGAGCAGCGGCCAGTCGAACAGTTCGCCGGGATCGTCCTTGCGCGCCGGGGCGATGTCCGAATGGCCCACCACGTTGGCGCGGGGAATGTTGTGGCGTTTCACGATGTCCGCCAGCAGCGGGATCAGCGCTTCCATCTGCGCGTCGGGGAAGGGGCGATACCCCCATTCGTGCCCGGGATTGACCAGTTCGATGCCGATGCTGGCCGAATTGATGTCGGTGATTCCGCGCCAATAGGAACGCCCGGCGTGCCAGGCGCGCTTATCCTCGGGCACCAGCAGCGTGACGGTGCCGTCCTCGTCGACCATGTAGTGCGCGGAAACCTCGGCAGCGGGATCGCACATGCGCTCCAGCGCTTCGGCGGCGGTGCGCATCCCGGTGTAGTGGAGCACCACCATCGATACCGGCAGCTTGCGCTCGTTCCAGTTGGGCGAGGGAACCTCGCGATGGATCAGCCACCGGTTCATCGCCATGCCGGGCGCCTCTATGCTGCGGGCACCACCGCGCCCATCACCAGGGCGTCGTCGGAGAGGTGGTACTGCAAGCCGCCGCCCATGCTGGCGACAAGCTGGTGGAGCATGGTGGCAGGGGCGGTACGGCTGGAAAGCTCTTCCGCCCCGGCGCTGCCATCCAGCGCGCGGCCTATCGCGGGATCGAACGCGATGCGCTGGCCCGAGGCGCGCACCACGATCTCGCTCGTGCCGTCGCGCGGCTCCGCGCCGATATCGAGCGTGCCGCCGCGCACCAGCGAATCGAGCGCGATCAGCGAGAGGTTCAGCAGCACCTTCACCGCCGGCTTGGGCAGGCTGTCCCCGCCCAGCACCCAGTTCACCGTCACGCGGCCGTTGTTGCCGACCAGCGCATCGACCAGCGCCTTGGGTTCGGAAAGCGGCACCGAATCGCCGAACCCGCCGGCCGCGCCGAAGGCCAGCCGGAAGAAGCGCAGCTTGTCGGTGGAGATTTTCGCGCTCTGTTCCAGCAGTTCGAAGCAGCGCTTGCGCATCTCCGGGTCTTTTTCATCGGCCAGAAGCTCCAGCCCGTTGGAGAGCGCCCCCACCGGGCTGAGCATGTCGTGGCACAGCCGGGAGCAGAGCAGGCTGGCGAGTTCGAGTGCTTCGGTGGTCATGATCCGGCGCTTGCTTTCGGGAATGGAGTGTTCGGGGCTGGTGACGTTGACGAAGTTGACACGGTCCCGCGCGCGTGATCCGCCCGGGAGCGGGTTGGCCCGTAAAGCGGCGCTTGCGCGGTCCTCTCGGCGTATCGGTACGGCATCGTTGCCTCCGCCTTAACCTTCTACCGTGTCATAGGAAAGCGGTTCGAAACCGGATGGCGCATCCTTCCACAAGGTGATGCGCCCGCGCGCCACGATGGCCCAGACCCGACCGTCGCCGGCGGCGGAGGCCCGATCGGTGGCGGAAGGTCTGGCAAGGCCGTTCGGGTGCGAATGGAAATAGCCGATGATCTGCGGTCCTCCGGCACGGGCGGCACGATGCGCGGCGATCAGGCTTGCCGGCGCGATCTCGAAGTGCCGCGCCGGATCATCCGCGACGTTGGCGGTCTGGAGGACGGTTTGTACATGCAGGCCGACGCCCAGCAACAGGCCGCAGGCCTCGTGGGGAGCGGCGGCGTCCGCAGCCCGCAGCATTTCGGCCGCGGCCTCGCTGGACAGGGTGTGGGAAGGGTGCGCCAGGGGCAAGCGGTGAAGTCCTGTCGCGGTGGAGCGGCTATCCGGTAGCGACCCGCGCTTCGCCATCCGACATCGGGCGTGATACCCTGAATGCCTGGCACCTTTGAAGCCCGATGTCTTTGCGGATCACCGCACCGCGCTTGACCTGAACGCCGATCTGCCAGAAACAGGCTGGAAAAACCGATGTATAGTTAATAGCGCGCCAGCAATGTTGTCAATTTTGAGACAGCTGGCAGGGATGAGTTGCCTGAAAGATATTTCGTTGTCAGATAGCCGCTGCGCGCGGCTTTCTTGTGTTGCGCTATGGAAGGTGGTTTTCAGGCATGCAGATTACGATGATTGGATCGGGGTATGTGGGGCTCGTTTCGGGCGCCTGTTTTTCCGACTTCGGACATGACGTAATATGCGTCGACAAGGATCACGCGAAGATCGCCGCGCTCAAGGCTGGCAAGATTCCGATTTTCGAGCCGGGCCTGGATGAACTGGTGGCGCGCAACGTGCAGGCGGGGCGGCTTTCCTTCACCACCGATCTGGCCGAAGCCGCCGCCAGTGCCGATGCCATCTTCATCGCGGTCGGCACCCCTTCGCGGCGTGGCGATGGATATGCGGACCTTTCCTACGTCCACGCCGCCGCCGCCGAGATCGCCGAAGCCCTTCAGGGTTTCACGGTCATCGTCAACAAGTCGACGGTGCCGGTGGGCACGGGCGACGATGTCGAGCGGATCATCGCCAGGACCAACCCGAACGCGGAATTCGCCGTGGTGTCGAACCCCGAATTCCTGCGCGAAGGCGCGGCGATCGACGATTTCAAGCACCCTGACCGCATCGTGATCGGGGGCAGCGACGAACGCGGCATGCAGGTCATGCGCGAAGTCTATCGCCCGCTGTTCCTGGGCGGCAAATCGCCCATGGTGGAGATGAGCCGCCGTGGCGCGGAACTGACCAAGTACGCGGGCAATGCCTTCCTCGCCACCAAGATCACCTTCATCAACGAGATCGCCGATCTGTGCGAGAAGGTGGGCGCGGACGTGCGCGACGTGGCGCGCGGCATCGGGCTGGACAACCGGATCGGCAACAAGTTCCTCAACGCGGGGCCGGGGTATGGCGGCAGTTGCTTCCCCAAGGACACGATCGCCCTGCTCAAGACCGCGCAGGATTTCGAAGCGCCGCAACGCATCGTCGAGGCGGTTGTCGCGGTCAACGATCACCGCAAGCGCGCGATGGGCCGCAAGGTGATCGCCGCCGCCGGGGGTGACGTGCGCGGCAAGCGCATCGCGATCCTGGGCCTGACCTTCAAGCCCAACACCGACGACATGCGCGATTCGCCGTCCATTGCGATCATCCGGGCCTTGCAGGATGCGGGCGCCGAAGTGGCGGCCTGCGATCCCGAAGGCGTCGAGCAGGCGCGCGCGGTGCTGGACGGCGTCCAGTTCGTCGACAGCCCCTGGGAGGCGATCGAAGGCGCGGCGGCGGTCGTTATCGTGACCGAGTGGGACGCCTATCGCGCGCTCGATTTCCGGCGGATGAAGACGCTGCTGGCGCAGCCGGTGCTGGTCGATCTGCGCAACATCTACGATCGCGCCACCGCCGAAGCCGCTGGGCTGGAATACCACGCTGTCGGCCGGTAGGCGGCCGTGCCGGCTCGCCGTCCGTCCGCTTCCGTCAGTTGTCGCGGAAACTGCGCGAGAACTGGTCGCGCAGCGGTTTGGTGATGTACGACAGCATCGATCGCGAGCCGGTCTCGATGTAGATTTCGGCCGGCAGGCCGGGCTTGATCCGCGTGGCGGGCAGGCTCTTCATCGAGGCTGGATCGATCACGATGCGTACCGGGATGAAGCGGCGGCCGGTCTTGTCGTCGACCACCGGGTCCGCGCCCACATAGGATACGCAGCCGGTCAGTTCGGGCGTATGGGCAACGCTGAGCGCTGAAAAGCGCAGGCGCGCGCTTTGCCCCGGGCGGACCTGATCGAGATCGGACGGGCTGATGTTGCCCTCGATCACCAGATTTCCGCCATCGGGAACGATCACCATCAGCACTTCGGCGGGCCGGATCACACCGCCGATGGTCGCGACGGCAAGCTTGTCGACCACCCCGTCCTGCGTTGCGCGGATCACGGTGCGTTCCTGCGTATCGGTCGCGGCGATGCTGCGGACGCGCTGCTGGTTGAGCTGGGCGTTGATCGCGGCCAGCTGGGTGCCGGCATCGGTGCGCCGGGTATCGCCAAGCTGGATCATCTGCGCGCCGATTTCGGTCATGTGCGCGCGCGTCTGCGCGATCTGCGCCTGTAGCGAGGCCACGGAGCCGGTGATTTCGGCGGCCTGGCGTTCGACCTGGTTGTAGCGGGTGATCGTCACCAGCTTGCGGTCATAGAGCGACTGGATGCCCTTGCGCTCGTTCTCGATCAGCGCGGCCTGCTGGCGCAGCGACGCGATCTGGGACTGGTAGCCCGTGATCTGCTCGCGCGATTGGCTCATCCGCGCCTGCATCTGCGCGCCCAGCGTGGCGCGCTCGGCACGCCGTATCGCGAAGAGGCGCTGCTCCTCGGCCATGGCGCGTTGCGCGGATTCGTCCTGCCGTACGGCCAGCGCCGGCGGAAAGGTGATGCCGGCCGCTTCGTTCTGTTCCGCTTCCAGTCGCGCTTTCTGCGCCAGCATCTGGTCGAGGCTGAGCGCGGAATATTCGGCGTCGGCGCCGGTGACGCGGTCATCCAGGCGCAGCAGCACCTGTCCCTTGCGAACGTGCTGCCCGTTGCGGACCAGGATCTGCGCCACGGTGCCGCCGATGGGATGGGCGATCTGCTTGACCCGGGCTTCGACCCCGACTTCGCCGCCACCGATCACCGCGCCGCCGATCGGCACCAGTGCGGCGCAGGCCAGCAGCAGCGCGAGCAGCCCCGTCAGCAGCTTGACGACCAGTGGCAGATTGCCGGACAGTTGCGCGTCAGGATCGTAATGGTCGATGGAACCCAGCGCGGGGAACCGGGCGGCGGGTAGTGCTACCACCTGGGTCATGCTCCGTTGCTCCTTCCGCCGATGGCCGCGCGCGGCCCGGCCTGACTGGCCACGTTGGCGATCTTTTCGGCGATTCGCGCGCCCGCGTCGGCGCGATTGCCAAGATCGACCGGGCGCGCGGTCACGCGGCGAAGCACGTCCTCGCGCTGGCCGAAGGCTTCCATCCGGCCATCGCGCATGAACAGCATCAGGTTCACGTTGGACAGCGCGGAGGGGCGATGCGAAACGATCACCACGATCGCGCCGCGCAGCCGCGCCGCCACGATCGCGCGGCCCAGCGCGGCATCGCCTTGCGCATCGAGATTGGAGTTGGGTTCGTCCAGCAGCAGCAGGAACGGATCGCCATAGAGCGCCCGGGCCAGCGCGATGCGCTGTTGCTGGCCGCCGGAAAGCTGCTCGCCCGCCACGCCAACCCGCGTGTCGTAGCCGTCGGGCAGGCGCACGATCATGTCGTGAACCCCCGCGGCCTCGGCGGCGGCGATGATCGCTTCGGACGATGGATTGCTGGCGAAGCGCGAGATATTCTCGGCGATCGTGCCGCTGAACAGGTCGATGGTTTGCGGCAGGTAGCCTATCGATGCGCCGAGCAGGTCGTTCGGCCATTGGTCGAGTGTCGCGCCGTCAAGCCGGACGGTGCCGTGATCCGGCTTCCACAGGCCCAGCAGCGCGCGGACCAGAGAGGATTTGCCGGCGGCGCTGGGGCCTATGATGCCAAGGCCATCGCCCGCTTCCAGTTGAAACTCCAGTCCCTTTACCGTGTGACGTCCGCTTCCGGGCGGGCTGACGAAAAGCTGTTGCACCTGCAGTTCGCGTTGCGGCGCCGGTAGGACCGTCTGCGCGGATCGGGCGGGCGGAACGGCCGAGAGCAGCGTGCACAGGTTCCGCCAGCCAAGCCGCGCGGCGGCAAGCTGGCGCCAGTTGGCGATGGCCTGATCGACCGGGGCAAGCGCCCGCGCCGACAGCAGCGAGGAGGCGAAGATCACCCCGCCCGAGGCGCGGCCGTCGATCACCAGCAACGCGCCGACGGTCAGGATCAGCGACTGGAGCAGCATGCGCCCGATCTGGCTCGCGCCGCCCAGAAGGCCGACCCAGCGCCCGAGAGCGCGGTGTTCGGCAAGATACGCGCGGTTGGTCTGTTCCCAGCGATCCAGCATGCGATCGCGCATGCCCATCGCCGTGAGCGTTTCGACATGGCGCAATTGCAGCTCGGTCTGTGCGTTGCGGGCGGCGGAAAGCGCGGCGAGGCGGGCGGTCGGCTCCCGCGTTACCCTGTTGGCGACGACGGTGAGGCCCACGAGCAGAGCGCCGCCGATCAGCGCGGTCAGTCCGATCCAGGGGTGCAGCAGCATCAGGATGCCGATGAAGAAGGCTATCCATGGCAGGTCTATCAGCGTTGTCGGCCCTTTTCCGGACAGGAAGCTGCGGATGCTTTCCAGATCGCGCATCGGGCCAAGGCCGTCGCCAGGGGGCTGGGTGCCGTTGAGCGTGCTGTCGCCGATCGCGCGTTGCACCCGGTGCGACAGTGCCTTGTCGAAGCTGTTGGCGATATGGCTGAGGATGCGCGCGCGCAGGAAGTCGAAACCGCCCTGAAAGGCATAGACGACCACCAGCATGACCAGCAGTCCGAACAGCGTGGCAACGCTGTGGCTTGGCAGCACGGAATCGTAGACCAGCATCATGTAGATCGAGCCGCCCAGCACCAGCACGTTGAGCAGCGCGCTCAACAGCACGACCGTCAGAAACGGGCGGCGATAGCGCGAGACGATCTGGCGCATCTCGTCAGGCATCGAAAGCTTTTGGCTACGCAGCACGGAGGGCGCCCCTGGAAAACGAGAAGGTGTGGTAAACGCGAATGGACGGTCCGCAGGCGGACGCGCTGATGGCCTAGCGTGAAAGGGTTAAACTGTTCTTCATGGCGGGGCGATTCGGCCCGCATTTCCGGCCTTTTTGCTCGAAATCGAAACGAACGCCGGATTATGTCCATTTATGTCCTATTGTATCGACGGTGATGGTTGATCGCCCCATCCCTCTCTGCTCAGATCGCGGGGCGATTCCACAGGCAAGGGGGTGTGATGCGCGGCAAGAGGCTGATCCGGCGCCTTCTCGGCAAAGACGAAGCGCGCCGCCCCGCAAGGACGATCGAGGAGGGCCTGGAAAGTGCGCGCGCGGCCTGGAATCGGGAGATGCAGCCGTTCCGCAATCCGCTCGGGATCATTGATATTCCCGGCTATCCGCTGCTCGACAGCGTGCATATGGAAGGTTGCCAGTTCCTGCCGTCGCGCCGGTCGATCATCGAAAGGATGCCGGTCGGGGCTGTGGCGGCCGAGATCGGCGTGCAGACGGGGGCCTTCTCCCGTTTCATCCTTGATACCAACCGGCCGTCCGAACTTCGGCTGGTGGATATGGATCTGGCGACTTACGGCATCGATGCGATGTTCCGGGATGAAATCGGGCGCGGTATCGTCACCACGCACGAAGGGGACAGTTCGACGATCATCGCGTCGTTCCCCGACGCCCACTTCGATTACATGTATATCGACGCCGATCATGCCTATGAAGGCGTGAAGCGCGACATCGCGGCGGCAAAATCGAAGATCAAGCCCGGCGGCTATCTGCTGTTCAACGACTACACGTTCTGGTCGGCGGCGGAATGCATGCCTTATGGCGTGATTCATGCGGTGAATGAGCTGTGCATCGAGGATGGCTGGAAGCTCGTCTATTTCGCGTTCGGACAGATGAGCTACAACGATGTGGCCGTTCAGCGGATCGCGGACCTGCCGCAACCCGGCGGTTGAGGCCGGGCGGATCACGCCCCGCTTTTCAGCGGGCGGGTTACTTGCCGATCGTCGTCGCGATCACGCTGGTGATCTCCGTGATCCAGCCGCTGTCGGTCCTGAGATTGAACGTGTTGGTATAGGACCATGCGCAACTCTGGATGCCGATCGAGGCAAAGGCGTTGCTGACGGTGCCGTAGTACTTCGCCCGGTCGCTCGTCGCGATGTACTGGATCGCGCCATATTCCCCCACGAAGGGGACGCGCCCGGTGCGGGCGATGTAGTTCTTGACCAATTGCAGGTTCGCATCGAGTTGCGCGTAGTCCGCCGCGCTGCCGAACGTGGCACCCAGGGGCGGGGTCGGCGTGATGTACGTCGCGCCCTGGTGGGTGAAGTTGAACGGGTCGTAGTAGTGGAAGGTCGGCACCACATAGGGATCGTCGGGCATCTGCAAGGTGGCGAGCGATGAAACCTGCGAGGTGTTGCCTCCGCCGATGATGACCGGCCGGGTGAGATTGGTTTCGCGGATGGCGGCGAGCGCTGGGCGGTAGATGGTCAGCAGGTTGCTGTTGGTGAGATTGATGTTGGGCTCGTTCAGCAGTTCGAACCACACCGTGTCGGGCGCGCCGGCAAAGGTCTGCGCGATCTGGCGCCACATGGCGACGAAACGGTCGGTGTTGGCGGTCGGACTGGTGTTGATCTCGTCATAATGATGCATGTCGATGATGACATTGAGACCCGCGCCGGTGGCGAGCGAAACGACCTGCTGGACGCGGGCCATGAAGGTCGCATCGATCTGGTAGGGCGCCGTTGTGCCCGCATGGCCGGAGAAACGGACTGGCAGGCGGACGGTGTCGAAGCCGCCCGCCTTGATGAAGGGGAAGTCGGAATCCAGAATCTTGCGGCCGAGATCGCCTTCGTTGGGGGCATCGAGCTGATTGCCCATGTTCACGCATTTTCCGACCGGCAAGGTCGGTCCGACGGTTGACCGGGCGGCGAGGGCAGGGGCGTAGGGGAATGTGGGCGTCGGGGTTGGCGTCGGGGCCGGCGTGGGCGTGGGGGTCGGCGCCGGTGCCGGCGTCGATACAGTGGGTGCGGACGATGCGCCGCCACCGCCGCAGGCGGCCAGCACGAGAATGAGGGCGAGGGATCCGAAGCTCTCTTTGCGCATGTGTGTTCCATGATGGATTCGACAGGCATGGAAAAGAGGCAATGACGATCTGCAACAGTAAAACCGTGGATGATTTGATTCGCTGGACTTTGGGCAATCGTTGCCGCACGGTTCGTTCATCATGAAGCCGCTGATTTCGGTCATCATTCCCGCTTACAATGCCCACAGCACGATTGCCGCGACCATCGCGTCGGTTCAGCGGCAGAGCTGTTCCGATCTGGAGATCATCGTCGTCGACGATGGCTCAAGCGATGCGACGCCGGACATCGTGCGCGGGTTGCAGGGACAGGATTCGCGCCTCGGATTGATCCGGCAGGAAAATGGCGGCGTTTCGCGGGCGCGCAATGCGGGGATCGCGGTGGCGCGGGGGCGCTATGTCGCGCTGCTCGACGGGGACGATATCTGGCATCCACAGAAGCTCGAACGGCAGGTGGCGCGTTTCGACGCGGCGCCGGGCGGGGTCGGGCTGGTCTATTGCTGGTACCGGCGCATCGATGCGGATGACCGGGTCTATCCCAATTCCCCTGCCGCCCGCGTCGAAGGCCGGGTCTATCACCGACATCTCGAATGGAATTTCGTCTCGAATGGCAGCACGCCGATGGTTCCGACGGACCTGGCGCGCGCGGTCGGGTTCGAAACCGCCCTGCACGATGCAACGGGGCAGGGGTGCGAGGATTATCTGTTCCAGCTTCGGGTCGCCCGAACCCACCGCTTCGCGTGCGTGCCGGCCTACCTCACCGGCTATCGGCGGGTGGACGGCAGTCTTTCCCGCGACATCGAGGGCATGATCCGCTGGCACCTGAAGATGTACGATCTGATCCTTGCGGACGGGGGTGGGCACGGGCCTGCCGGCGGGATCGTGGCGCGGCGGCAGGCGCAACTGCTGGTGGAACTGGCGCGCAACAGGCTGCGGCGTGGGCATCTGGCCGAAGCGGCGGGGCACTTGCTGCGCGCGTTGCGCTATGCGCCCGCAAGCGTTCCACCCTTTGTGGCGATGGAGTTGCGCGCCGCGTGGAGGCGCTTGACCCCCGCTCCGCTGCCCCTCGCGCCGGGGCGGGATTTCCTCAGCTACGGGATCGAGGAGCCGGACGGGACCTGGGCGCCATCGCGGTCAGCCGCCTATCTGGCGCGGCTCGAGCGGTGGGATGGCGCCATGGAAACGGCTGGCTGAAGACGGGGCGCGGTGCGCCGTCAGCTTTCCAGTCGCACCGGTGAAGGCGCGTCGGTCTGCGCGCCCTTGAGCACGACGGCTTCCCGGAACCACTCGAGGGTGCGGCGCACGCCTTCCTCGTAGGTGATGTTCGCCTCCCAGCCGGGCAGAACCTTGCGGCACAGCGTCAGGTCGGGACGGCGGTTGGTCGGGTCCTGCGGGATCGGCGGGCACAGCTTGAGCCGGGCACCGGGAACGAGCGACACGATATGCCGTGCCACGTCGATCACCGGGATCTCGCGGTCGTTACCGACGTTGAGCGGGCCGCAATAATCGACGTTGTCGAGCCAGAAATACCGTTCCAGCGCGCTGACGATGTCATCGACATAGCCCCAGCTGCGCGACTGCAAGCCATCGCCATAGATGGTGAGTTCGCCGGTCGTGAGCGCCTGGCTGAGGAAGTTCGATACCGCGCGGCCATCATCGGGGCGCGTGCGCGTGCCATAGACGTTGAACAGGCGGACGATGCGGATATCGATGCCCGCCGTGCGATGCAGCTCGAACAACAGCGATTCGGTGCAGCGCTTGCTCTCGTCGTAGGAAGATCGCGGACCGGTGCAATCGACCTGGCCGCGATAGCTTTCCGGTTGCGGGCTGATCAGGGGATCGCCGTAGACTTCCGAGGTCGAGGCGAAGCTGATTCGGCCGCCTGGGTTGAGCATCTCCACCAGATTCAGCGCGCCAACCAGGTTCGCCTTGATCGTGCGGGCGGGCTCCCGCATGTACCAGGGAGGCGAGGCCGGCGAAGCGAGGTGAATGATCTCGTCGAACTTTTCCGCAGTTGCGAACGTTTCCACATCGGCCTGGACCAGATGAACGCGCGGATCGGTTACGTGTGCGAGATTCTCCCGGAGACCGGTCCAGAAGTTATCGACGATGACGAGGGTTTCCATGTCATTGCGCCGCACCAGGCGGTCAACAATATGCGACCCGATAAAGCCCGCACCCCCCGAGACAAGTACCTTCTTCGCCATAGCAATGAGCAACATGCCCTTCTGAATTTGCGGGTTCGATTATCCAATAATCGGAACCGGTTAAATTTTTCGCACCGATCAGGAGGGAAAACAATCCGAATAATCGGGTGTCAGGCCGTGCATGACAGCATCACCCGGCATTGCTCTGGCCGATTGCACCAAGTGCCGGTGTTTGCCGGATGCGTGGCGCGAGTTGCCCGTGTATTGCCGGATGCTCTTGGCAAAAAGTTGTTTCACCCCCGTGAACAGAAGGCGACTATATCTCATTTTTCGCAAATGCAAAAAAGAATCGGCGCCGCTTCCGGAATTGTACATAAACAGGACAGGGCACGATCTAGGGTAATGCGCGCGCGTTGGCAGGATACATCCAAAGCTAGAACCAAGTCACGGGCGTAAGAGTTACGCGGCCGCGGCGTTAACTTGCCGCATTCAGCCGTGGTATCCGGATGGGATGACCGCTATTCGGGGGCGCCGGCAAGGGGCGAAAAGCAAGGAGGGCAGGGGGAGCGGACTGGCCTGAAATCCCCACACCCGTTCGTCCTTCGACAGGCTCAGGACGAGCGGAGTTTCTGGTGTCCGATGCCGGCTATCGCGTCGTGTGTAGAATAGCCGCTTCGGCGGGAATGGCGGGGGGAGCGGTTGTTGGCACTGCGCGCTGAGCGTCTGGGATTGGGCGACAACCGTCGAGACCCCTTCAATCCTCTCCATCCTCCTCGTCATGCCAGCGTAGGCTGGCATCTCTGGCCTCAAGCAATCCGGCATGAGATCCCGGCCTTCGCCGGGATGACGGGATGACAGGATTTCCAGCGACGGGTTTTTGGCGCTTGCAGCCACACGGCTGATGACATTTTCCGCATCGTATCCGGACTGGCTGTTCCGACGCAAAGATGTCGGATAGGCGCCGCCCTGGCCACGTCGAAATTTGTCCACGCCGCCTACGAAGCGATCGCCCGGACATAGCTGGCGTAAGCGCCCTTGCCGAGCGCATCGGCACAGCGAACAAGTCCGTCCGCATCGATAAAGCCTTGGCGATAGGCAATTTCCTCGGGGCAGCAGATCTTGAAACCCTGGCGCTTTTCCAGCGTGCCGACAAATTCCGCGGCTTCCAGCAGGCTGTCGGGCGTGCCGGTATCGAGCCAGGCATAGCCGCGCCCCATCAGTTCGACATTCAACTGCCCCCGCTCCAGATAGATGCGGTTGACATCGGTGATTTCGAGTTCGCCGCGCGGCGAAGGCTTGAGATTGGCGGCGATGTCCACCACCTGGCTGTCATAGAAATAAAGCCCGGTTACCGCCCAGTTCGACTTGGGCACCACCGGCTTTTCCTCGATCGAGAGCGCGCGCATGGCGCCGTCGAACTCGACCACGCCATAGCGTTCGGGATCGGCGACATGATAGGCGAAGACCGTTGCGCCGGCATCGCGCGCCGTTGCCGAGGCCAGCAGTTCGGTCAGGCCGTGGCCGAAATAGATGTTGTCGCCCAGGATCAGGCAGGACGGTTCCCCGCCGACGAAATCCGCGCCGATGATATAGGCTTGCGCCAGCCCGCCGGGGTCAGGCTGCACCGCGTATTCGATCCGCATGCCCCATTGCGATCCGTCGCCCAGCAGCTTGCGGAATGCGGCGTTGTCATGCGGCGTGGTAATGATGAGCACTTCGCGAATGCCAGCCAGCATCAGCGTGCTGAGCGGGTAGTAGATCATCGGCTTGTCGTAGACCGGCAGAAGCTGCTTCGACACCGACATGGTGATCGGATAGAGGCGCGTGCCGCTGCCGCCGGCCAGGATGATCCCCTTCATGCCTTCATTCGCTCCTTTGTAGTGTCATCGGTGGACCGCCGCGATCAGGCGGTCGCGGATTCGCTGACGAGCCGCGCGATCACCGTCCGTGCGGAATCGCGCCAGAATGGCAAGGCAACTCCGTGAACCCTGGCCAGTTTGCCGCAATCCAGCCGCGAATTGGCCGGGCGTTCCGTGGGAGTCGGAAACTCCGCCGTGCTGATTCTGCGCACCCTGGCCGATGGGCCGCCTGCTTCGGCCGAAAGCGCGAAAATCGCTTCGGCGAAATCCGCCCAGCTCGCCTCGCCCTGGCTGCTCAGGTGGAACGTGCCGCGCAGCGCCGGATCGGCCTTTCCGACAAGATTGCGCGCCACCGCCGCTATGCCATCGGCAATGTCGCCAGCGCTGGTCGGGTTGCCGATCTGGTCCTCAACGACTTTTATTTCTTCCATCTCGCGCGCCAGCCGCAGCATGGTCTTGGCAAAGTTGGAGCCGAACGGGCTGTATATCCACGCCGTGCGCAGGATGGCGTGATTGGCCGTGGCGGCCGCGACTGCGCGTTCCCCGGCCAGCTTGGTGCGGCCATAGACGCCCAGCGGGTCGGCCATGTCGTCCTCCCGCCAGGGGCGGTCGGACCGCCCGTTGAAGACATAGTCGGTGGAAAGGTGGATGACCGGCACGTTCAGCCGGGCCGCTTCCGCGGCGACGGCCGCCGCCCCGATGCAGTTGACCGCCTGCGCCAGTTCCGGTTCCGCTTCCGCCTGGTTGACGGCGGTATAGGCGGCGGCAGAGACGATCGCATCCGGGCGCAGCGCATCGAACGCGCCGGTGATGGTTGCGGCATCGGCCAGATCGATTTGCGGCCGCCCGATCGGAATCACGTCCACTTTCAAGTCGTGCGCCCGTTCCAACATGGCCCGGACAACTTGTCCATGCAGTCCTGTAACAGCGAGGCGCATCGTCAGGCGGCATCCTGCTTGGTCTGATCGAGAACGCCCAGCCGCTCACCGTCATAGCGGGTGCTGAGCGGCCGCCACCACCATTCGTTGTCGAGATACCACTGGATCGTCTTTTCGATGCCGCTGTCGAAATTCTCCTGCGCGCGCCAGCACAGTTCGGTTTCTAGCCTGGTGGCGTCGATCGCATAGCGTGCGTCGTGGCCGGGGCGGTCGGTCACGAACTCGATCAGCTCCGCGCGGGGGCGATTGGCCGGCACCAGCCGGTCGAGCACGGCGCAGATGCGGTGTACCACGTCGATGTTCCGACGTTCATTGCGGCCGCCGACGTTGTAGGTTTCGCCGATCCGGCCCTTTTCGACGATGGTGTCAAGCGCCCGGGCGTGATCCTCGACGTAGAGCCAGTCGCGGACATTCTCGCCGGTCCCGTACACGGGAAGGGGGCGCCCATGCAGCGCGTTGAGGATGGTGAGCGGGATCAGCTTTTCCGGGAAGTGGAAAGGCCCGTAGTTGTTCGAGCAGTTGGAGACCACGACGGGCAGGCCATATGTCCGCTGCCAGGCCTTGGCGAGATGATCGGAGGCGGCCTTCGATGCGGAATAGGGCGAACTCGGATCGTAGGGCGTGGATTCCTCGAACAGCCCTTCGTCGCCAAGCGAGCCATAGACTTCGTCGGTCGAGACATGGAGGAAGCGGAAGGAATCGCGCTCTGGCGCGGGAAGCGATGTCCAGAAGGCCCGCGCCGCCTCGAGCAGCGTGAACGTGCCCATCACATTGGTCTGGATGAAATCCGCCGCGCCGGTGATCGACCGATCGACGTGGCTTTCGGCGGCAAGATGCATGATCCGGTCCGGGCGGAAGCTGGCAATCGCATCGCGCATGGCTTCGGCGTCGCAGATGTCCGCCTGCCGGAAGCGATATAGCGGGTTCCCCTCCACCGGCTTCAGCGAAGCGAGGTTGCCGGCATAGGTGAGCTTGTCGATGTTCAGGACCTCGAAGCCGCGCTCGAGCACCAGATGGCGGACAAGCGCCGAACCGATGAAACCGGCGCCGCCGGTTACGATCACGCGCGTCATCGGGCTTCTCCTTGATAATCGAAGTAATGCGGCAATGCGCTGAGGGTCGGTTGTGTCTGATCCTTCGCGGACAGGGTTCCGGCGTCGGCCTCCGCGGGCCAGGCGATGCCGATGTCCGGATCGTTCCAGGACAGGCCGAGATCGTGGTCGCGGTTGTAGTAGCCGGTGACTTTGTAGGACACGATGCAATCGGGCGCGAGCGTGCAAAAGCCGTGCGCGAAGCCTTCGGGAATCCACAACTGGTTGCAGCTTTCCGCGCTCAGGGTCACGCCCGCCCACTGGCCGAAGGTCGGCGATCCCTTGCGGATATCGACCGCGACATCGAAGATCGCGCCCTGAACGCAACGCACCAGTTTGCCCTGGGCGTGGGGGTGCGATTGGAAATGCAGGCCGCGAATTGTTCCCACCGCACTGCTGAGCGACTGGTTCTCCTGAACAAAATCGACGTCCGCGACGTGTGCGTCAAACCAGTTCTGGCGGAATGTTTCGGCAAAGTAGCCACGCGCGTCACCCAGCAGCTTCGGCTGGATTTCCACGAGACCGTCGATTGGTAATGGCTTTGTTTCCACCGAACTGTGCCGCTTCTTCTTGAGGATTTCACGATGGGCAAAGGGTAGGCGGGATGTCCGTTGATTTCCAGTTCTGTTTTGCAGCGCAAAAAAACGCCGTGCGGGAAAAGCGACGAAATGGGGCAATAGCGAGGTTGACTGTCCCGGAGTCGGGCAACATTCAGGAGACCTGTCTCAAAACCGGGCGGGTGCGTGATGAAATGATTCGCCTTTGAGGGGAAGTTTCTTTAAAAACCGACGTTTCAGGGGTTGGGGCGTGTCCAAGCGGGAATTAGGGGAATTGTCGTGATCTCTGGCGGAATCAATGGAAAGAGCGAGCTGCGCCGGCAGCGCTGGACTTATGCGATCATCGCATTGACGGTGTTCGGCGCGGCTTCGGGCAACAGCCTTGTCCGCGCCATGTTCATTCCCGGAGATGTGGCGGCGGCTGTCACGCAGAATCCGGCCGCTCTCGCTGCGCTCGCGAACAGCGGGTTCGGCAATCTTGCCGCACCCGTGAACCGTCCCGTCGGGCTTGGCACCGGCAACCTGTTGAACGGCCGCACGGCTCCGGTTGGCGCAGCGCCGGCCACGGGCAATTTCGTGGCTCCTGGCCCGGTTGGAAATCAGGGCACGCCGGGGGCTGGCAATCCCCAGGTTGCCGGCCTTGCTCCGCAAACGGCGGGAACGGCGCCGGGCGTGACCGGTGGTTCAACCCCCGGTGCGGGCAGCCCTGGTGCGGCAGCGCCCGCTAATTTCAGCACTCCCGGTATTGGCGGGACAGCGCCGACCGGGCCGGACATCGTGGCGGGTAGCAATCCGACCACACCGCCGACTACAACGCCCACAACGCCGCCAACTACCACGCCGACCGATCCCGGCACTCCCACCACGCCAGCCGAACCGCTGCCGGAACCCGAGACGTGGGCCATGATGCTGGCGGGGATGGGCATTGCCGGCTGGGTTGCGCGCCGCAAGCAGCGCAAGGCCGCCGTGGCGCGGGCCTGATCCGATCGGGAGCGTTCTGGCGGATCATTGCTGAAACGGTTCGGTCGATCCGACTTAGCGTAGTGTCATCACGTCCTTGTCGAACGTGATCGGGCCGAGCTTCGACAGCGCGTTCTGCCCCAGCAGCGACACGTTGATGCCGGTGCTCAGAACCGCGACACGAATGGGCGGCAGCTTACGGCCGGCGATGACGAGCCCGTCGAGCTGCCCCTGGCGGGCGCTGGCCTGGCCGCCGACCGTGGAAAGACTGCTTTCGCCGGTCTCCGCATCAAGGCTGGCCGCTACCAGCGCGGCGTCCTGTTCCGTCAGGACGGTGACGCTTGCCCCGGTATCGACCAGGAAGCGCACCGGTTTTCCATCGATCATGCAGGTGATGTAGAACATGCCGTCGGTCGACCGCGTGACCTTGCGTCCGCTGGTGGAGGGACTGGCGAATGAGGCGACCACTGGCTCCATGACTGCGCGGGCCGCCGGTTCCATCGGTGCCGGAGCTGAGTCGCCGGGTTCACCGTGAACAAGGCCAACCACGCCGACGGCGAAAGCCATCAGCGAGCCGGCCAGGCAGGAGTGAAGGTCGAGCGACGCGAACATACCTGGCTTTTCGCATGTCGCATCTCAACAGACGGTAGGCCGGTCTGGTTAACCGCAGTTTTACCTTTGCTTATTTCGTTGCGGTCAGGGAATCGGCGGGTGCGTTCTGCCCGGCCAGCTTGCGAACGTGGCGCCGTTGCACCAGAGCGAGCAGGAAAAGCACTACGGCGATGCAGCCGGTCTGGAAGGCCGCCAGATAGTAGGGGCGGCGCATCGTGCCCTGGTAGCGATAGAGCACATAGGGCTTTGCGGCCATGGCAACGCCGGCGTTCCGGTACAGGGTCTCGATCGCACCGGGCAATGCATCATGCATCAGAATGCCCGAAACGCTCATCACCGGATCGCCGGGGCGATCGCCGGTGCCTTCATACGGAGCGAGTTGGACGAAGTATTGCACAGGACCTTCGCCGCTTGCCGGAAGCATGGGCGCGAAGCGTGCCTGCTTGTCCGTCAGGATCAGATCCTGTCCCAGCGTTGCCGTGCGTTCGAACACGACGCGGCCGGTCAGGCGCGCGGAACCGTTCGACGGTTGAGTCGAACCCGGCGCCCCGACCGTGATTTCCTGCTGCTGTCCGCCCGACCCCGGCAGTGTCAGAATCCCGGCGAGCGAAACGAGCGAGGCGATAGCGAAGCCCGACGCCAGATAGGTGAGAATGCGGCCGAAGCGGATGGACTTGGCCAGGAGCCTGTCCTGTTCTTCGGCCGTGGTGAGCTCGTGATCTTCCTCTTTGCGGCGCGCGCCCAGCACAACGGCGACAAGGCCGGGAACGGCAAAGAGCAGCGCCAGCGCCAGGAAGGTAACGGCTGGCCAGCTCTGCCGAAAACTGCCGAACTGCCATTCCGAAAGACGGGCGAACAGACCGGTATAGCTCCAGGCTTCCCACAGGAAGTAAACGACGGCCAGCGCCACCCAGGCCACGCCCACGGGGCGAAGCCAGGCCTGCTTCTTCTCTGGCTCACCTTTCATGGCGGCCCCGCTCCCCGTCACAGTCGCCACATTCGGCCTCCCGCAGATTAAGTCATTCCAATGACTGTGTATCACGAACTTCGCATCAGCGACAATCGGCGGGAACACCCCGTCGTTCCGTGATGCATTTTTGTCGTTGCAAGCGACCCTGTACGGTCCTTTTAACCCCTAGTGATGCCTGTTACACAAGCCATCGTGAGCCTGGCACCATCCATCTCTCTTTCCAGATCGGCAAACGCGGGTCTGGCGTTCGGGTTCCCGCGACCGCAATTGCCGTGGATACGCGCCAATGCGGTTCTTTTGGTGGCGATCGCGGTCTTTGCCGGATCGGCGCTGGTCATGGTCGCCAGGCAAACCTGGTCCACGTCGCAGGGCGCGCATGGGCCGATCGTGCTGCTCAGCGGCCTGTGGCTGCTCTGGCGGGAATGGCTGCGGGCGCCGGCGGGGCGGGGGGACATGCGCTTCGCGGTCGGCGCGCTGTTGCCGCTGCTGGCGGTCTATGTTCTGGCGATGACGGTGGGAGCGGTCTGGCCCTTGTGGATCAGCATGGCGCTGAGCCTGATGTCCGTGCTCTACGCGATTGCCGGAATGGCGGCGATGCGTGCGCTGTGGTTCCCGCTGCTGTACCTGCTGTGGGCGGTGCCGCCGCCAAGCTGGGTCACGGCCCCGCTGACCGATTTCCTCACCGACTGGCTTTCAACCGTCTCGGTCGATCTTCTGTGGATGACGGGCTTTGACGTCGCCAGAAGTGGTGTCGATCTCTACATCGATCAGTACGAATTGCGCATGGCCGATGCCTGCGCGGGGCTCAATTCGTTGTTCAGCCTGTTCGCCATCGGCATGTTCTACATCTACCTGCGCCATCGGGCGGACTGGCGGTATGCCGCGATACTCGCGCTGGTGGTGCCTCCGGTGGCGGTTCTGGCGAATCTGGCGCGCGTGCTGATCCTGATGCTGATGACGCATGCGATGGGCGACGCGGTGGCGCAGGGTTTCCTGCATGGCACGACCGGGATGCTGATGTTCATCGTGGCGCTGATCGCGCTGATGGGCATCGACGCGGCGTTGTCGCCGTTGCGCAGAAGGCTGGCGCGCGCGTGAGCGGGGCCGGGGTGAGGAGGCCGGAAGGCGTGCGAATCGATCGGCGGCAAGTGCTGCTGGGCGGCTTGCTGATGGGCGCGGCGGGCGCTGCCCTGGCGTTGCGGCCACGGCAGGGCGCGCTGTCCGTGCCGGCGGGCCTGCTGGAGCGGGTCGTGCCGCAGACCATCGGCGGTTATCGCTATGTGAGCGCCAGCGGCCTCGTGCTTGCGCCCAAAAGCGAACTGCGCGAGGCGACTTATGCCGATGTGTTGACGCGGGTGTACAGCGCGCCCGATGCTCGGCCGGTGATGCTGTTGATTGCCTATGGTTCGGCGCAGGACGCGGGGTTGGCGGTGCATCGCCCCGAGGAATGCTATCCCGCCGTCGGTTTCGGCATATCCCCTGTGCGCAGGGTGCCGTTGACGGGGCCGGTTCCGCCGGGCAGCCAGGCCTGCTTCCTGACGGCGCGGCGCGAGGACCGGACGGAGCATGTCTATTTCTGGGTGCGTGTGGGCGATTCGTTTCCCGTCTCGCCCTTGCGGCAACGCCTGAAAGTGGTGCGCGACAACCTGGCGGGAACCCTACCTTTTGGGGTTCTGGCGCGCCTTTCGGTGATCGGGGGAGAGGCGGACGAGGCGCTGGCGATCGCGGAGCGGTTCAACGCGGCTCTGCTGGGTGCGATCGGAACGGAAGGACGAAAGGTGTTGCTGGGCCATGGTTAGAAAGGGCCTGGGGCTGCTCCTTGTCGCCCTGGTGACGGGTTGTGCCGACGAGGCGGAGCCGCAGGGACAGGTGGTGGCGCGCGTCAACGGCGTCGAGATCACGCGCCGCGAACTGATGACCGAGTTGAAGGCCCAGGGCAACTATGCCGAGGCGGACCTGAAGGCGGTGCAGGGCGGTTTGATCGCGCAACTGATCGACCGGAAGCTGCTGGCGGCGGAAGCGCGCAAGGCGCTGGTCGATCGCTCGCCCGACTATCTGGCGGACCGGCGGCGGATCGAGGAAATGCTATTGGCAAGCCAGTTGACCGGCCGGCTGACCGACCGGATGGGAGAGCCGGACGCTGCCGCGCTCACGCGCTACATCGATGCCAATCCGCAGATGTTCGCGCGGCGGACGATCCTGCTGATGGACCGGATCGATTTCGATCCGCGTGCGCTTGAGGCCGTGCCGCAGTTGCGGACGGCGGGAAGCATCGATGCGGTGGCCAAGGCGCTGGGTGCTGCCGGCCTCGGTTTTCGGCGCGATGAGCAGACGATCGATTCGCGCGGGCTGAGCCTTGGCGAAGCCGAGGCGCTGGAGCGGCGGCCTATCGGGCAGCCGGTCCTGACCGTCGATGGTGCCACGGCCAGCGTCGATGCCGTGCTTTCGCGAAGCCCGCTGCCGGGCGGACCGCAAGAACAGCAGCGCGCGGCGCGCGCCGCCCTGTTGCGGCAGGGGCAGCAAACGGTGGTCAAGGCCATGGTGGACCGGCTGCGCAAGGAAGCCGTGATCGAATATCAGCCGGGCTTCGGTCCGAAGCAGGCGCGTTAGGGGCAGGACCCTAGGCGGCATGCGCTGCCTTCAGCGGCGGGCGACCGTGCGCCGTGGCGCTTTCTGCTGGCCGATGTGGCTGATCCGGAAGATGAAAATCTGGATCCAGTTGAGCGGCACGGCAAGCCAGACATAGAGCAGCGCGTGGACGACGATGGCGCTGCTGAAGATGGCGACGAACAGGAACGGGGTCTCCCACGCGGGCATGCCCGCCAGCATGCCGGGATAGAGCGTGAGCAGCACCCAGCCGTGAAGCAGCAGGATCGGCAGGGATGCCTTGCCGAAGAAGCGCGCCACCCGGCCGATCATCATCCCGGCGGAGCGCTGCCCGGCCCAGATCAGGAAGGCGATGAACAGGAGTTGCTGGGGTACATAAGCGAAAATCGAACCGTATTGCCCCACCATCGGCTGTGGCACGAACCGCAGGTCGCAGGTGAAGCACGGGCCGATGCGGAACAGGCCGTGGCGATTGACCATCGCCAGTAGGACCGACGCGATCAGCGCCGCTACCGCCGCCCAGTTGGGAATCTTCTTCCCGTGCGGCAGCTTCATCCCGATCAGGAAGAAGAGGGTGGCGGTGGGCCAGTTGCGCCATTCGTAGATGTTGTCGGGCACCCCGGCTTTCCCGGCGCCCCAGATGATCGCGGCGGTCAGCGCGGCGACACCCAGAAACGCCGGTTTGGAGCGCAGGAAGGCGTAGGCAAACAGCCGGGCAGCCGCCAGCACGACGAAAAACCATGCGACGAAGCTGCTGTATTCCGTGCCGATGAGCAAGGGCCTGACCAGCCCTTTGATGGCATCCCATGGCGTGGGAAAGCCGACGCCGGCCAGCATGATCAGGAAACCGATAACGTGTGACACGATGGCGAAAAGTAGCAGCACGATCGATTGGCGCAGCACCGGCAGGAAGCCCTTCTTGCCGAGGGCGGGGGCGGCCATGCCGCTGAGGAAGAAAAAGGCCGAAACATCGGGAGCCAGCAGCTTGAGCTGGATCAGCGAATACCAGGCGTTGTCCCCCATGTGCTGGGCCACGCCGATCATCGCGTGGATATAGAATACGCACATCAGCAGATAGCCGCGCGCCACATCTTGCGCTTCGGCCGCGTTGGCGGTCTGCGATGGCATGATGCCGTTGTTCAGCACATTGCCGATCAGGACGCGCAAGCGTGCCGCGATGCCAACGGGGTGCGGAACAGGGGCGTTCATGCGGGCCGTTTCCATTGACGTTGCGCTTCGAAGAGTTGCGCCCAGAAGTCCTTGACGCCGATCATCGGCAGCGCATCGAGCGAGGCCCAGTTTTCCGCTTCGCCACCTTCGGTCTGCGCCGCGAGGTACGGGATGATCGCGCGCGTGGCGTGACGGGCAAGATGCGGGCGCAGATGATGTCCGCTCCAGCGTTCGGCGATCGGCGCCCAGGGCAGAACGCAGATTTCCATTTCGCCATGCAGGATGCGTGCGCTTGCCGGCCGGAATTCCGTGAGGCGGCGCTCGGCCGCGTCCAGACCGTGCGAGAGGTCGATGTCGATTTCTGGAGGCGGAATGCGGGGCATGGGTTCGGCGATGAAGCTGCTCCATCGCGGGCCAAGGCTTTCGATCGCGCCGCGCGCGTAGCAATATTCGCGCAGGATGTGTTCAAGCCGGCGGCGGACGCTGACAAGGCCCAGCCGTTCGACCATGGTCAGGAGACCGGGGCCGACAGCCATCAGCGGGCGGTCGATGAACCCGGTACGCCGGATGATCGCGTACTTGATCGCCTTGGCGCGCCCTTTCCGACGAAGCTGGCGGGCGGCCTTGAGCGCGGGGGCCATGTCCGGGTGCTTGATCGTCATCAGCGCATCGGAGCGGCCTTCTTCCTTGGCGCGGCGCAGCGCGCTGCGGGGCGATGTGGTCAAATATTCCTGATGCCAGCCGATCGCGTCCGCCGCATAGTGCAGCGGTGCACCGTGCTTGATCAGGCGCACGCCGAGTTCGAGATCCTCGCGCGCGTGGGCGAATTGCGGATCGAGCCCGCCCACCGCGTCCCACAGTGCGCGGGCAAGCGACAGGTTGCCGGTCAGCAGGTCGATATAGGTGAAGCGGTGGCCGGGGCGCGCCAGTTCGGCGAAATGCGCGTCCCACCAGCGCCGCGCGCTGATCCGGAAGCGGTCGCCCGAGGCATGGGGGGCGGGCGGATAAGGGCCGAGCACCGCGCCGCCGGGACGGGCGCGATGCATGTCCCAGTGCGCGGCGACGAGGCCGGGCGTGGGCATCACGTCGTCATCGAGGAACAGGAGAAGATCGGCGCCGGCCCGCTTAGCGCCGGCGTTGCGCGCCCTGGACGGGCCTACTCCGGGCTGTTCCAGCATATGGAGCGGATAGGGCACGGCATGGCTGGCCAGCATGGCCTGCGTCCCGTCCCGGCAGCCATCGGCGACGACGATAACCTCGAACGACGGTGTGCCCGGCCTCTGCGCGGACAGGGCATCCAGCACCTGGCGCAGCAGATCGCACCGGTTGTGCGATGGCACGATGATGCTGATTTCGGGGGAGGACGCGTCAGCCATGGCGGACTTTCCGGCGCGCCTGCAGATAGCGCACGGGGCCGATCAGGGCGCCCCTGGCCTGCGTCAGCGAGACGTTGAAGGGCAGGGGGCCGCGACGGCTGCGCCGGAAGGATCGAGCCAGCACCGGCAGATTCGCGCGCATCCAGCGGGCCATGTGCGCCAGCGCGCGGGGATTGGCTTCGAACAGCAGCGCCTTGGTGAGAATGGCGAACGATCCGCATTCATAGCCGTAGATCTGGCGTTGCAGTTCATCCATCGTCCTGCGGTGGCGATGCCAGTTGAGCGCCTGCGGATCGTAGGCGATCCTGTAGCCGGCGGCGAGGAGGCGGCGGAACATGTCGGTTTCGTCACCCGCCATGGCCCGCGTGCCCGCACCAAGCGCAAGATCGAACAGGCCGATCGCTTCCACGGCCGATCGCCGGACGGCGATGTTCACGCCGGCGCCGGCTTTCCAGCTCTCGAACGGATCAGTGCTGACGCCGTCATGCACGATGCGCTTGAAGCCGCGTCCGAAGCCGCCCATGCGCTGAAAGTGGATCTGGGCTTCGGTATCCAGTTCCAGCGCCATCGTGAGGCCGCCCGCCGCCATCACCATCGGATCTTCGAAATTGCGCAGCAGCGTGCGCAGCCACAGGCGATCGGGCACGGCATCATCGTCGGTGAAGGCCACGATCTCCGCCGTGACCGTTTCCATTGCGGTATTGCGCGCGTAGTCGAGGCCGGGGCGCGGTTCGAGAAGATAGCGAACCGTGGGAAAGCGTTCCACGACCACGCGGGTGGCATCGGTGGCGGGCGCGTTGTCGATGACGAGGATGTCCGGATCGTCGGGCATCGCCACCAGTCCGGCGAGGCACCGTTCAAGGTCTTCCGGGCGTTCGCGCGTGCAGATGACCACGGTGGCGCTGGGGAGCGCCACGGGCACGGGATCGGGATGGGAAACGCCCAGCGCGCGTTCGGTCCAGCGTTCCCAGAACGACGAATTGGCATTGCGCAGAAGACGCTCGCGCAAGGGCAGGGCGCGGTCGGCCGCATGGTGCCACAGCACCGCCTGCCCGCAGGGCTGGCCATCGATCCGGAGCAGCACCACCGCGCCTTCCTGGCCCGGCTCGCTGTCGATCCGTTCGGGAAGATGATCGATGTCGAGATCGAGAACCGCGAAGGCCATCAGTCGGCAATCCAGCGGACCGGGGGATTGAGCAGGCCCTTGGTGGGGCCTGTGCCGATCACCCGCAGCGGATAGACTTCCGCATGATAATCATAGACCTGCTGCCAGTCAGTCGAAAATAGCCCGACGGTGACGTGATAGCTGCCCGGCGCAAGGTCGATCCGTTCGAGCGTGAGGTTCACCCGGCCGGCGGGCATCGCCAGCGGAATATTGGCGATCTGGGTGTTGGTTTCGTAGCAGCAGCTATCATCGTCGCCATAGATGCCGATCAGCGCGACCGGGTTGCGAACGGTGGCGCTACCCCGGTAGTCGAACCGGATCTGCAGCATGCTGCCGCTGCGCAACACGTCCACCGGCGCGTCGGCGGTATCGAGCAGTTGCACCGAATGGATCTGCATCTCGCCCGATCCATAGCGGTTGACGCCTTCTTCCAGCCCATCGTTGGCGGTTTCGGGCAGGGGGGGCAGCACGTGCTCGGTGGCCGCGACCTTGGCGTCGACGGCGGCGGAATAGAGCGCCAGCGTTTCCTGCAACGGACCATAGGCGACCAGGTGACCGCCCTGCAGGAACAGCACGTCGTCACACAGCGCCTCGATCTGCGAGACATCGTGCGAGACGAGGAAGATGGTGCAGCCCGAGGCGCGGATATCGGCGACGCGGTTGAAGCATTTCTGCTGGAAAGCCTTGTCGCCCACCGCCAGCACTTCGTCGATCAGCAGGACTTCGGGGCGGGTGTGAACCGCGACCGAGAAGGCCAGGCGCATCCGCATGCCCGATGAATAGGTGCGTACCGGCGCGTCGATATGGTCTTCCAGTTCGGCGAAGGCGACGATGGCGTCGAATTGTTCGGTCACTTCGGACCGCAACATGCCGGCGATTACCCCCAGCAGATAGACGTTTTCGCGGCCGGTCAGGTCTTCGGTCAGCCCGACGCCGATGTCGAGCAGCGCGCCGATCCGGCCCTGCACCTTGATCGTGCCTTCATCGGGTTTGCCGACGCCGCCGATCAGCCGCAGCAGCGTGGATTTGCCCGCGCCGTTGAGGCCAACGACGCCGACCGCGCGGCCGCGCGGCACCGAAAAGCTGATGTGGCGCAGGCCCCAGAAGCTTTCCGGCTTCTCGCCCCTGTAGCCGGAAAGCAGAAAGCCCTTCAGCGTGGTCGGGCGCCCGCCATCGCGGCTGCGGTACCGTTTGCCCAGGTCGCTGACGACGATGGCGCCCTGTCTCATAGTTCGTCCACGAAGCGGGCGCTGACCCGGCTGAAGAACCACGCGCCGAACACAAGCAGCGGGATCGAAAGGGCCAGGAGCTTCACGAAAATCCATGGATCGGGCCAGGCGTGATGCAGGAAGATCGCGCGATAGCCTTCCAGCACCCAGGCCATCGGGTTCCAGGTGGTGAGGAAGGCGAAATGATGGCTGCTGTCGAGTGGCCGGTAGAACACGGGTGTCACATAGAAACCGAGCATGATGGCGATGCCCACCAGATGCTCCACGTCGCGGAAATAGACATGGATCGCGGCGATCAGGTTGGCGAAGGCGAGCGTGAGCAGGAACTGCGCGAGGATCACGGCGGGAAGCGCCAGCATGGAAAGGCCGGGAGCGCCGGTTTCGATCCACGAGGACGCGACGAGCAACGGCAGCGCCAGCAGGAAATGAACGCCGTTGCTGAGGATCGTGAGAACCGGCAGCAGATGTACGGGGAAGCCGGGGCGGCGGACCATCTCGCGGTTGCCGGTTACGGAAACCGCCGCCGAGGTGAGCGATGCGCCGAACCATGCCCATGACAGCACGCCGGCAAAGACGAAGGTCGTGTAGTTGGGGATGTTGAGCGGCAGGACCGAGGTGAAGATGGTGGCGAAGATCAGAAGCTGGCTCAGGGGCTTCATCAGCGACCAGCCAAGCCCGATCGCCGACCGCTGATAGCGGATCTTCAGATCGCGGCTGACGAGTTCGAACAGCAGGTCGCGCCAATGCGCAAGATCGTGCGAGCGTTGCCGGATCATGGGGCGCCGGTCTCCGGCTTCGGGAGCCGGCATCCGGCCCGCGCCGTCCGGTCTGTCCGCGCCACTGACAATCTCACTACCCCCCGAAGAAGCCGTACAAGTCGGCAGCACGACACCCGCATGCTGTTATCGCACCGCACAAAAAAGCCAAAGCAGGAAAATTTTTATCTGCTATTGATTGAATGAAGGTGAATCCATGTTGTCTGGTGCGTCCGGCAAATAATGGCATGATCAACCAGTGAGGAACAGGACCGGCATGCCGGATATTTCGATCATCATCCCGGCCTACAACAATGCTGGAACCCTGGATCGAACCCTGCGGAGCGTGCTGGCCCAAAGCCATGACGGTTGGGAAGCGATCATCGTGGACGACGGATCGCGTGACGAGACCGCCGCGATTGCCCAGGGCTTTGCCGAAGCGGATGCGCGTTTCCGGCTGATCCGGCAGGACAACGGCGGCGCCGGCGCGGCGCGCAACAGCGGCATCGCGGCCGCGTCCGGCGAATGGATCATCTTCCTCGACGCCGATGACGTGCTGGCGCCGGACCATCTGGAACGGATGTTGAAGGCAGCGGAGACAACGCCGGAGGCCGGCTTGCTGCACGGTGGCTGGCGGCGCTTCCGCGATGGCCAGCCCTGGTGGACCCCGCATCCCGCGCGTGTGCTGGCATCGCCTTTTGCGGCGGCGGCGCGGGGGTGCCCGTTCGCGATCCACAGCGCGATGACGCGGCGGCGGCATATCGTGGAAGCGGGCGCGTTCGATCCTTCGCTCAGAATATGCGAGGACTGGGACCTCTGGCAGCGCATTGCCCGGACGGGCGTGGTGTTTGCGGCGGTTCCCGGTGTCTGGGCCGATGTCCATGTGCGCCCGCAGTCGCTGTCGAGCGATAGCGGGCGGCATCTGGCCGACGGGCTGGCCGTGATCCGGCGCGGCCACGCCGCCGATGCGCGCGT